>Ga0065711_1006622_pt1 | contig 16814 bp, 8 predicted proteins | sample Hoacrofraction12_FD_59098 | JGI IMG/M metagenome (GOLD analysis project Ga0065711, IMG submission 59098) | Hoatzin crop microbial communities from Cojedes, Venezuela - Epithelial fraction 12 v2 (version 2) | ecosystem: Host-associated > Birds > Digestive system > Esophagus > Crop | place... | reverse complement strand
CCCCCCCCCGGCTACCGAGCTTCCCTTTGGGCGGCTCTGCCCCCTCTTCCCCATCTCCCCAGGGCCCGGGAAGGGTCCTTCGCTGGGAAAGGAGGAGATGTTAAAATTCACCAAAAATCCTTCTGTTGCAGAAAACTGGGCTTCTGGCGGCTGGAAGGGAGTCCCCAAGGAAACAGAAAAGGAAGGCTTTATGCTGTCATTTAACAGCTGTCTCTGAAACTCACGGCCTTGTGTGATTAATCGAGCCGTTATTTCCAAAGGTTGACCACTGTCTAGAAGTTAAAATGCTCTTTGTATGTACTTAGTGGTATGTCGATCATACAAAGGTGACACGGTTCAGCATTTCCACATACAGCCCCAGAACCTTAAAATTTTCAGAATCGATAGCTCCTGAACAGGCAACAGGCAGTATTAAAATGTCTTTGCTCCTCCAGATCTCTCTGACAAAGGATTTGGGAACCGTTTCTTATCTCTTTCTTGCACCATTTTCTTACCTATGTCTGTTTTCTGTTTACAAGCCTGAAGATGGCTGCTGCTTCTTCCTGCAGTGTGGAAGAAGATGAGAGCCTGAAGGGATGTGAACTCTATGTGCAGAAGCACAACATCCAACAGATTTTGAAAGAGTGCATTGTAAACCTTTGCATAGCAAAGCCCGACCGACCCATGAAGTTCCTCAGAGAACACTTTGAAAAATTAGAAAAGGTCAGTGATTTTCCGGTGACTTATGATTTTTCCAGCTGAAAAAGATGGTTTGAAAAGTTTCAAATATGTTTGTACATTTTTCCTTTTAAATTTTCAATTATCAGGCTACTGTTAAAAAACAGGCTATTAGAAGGAAAAAAACAACCCTTTCTTTGCTGATGTATACTATAATACTGACTACTGTATAGAATATTTTGTGCATACACCGAGATTATAATTTCCCATCGAACTGCACTTGTTAAAAATGACCCAGTCTATTGCAAGCATGCTTTGTGTTATGATACATGGTGTCCTGAACTTTCATCTATGGGAACAACCTGCCTGCCAGAGCAAAAGATGCTGTTCCCTTTTTATTCCAGTGTCAGGTGACATGGCTTTCCCTTGCCCTAGAGCTGAATAAAATCAGGGAAGAACCAGCAAGCTTTGAAAATCGTTGAACAGTTTGCCATTTAGTTTTACTGCTCACGCCTGTCTGCGCTGCTTATCCCAGGATCCTCCAACAAGAGCTGCGTTCAGAGAGGCTGAATATATTTTGACTGTCTTCAAAAGCGGCGTAGAGGGGGAAACATTTTAAAACATTCTCAGACAAATTCTTACTAAAGCCTGTGGGTCCCTATTGCAGGAGTAGCATGTTGTGTGAGCACAACTTTTCTCTGGGGATGAGATTTCTCCAGAAATAAATGGGAGCACAGGGCTGCAAGTTGTTCGTTATACAAATCCTCAGTCTGCCAGAGACTTTATTCATATACTTAGTTTAAGAAGAGGATTATTTGCTTTTTTTGAAGGAAGCATCTAAAGGTTATAGGCTTAAGATAGGAGTTTTATGTGGTTTTTTCCTTCTAGAGACAGAATTTTGTAAGGACAGAGCAAAAACAATAATAACTAGTGAATAATACATAAAGCTGATATAATACAGGTGATATAAGCATTTTATACATCTCATTATCTGCTTTTCAGGTAAACTTTTGTACAGGTGAATATATGCCAAATTTGTGTAGCTTTGGAAAAATGCAAACATTGCATTTTGATGGAAACCCAGTAAGAATGCCTGGAACATCAGGGAGGGGTAGAAAGTACAAGGTGTTTTTTAGTTGTAATGCCTATTATTAAAAAAAAAACCTCTTAATTCTGCATATGCTAAACTTCTGAGACCCAAGACCCATTTCAAGAGGGTGAAATCTGTTGAATTTCCTTTATCGTGTTACGAATTGTGATCTGTCTTAGTGCGTGCAATTCCAGGCTTCCTGTCTAGAAGAATGGACACCTTTATGCAAAACATATTAAAATATGCTGTAGTATTTTAGAATATTCTCCACAGCTAGTGGGGTTACTTGAGTTGTTGTACCTGGGGGCGTTTGGCTTTATTGGTCTAAACACAGTACATTGTACAAACACAGTAAAGTGTACACACAATTGAGACAGGAAGGCAGTTCCTACCCTTGAGAAATTATATATTCTTTCATGTAATCTCCTGTTATTTCCCAAAGAACAGCACATACCAGAATTCTGTAGCAGGATATTGATCAGGATGCAAACCCAGATGCTGCTGGATATTGCTTGTCACGAAAGGAGATGATTAGAAATACTCAGTCTCAAGGTATCAAATCCAGTGACTAGCATGCTTAGTATGGAAGGAAGCAATCTTGCTAACTCTGTAGAGCAGCCTGGGGGCTAAGCCTGCTGAGTCTAAAGGCTTTAGGGTGCTTCTGGAGGTTTCCAGCACTGTAATTCTTGTTCCTACAGCAGTTTGACCTCCTTGTCCGACACCTCTGAGGACTTTCTTGAGATGGATTGCACTGTGGAGGATTTTCTGCTGTAGGATAATATTTTCACTTGTTCCGTTGCTTAATAACTGTTCAAGGAGGGCTTGTAAAGATAGAAAAATAATTTCAATGAGTTTTACCTTGTTTTTAGAAGACACTTGTCATATATAAGTACTCTGAAGAATCTTAATTGTGAATTTAGCAATTTCCTGTAACAGATTTTTGCATGTGAATGAGCAGTACACTGATATGGCAGGTTTGTTATTAGCTACTTTAATTTTGGCCCTGTGTAGGGAGAGAAATGAAAATCTTTGGGTTTAAGCACAATTTTCTAAACAGAGTCATGCATTTTTCCACCAAAGTGTGATATCTTGGGGTTATTTTCCAAACTTGTTAAAATAGACAACACGTTCTACTGAAGAGAGCAGTAGAATAACAGCGTATCTGTCTAAAATTCCTGTGGGCAGTTTAAAGATGAAGTGTGGATTATTTTTCAAGTGGTTAAAAAAGGAGCTTACGGAAATCGTGTAGAGCTCAATCCACATCAATGTACTGGAGCTACTTCAGAGGTGAATAAAAAAAAAAAGTTTATTTCATTTTGCTTAACTACATGTCATAAAATCAACTCAGAAAAGCAAGATTTTATATCATGTGCAAGATGAGACCAGATCATAAATGCTTTTCATCTTTCTTCTGATGACATCAGAGGTAGGTCCATTGCCTTCAGCCTTCATCTGTGCTGCTAAGTGAAGAAGGGCCAGGGACTAACCCCTGACCCCACAACAGTAACTGGCTACAGATAGACTTCTTAGGTCTAACATGTCTAGGAGCAGGTTTGTTTTGGCAGGAGTGAGTTCAAGCAGCTCAGAACAGAGCCAGGAAATGAGCTAATAGTTGAGGGATGTGGACTGTCTTGGGCTAGTATTCAGGTCTCCGGCTGGGCCATTTTTTATTTCACAGTATAGACATGGCCTGAGAGGGCTGTAAAGTGAGAACATGAATAAATATTACGAATAAAGTGTTAGAGATTGAGGTTTGATGTTTGATTCTGCAGTCATCGTTTTCCACTGGAGAAGTGCCAAGGTTAGAAAGAAATGCCTGATGCGTTTTTCAGTTTATTCGTATCAAGTACAATCTTAAAAAAATTTAATTCTGAGAATAATTGTAGGAGAACTTCAGCAGATATTTTTCTGCTCACTTAATACTGTCAGGACCTGGTTGTCTTAAGATGCCAGTAATTTCTGGGAATCTGCCTAAGTTTCTATATTCTGAAGGTTGCATGTCAGTTTTCGTATGCTGTGACCTACAAACTTCAAGATGACATCTACTCTGATCATGTTAACAGTTACTTTGTAAAAGTCTGTAACATTCCATTGAGCACAGAAAAGAGTTGAAAACAGTTTAAATACCTGAGATTTAAAAAATTATGTAGTGTTTGGAGTAATTTGTTTTACATTTGCCTGTGACTGTATAGAACTTCTTCTTGGTGGATGGGATGAGGAAAACCTTTCCCTTAGGGGTATTAATTGGCTTTTTTAGAGTGGAGGAATAGATGTTAGCTAAGAAACTATGGCATTATTTTAACAGCTGTAATTAGATCTTGTTTACTTGAGGACTAAAGAAGGCAGAGCAGAAAAAACTGAGAACCCATCTTTTATCTCCGGTTCTTACCTTATGTAAAAAAGTTAATTACTAAGAAGTTGGAGGCAGAGCCTTTTGTTTTCAGCTATACCGAGACTGCAAAACTTTCATTAGTGTCAGGCTGTTTAGTGCCATGATTATATGATCAAAGGTGGAGTTGTCTTGCCAGGCTAAGCTAGACTGTAGTTCAGCAGGAAAAAATTACAGTAAAGAGTAGAGCTAATGAAGAAAATGGCACAGAAGAAGGGGAAGCAGCAGGACCCTGCAGGATTTGTTTAGGCATTACCAAGTACTTTGCTGAAGCCATTCTGCATGCAGTGTATTTCAGAGCGGTGGCTTTGCTAGCTGAGCCAGGTGGTCTTTGCTGATACCCTCTGGACCTGAGCACTCTGCTGGGCCCTGCTATGGCCCTGTGCACATACAAGAAATACTGTCTTGTGCATACTGAGCTTGCTGTCTTGGATTGCTGTGGATTGGCAGTGGGTTTATGGACTCAGGCTGATGCTGCGTGTCTTAAGGTACCATCCAAAAAGAGGGTTTTAGAAAAACCGGGGCTTTACCGTCAGTAATTAAATAAAGCAAAATGATATTATCTGCATAGCTCCACCTGGTGATGTTAGGCGGTATTGCACACAGACCTGCTCAGAAAAAGGCTTTCGTGCGACAGATTTGCTGTAAACTAGCACTGAGAAGAAAGTCTGTCATAAACTACAAATTCACTCACTGTTAGTAAAATACAGTGTATTTATTTGTCATAAAGAGTTTCAGAATCAAGGGTATTTCAGCATCAAAATTTGAGCATAAGGCTTTTCTTCTGCAACAGTAGTCTCTCCCAGTACTGACATTTTGTCACAACAAGTTTTTCAATCAATGATTTGCTCCAGAAGCTCCCAAAACAATGAAATTCATTCTTATAAGTACAGGTGATTATGCTAAATACAGCTCATTCCTTTAAGATAAGCGAGGGAGATGTTATGGATTGGAAGGAAAATCCTACGGAGGCAAAACTATCAAGAAAATGCATTAACTAAGCAGTTTGATAAAGACTAATACAACAGATATTTCTGTATCTTTCAAAGCCTGCAAAGCAGACAAGTGGTATCTGCTCGGTGGTCAGAAATGTAGTTGAAGCATGTGGGAACATACCTGAGCTACCCGAGACACTGATAGCAACGCTGTGGTGGGAGCACCGGGTGCCCGTGCTCTGTGTGGCTGTGGTTGAGTAGGCTTGGGCAGCCTCTGCTCCTGCCACTCCGCTGATACCAGTACCGGAGAGAGCTGGATGAAAATCAGCTCAGGTTGGACCTCTGTGTTGCCGTAGTCAGCCACAGGCAGTGTTATGAGAGGTGGCAGCTTTTTTGGAACAGGTGAAGGAAAAACTAGGTGAATTTTTAAGACCCCCTCAGGCAAGCTTTCCTAAACACAGGTTTAGGGAAGTCTGGAGGATGAAGGGGATAAGAACAGAAAGAGAAGAAAAGTTTTTTCCCTAAGAAATAAAATTGGTTAGAAGTGAAGCCATGCTTTTATGAGCTTGTGCAGAACATGTTTGAGTGTTGCTGAGCTCCCTGTTTACTTTGTGGGTCTACAAGTGTGAGTAACTTTCCCGGTCTCAATGTCAAAAACTAACAAAAATGGAGTGCAGTGATGGAACGAGAAGGAGATTTGTCTGGATGTCATCTTTGTTTCACATCTCAAGCTGTCATGTTTTACATTCATCAGGATACTTAATCCGTGTTAATCTTTAAGCATCTAAGTGGCTTTAAAGAAACAGGTTCATCTTAGCTTTAAACACATGAATGAAATACCTTGCCAAGTTCATGTAAAATTAAAAATGGTGCCGCATCAGGCACTGTCTGATGGGAGATTTCACTAGATCACAACAGACTTTGGGGAAGTGCTTGACACCAACGGGCCTTTACAGCTAGTAACAGGTATGCACACATATTTGCCCCAGCTGACTGCAGCCTTTTGTAGGCTCCCAAACAGATGTTGGGGCCCTCAAGCTTTATTTTACCAGTCGATTTTTGAAAAAAAAGTTTGTCTGGGTTTAAGTCCCGCCTGTGTTGGAGTCCATGGCTGCAGAACTGGCTGAGCACCTCCTGCTTGTCTGCAGCTCAGCAAATCCTTCACTAATCTTTTGAGAGGCCGGTCAGGCTACATAGCAGCTCACCTCGGAGAAGGTAAAACTCCAGATTCAGGGGTGTGAGCGTTTTGAGGCTGTACTCCTGCAATTCCTCATCATTCTCTGTGTTTTACAGTCGGACAAAACGCTCAAACAGCTACCAACCCTTTCCATTACAACCGGTTGCTTAGCCAAGGCGAGGCAGTAGCTTTTCTGGAAGGTACTAAATTATCTTAAAAATAATTTCCTTTTATTCTCTTTCCATTGTAGGAGGTGACCAGAGGTAGTTGAGCCTTTTCTGTGTTCTCACAGTAATTGTTTTAAACCGAGGGACATACCAAACAGAAATGATAGCAAGCAGAAAGACTATGTAAACAAATCATACAAATCAAATCACATTTCCAATATGAGGATGAAGTTTGGTTTTGCTTTTGTTTTTTGGTTAGTTTTCACATAGTTCCTCATTAATATTTTCCTAAATGCAGGAGAAGGTGACTGCTTATTTTTGAATACCTTTTTAATGCTGCATTCGTTCATTTTAATGAGGCACGTAGGGTGGGGATTGAGACTGTCCAACTGGACACCAGTAAGACTGAGTGGAGAACTGCAGTTTTGATAGTGAATTTAAGATTGTTTGAGATTTGACTTTGTTTCAATTAAGAAAAGGACCTTAGATTTTGAAGAGCTCTAGGCAGGGGAATTAATTGCTTTCAGGTGTGCTCTGCTGAGGTCTGCGCCTCTGCGGTTGCCTGCTTGGCAGCCCGTGTTGGAGCTGTACCCTGACAGCTTTGTGAGCTCAAGCTGTTGAGGTTCTGCAGCTCCCGGGAGCTCAGCCCACCAGCTCCGACACCCCTGGGCAAGATGCTGGGGAACTGAGAAAGTGAGCTATGGGAAATTCGAAAGAAAAACATGTCCACAATTATTTTAGCTTGGATTTATTGACAAATTATGAAGAAAAAAATACTTAAGGAGTTGTGAGCATCACACTGAAGTGTTAAAAGGAACACATGGATTCCTGCCCGAGCATGCAATTCATATTGCTATTCAGCCTTAATACCCCTGTGCCAGTGAAGGCACTCATAGCACGTGGAAGTTGTTTTGGGTTTCAAAAATGAGATGCATGTGGAAGGGAGGAGGATGAAAGAGACGAAAAAAAAGCTGAGTGTATATTTAAGGTGGGCAGTCCAGCACACATATTTTCATATTTGTATTAACATCAGATGATTTCTTAGAAGGGAGAATAAATTGAGTAGAGTTTTGTTGAGGAGTAAAAAATGTAGAAATGTTTTAACAGACAATTTCCACTCTGAAATGACTGAGGGAACACAATATTTTGAATAACCAACATTGCTGTCAACAACACATTTGATCTGAGGGCATTAGGATGTTTCTAAATGTTAAGTGAGACTACACAACAGAAGTATTTTAAGGAGCAAAATGGCATACCAGCATTTATGATTCCCTCTTTGTTGATAACCTTAATTATCGGCTGTCACTTCCTGTGCTCTGATGGTCCATTTCTACCTCTTACATGTAAGCCTCACTGAGATCAGTGGCGTTTCTCTTGGGTTAAGGGTCCGCTGTGTTAGAAGGCTGGAATAAAAAATAAAAAAGCAGCTTTGGCATTACATATCCAGTGATCAAAAACTTCAGAATGACATAGGTGTTCTAGTTGTTGATGAAAATATGGCATAATATTTAGCATTTTAGTTTGAATTATATTTGTCTAGTAGAAATAGAGCTTTTTTGTGGGCATGTTTCTTCTTATACAAGGTATGCATGCATGCATTGTTACTTGGCTGGATTTTAAAAATCACAAGTGTTGGCTACAGTTCTCTTTGATTATATAAGCTTTTAAGGATCAAAAATATGCTCTGTGTTTTGTAACATAACCTTTCTCACTTTACTGTGAGGCGTATGTACAAAAGTAGGGAAGAGGTGGTGATGGGTTGAGATACTGCAAGACACTGGAGGGGAAGGCAAGAAGTCTTTATCATGTTGCAGGAGGTAAAAGGACACCAATGAAGAGACTCAAGAAGGCGAGCGATGCTGGCAGAGCAGCAGAAGAGTGGGCGGATTTTTGGCAGGATAATTTTGCCTAGATTGGAAATTGGGAATGAACTGAGATGCAGAGAGTCCACCGAGGATGCAGTAGTAGTAATCAAAGTAGTGGATAACTATAGAGTGAATAAATACGTTAGTAGGAGGAGCGGAAGTTAAAGATATTTCTTAATGATGCTGTAGGAGAAAAGGTGGCAACTCCACTGGGAAGGCAGGGGGACAATAGTTGGGATTGCCTGAAAAGTCTCCGCTTACAAGGCTGAATGATCATAAAGATAGTAGAGTCGTCTGTCATGACAAAGGCAAGACTGGAAAGGACGTTACAAAAGACCTCCCAAATTTCTCCGGCTTTCAGTGATGGGATCAGTCAGTCCTGTGCTTCCAACAAAGCGGAGTGCTTTGCCTGTGGCCTTTATTAGTTGCCATAAATCATTGTGTCAGCCTCCAGGAGTGATGGGGCGGTGTTAGAAACCTTCCTGTATCGAGAGCATCTCCTCTGGGTCAATTCCAGTGCAAAGAGAGATTAGTTACGTGCGCACAAGCTATCGTGCACATTTTCTGTTGATAAATAAAAAGCAGATTCCATGTCTGGCAGTCAGAAAACTTTATAAGTGTGCTTGAGGGGAAAAAAAAGAGAAAATACTTCATTTAGAGTATACTTTGTGTTGTTGCTTTTGAATGCAATGAATAAATTGTAGGAAGCAGAGCAGAGATAGTGAGCAGTGATACTGGATGACTGGCTGGCTTTTAAAAGTCTCCTCGGGTTGTTGTTGTAAGGCTGCACAGTTACTTGGAGCCGCCTTGGGTGCTGTTGTTCCTTCAGCTGAAACATCTGAGATTCCAAGCGGTGACAAAGCCTGAAAGGAGAGACCAGGAGAGGAACTACTGGAAGTGAATTTCTGTTCGGAAATGCTCTAGCTGACAAAGAAAGCTTCTGGGTGAGGAAATGTGTGTGCTCTTCAGCAGCAGTCTGAAAGGAAGGGTAAACCTAAAAAGTCTTGGCATTGTGGTTGCTTCACTTGCAGTGTTTAAACTCATTAAAAACTTGTGGAAACATTAATCAGGAAAGGCGCTGACCCCATACACTGAGGACAGCATGCAAAATTCCTGTGTTTTATACCTCAGTCCCTTGTAGCACAAATGTCTTAGCTGAAGGTGGACATTCAAAAGATAAATGGGTCACTGCAGTTGTATTTATTGGTTCTTCTTTCTTTTAATTTGAAACAATGATGGTATATATTCTTTCCTTTCCAGTTTATTGTCGTTGAAGCCAGTGATAGTATTCTGGCTTCACCATCCATCTCCCCCAGAAATCCCAGGAAAGACTTTTGTTCACAGCTTTAGCTAGGTTTTTGGTCACTTGTGACATGGTTTGAAAAGAAGTAGGATTAGATTCTGTATATATGAAATAGGGTGTTCTTGTCACACAGTGGTGTTGTTTTGTAGATTTGGGGTGTGTTAGTACATCGTTGCATGGGACTGTGACAGTGACACTGGAGGCTTCAGTCAGCAGCACACATGTGATCCCCCTGCTGCCGTTTAAGACCCCCTAAATTCTGTGCGATGTCCACTGGGGCTGCCAGATGTGCCACAGCGTGAGACTCATGTCCTTCTCAGCCGGCAGCTGAAAGCCAAGCGAGGTCACCCAAAATGGCATTGGACTAGGGATAGCTATATCAGACCTGACACATCCTACAAGTCAGGAGCATGTCCCCTGAAGCCAGCGCAGATACTGGTGTGAAGGGAAGAGCAAGATTCTCACTGGGGCTTCCGCAAACGCAATTACACTGTTTTGCGGTTGTGTCTTCCATGTGTTTTCTCATTTTAAGGTGGACATAATTGGGCAATATGATTGTGAATTGTCTGTGCCATCAGAATAGAGAGTGAGATCGCTTGTTGTCATGACAACAAAAGATGGTGAGGTGTTTACTTGAAAGTGAGTTCTGCACAAGCGTTCACATCAAGCTGTGTCTGATGATCAGTGTTTGAAGAACTGTTCTTCAGAGAGTCCATTCCTCCTTTAAAATATTTGCTGTATTTGTGCAGTTTTACCACAGGATATATGGAAGATGGCTTTTTGAAAGCTTAACCCAGGACAGAGCGTACGCTTTTATTTTCAAAAGGCACTGTTTAGTTCAGTAATGGAAATCCTACCTAGACTACAGATAGCGGCATATGGAAAAGCCAGCCAGTCAACTATCTGCTGTTTATATAAAAGGAGTTTGTAGCGAAGAGACTTCCTTTTAAAATGAATCATATGGTAACTCACTTTTATAATCCTTTAATATCTTTTTGGCTTTAAAAGGTATTTGGGTTTAAGAGCATGCTTTCTGATATTAATTTTATCTCACTGAGCTTTCTTTCATGTATAAATCTGTGCTGGGGCAGAGGAGATATTATTTATAATTCCTTGGAAGTGCCTTTTATACAATGTGTACTGAGAAAGAAGTGTGTATTTGATATTCAAATGGGGCAAAGTACTGCTCTTCTCTATGAGTAAATATGCTATGTATAAAAAGACCTGTGTAAGTGCTGCATACCATTAAATAGTTACCCGACTGCCTTCTTGTTGTAGTTACATTTTAGTGTACTTTCAGTTGCTTATTGTCCAGAGAGGTCTTCATTACCTTTCAGTTAAGCTTGTGAAGCAGGTGTATTTAGTGGTCTTCGCTTGATATGAACAGGGGATGTTACACTATCAGAGAGATATGTAAACTACATTAGCCAGTAATATTATCTGAAATTCTTCAGTCATAGTTTCGATTTTGATGAGTAGGTATTAAGTATAATGAAAATATGTAGCACACATACTTTTATGTTAATTGTTTGTGTCTCTGCAAGTGCAGAATTGTAATTAAGGAATCTAGAGGCAGTCAGAGAGGAGTTTTGTGTGGGGAAAATGTTGATAAGAGTGCTGAAATAGGACTTGCAGTTCTTACGCAACAGGAAAATCTAGTCCAGTACTGCAGTTTGAAATTTGAATTGGAAAGGAAAAAGTTTCAGGAAGGTGTTAGTTAATACATCTGAAGTTAGCTTTTTTTTCTGTTTTACAGCACCTAGCTCAACTGTGTTATGGCCCAGGAGTTGTGGTGGTGTCATCCCACTTAAAAAAACCCCTGATCTCAGAAGCAATTTGGCACTTTCTGAGGCAGGTCAGAATCTTAAAAGGTCAGATTTTTAGCCAGCCCTCTACATTTTATCTCTGTGCTTGTGTCTTAAATGTTTCAGTAGTCCTTTAATCACAACTAGAATGTGTGACTTGTTACTTTGAATTATGCAGCATGGGAAATACTGTTTAGTTATTTATTTCAAGTAGCAGTTTAGTTATTTATTTCAAGTAGCACCAATCAAAGATAGGTGTCAAAGGCTCCTTAGGTTAATGAGAGGGGCATTGTCAGTGATGGTGAAGAAAGAAACTGGAATAAGACCAGAAAAGACAAGTGGCATGACTGGATTTGTCAGACATTTGTAAACATCAATGGCAAAACATACATTAATCATCTGTTTTTCTTGCAAGCTTAAAAATTGTGAACTTGTGCCAGTCTTCTGTACCGCTCTTTTCTGGTGTCATACCTGATGAGTTATCTCTAACTCATTTCCTCTGTCAGTGAGACCAACTGGCCATGTTGGTAATTGGCCACATGTCTAGCGCTGGTGTTCCCAGATCCTCCCTCCTCCACCGACTCCGTGTATTAGCTCTGATTGGAAAGTCTCATTGGAAATTAACTGTGTAAGATAAAGGCCAGCTTCTGGCATCCCTGTCAAAGGAACGTTGGTTTTGTGGGGTGCACAGGGACCTCAGCATTACTGCCTTTTCTTTTGGGTAGCCTGCAGCGCCGCTAATCTGAATTGGCTCAAAAATAGTGGAGTTGTTCAGGGAGCCGTTGGATGATAGGTGGCTACGTGTACGTCAGTCAACATAACCTGGAGACTATCAGGGTGCAGGTTATGCCTGCAGCAATATAATAGATGACAGCAAATAAAATTACTGGACTACTGCTGCAGAGGTTGGCTTCCCTCCTTACAGTGCTCATGTCTCTCCTGCAAGTGCCTGTATCAGACAAGCTGAGGACAGGATGTGTGGTCCATCCCATCTCCAGTTCTCCTCTGCCTTATGCAGGGTCAGTGAAGACTAGGAGGAACCAGCTAAGAAGGCACTGAAGAAGTAGAAGAGGCAGTGTGGTGTGCTGTGATGCCAGGCTGAGGTGGTACCAGGGGGTGGGGAGGTGGGCAGGGAACGAGCAGACAGGCCCCGTTCCTCTGGCTGATAGACATGGAGGATGCAAAAAGAATTTTATTCCTGTGTGCTTTCCCTTCAGTCCCAGGAAGCTGAATGGGAAGAAGAATAGGAGATGGGGGTCTGGGAAAAATGTTGTAATTATGGGTAATCTTGTTTGTCTCAGTTCTTTAGAAGTCAAATAATTCAGTGTATAAATTGACAAAGCCTTGCAACTCTGACCTCCTTTCTTGAAGGTTTTCTATACCCTTTCCTGCTCTTGTTACTATCTCTTCAGGGATTCCCCTTTGTATTTCGTTCTCTATTCCATAAGCATGAAGTCTGGAGAATAACCTCCCTGTTGGCCAGCTGGTGCTAGGCCAGCCATCATTTTTCGTAGTCCTCTGGAGCATACCTTGGATCTTATTGGCTTGGAAGTAGTTGCATTGGTTGTAAATCTGTTATATGGCAGAAAATCTGGCGTAAGCAGCATCTTTATTCTTTCTGGTGATAGTAAGCCTGCAAAGCAGAGCAAGGTGAACGAACCTATCTAATATATTGATGTGTGACTTCTGATATGTTCTTTGTACAAGAGACAAAGGTATGTGGAAACCAACTGAGAAAATAGCAGCTGTGATGTTGGAGAGTAAGCAGAAGAGGCTTATTCTTTTGCTTTCTCAGCCAGGAGTAGCTGCAAAGATATGTCTGCAATTTATAATACATTGGTTTCCATTATATGTAAGAAAGAGTTTAGCGGGTCAGGTATTGGAGTGATGATACCTGTACACACATTGTAGTCAGCGTCACTCCTTCATGCTGCTTGCATTAAATTTTTCATTTTCTTTCAGCAGTATGTGCGTGTAAATTGACAGTCATCCGACTGTAGAATTGAAGGGCTTGCTGAGAGTCGTAAAAGAAGAGTGAATCGACTACATCCAGCAGGTTAGCTGCATGGGTAAGAGATGTTTCATTGTCTCTCTTTGCCTTGCAGGAAGAATGTAAACAAATACTGGCTCGGCAGAAATCCAGTTCCCAGTCTGATTCTCATGATGATGAGATTTCCCCTCCTCCTCCCAACCCAGTGGTAAAAGCCCGGCGCCGGAGAGGGGGGGTCAGTGCGGAAGTGTACACGGAGGAAGATGCTGTTTCTTATGTCAGAAAGGTAATGTGTTGCCATCTGTCTGATTCTGAGATATACAGGACAATCAAGTGACTCATATTTTGCTTGTAATTTGGAATCATGGGTCAGCCTGTAGGATGATGTCCTCATGCCAGCATACGCATGGCTTGACCATCTTCTTCCCACTCAAGTTATTTTGCTAACTCCTTGATGAAGTACTTTGCCCATCACTGTTGCTTCAGTATTCTCTATTCTTCACCTTCTTGAGACGTGCTGCTCATCTTATTTCCCCCTTTAACAGGGTGGGTAATTCTCAGCCATTTGCTTGATATTCACAGACTCCGGCAGCTTCTAAGTTTTGTCAGAACCTCATAGTTTTGGATAGCAGCCTTTTCTGTTGCTGCATTTACTCCTTTTTTTTTTTTTTTTTTTCCAACAAGTCACTTCTAGCTCAAGCTTTCTTCTAACCTAGGTCATTTAGGCTCCCTAGACCATTCAGACACGTGATCGCCATGTTGATTGCGTACCACCTAACCCATGGGTTTTCGGAAGTCTGTTGACCATACTTGGGCGATTTTATGTGACCGTTGTCTTTGAAGAGCTGCCAGTCCCAAATTAGGTAATTTATTCAGTAGGAGCGCTAATTTGGGCTTCTCTTTTTTTTTTAATTGCCTTTTTCACAAAAACATCTAGCTATGTTATATCCCTGATATCTCTTAATAACTCTGCAAATTATTTTTTTAAACTGGCCAAAGCTTTCAAAGGTTATTAAAAGAGAGACATTACAATAGCATATGTCATGTTTGTTTAGGGAGCTAGGCTAAAAATTCATTTCATAAAGTTGACAGATGCTACTAATGTGCTTTTGTGCATGCCTGGAGTAGCTTTAACCCAAAGAGCTTTTTCTTTATGGGAATACATTTTGTCAGTCACTGTTTTTTTGGCAGATTACTTCTTGCTTCTGCAGTCAGATGTGCTTTTGTCATCTAGTTATGATGCAAGGTCACTAGCTTCACTGGGGATTTCTGTCCTAAGAAACAAAGAATTAAGAGAGCCTTTCATCCTAAGAACAAGTAGGGAGGAGTATTCTTGTGGCAGTTAAATAATGCTTGCAAGTATATAGTAAATTTTAACAACACTGTGGTTAAGCTATTAATGCACTGCACTGTTGAAAAACTTTCATGATACTTTACAAGCCAGTTTCAAACACTTTTCCTTCTGTGCAGTGTGCAGTATCACCCTCAAAAACTTTCATGAAGAGATCCCATTAGTCTCTGCTTCATATGGGCTCCATCTGACTCTTCTGAAAATCAAAGGAAATGCTCCATCCCACACCCCTGAGTAATTCTTTTATGTTTATAATGGAACCTGAAGTTAACTTTGTTTTCTTCCTTTTTCAACAGTGATGCCAGTAAGCCCTGACAGTAGCATGGGTAGGCAAGAGCCAGAAGAAGCAATACAGATAATATTCTGTGTGTTCTGTGACTAGGGCTGTTATGATTTTAATTTCCTAGGAAATGGCTGAGCTTAAATAATAAGAATTTAGGGGATGGTTTCTTGTCAGGCTACAGATGCTGCAAGGACTATAGAACTAGCAATGGGAGCGTTTGTGTCAGTGCTTTGTCTTCTACTGTCAGCAAATAAATCCCATGGTGAATGCCATGGATGTGTGTTTGTGACAGAGATTTCTAGAATACAGAAATAAAGGGAGACACTGTAAGGACAAATTATGAAACTAATTTAAAAGCATAAAAAGCAAGGCAAGGGTTGTGTTAGACTATTGCAAATAGATGGGTTTTTAGATAGTAGCCAGAAAGAACCGTTGGCTTAAATTCAGGTTTTGGATAGAAACACATCTGGGTCATAAGGCAACTTAAAGGATCCCATGAAGGGGTGAACTGTAGGATGAGTAGTGCTAAAGGCAGTGCAGTGAGTTACGTCACTGGAGAGAAAATCAAAGGAGATTGAGCTTTGTGATTTGAGCAAGCACCTGGCATGGCTCCATTCTGAGAGCACAACGGAAGATCTCTGTGGAGGGTTATTTCATGGCTTCATTCCTGAAACTAGAGAAAGCAATATTTGTCTATACATCTGACATAACAGATAGTTAACAACTAACAGAATAGGAATCTTGCTTTAAAGAGGCTTATCGGCTTGAAGAGAACATTCAGTGATTACTTGGAAGAGTGATGTAGGAAGTGGTCTTCCCGACATTTGATTTTGGTCGGATGCCTGGTTACTGTGACACCTAAAGAATCTCTCCTGTGTTTTCTGTGTCCCTGACCCAACAGACCCACTTCTGTCTCTGCCTTGTGGCTTTCCTTGCTGCAGATTTAGACTGCGAAAGGCTAGTCTATGCTATTCCATAATCAACCAGAAAGGTTGGAGTTAAATGTCATAGTGATTTGTTTATTTGGCTCATCAGCAGTAAGCTGAAACAGCTAGAGTAAGGGTTTAGGACTGCAATTCAATCAGGGGTTTGTTTGATAGGGTAAAAGCCAAGAAGAAACTGGCCAAATACTCATTTTATTTAACATCAAGGAATTTAAACTTTTAACTAAATTAGATTACGTTTTGCTGGTACAACTATGCAGTTTATATGTATACGCTCTCTCTAGACTTAATTTGAGCAGTTTAGTGACTACAGCAGTCAATATAAGTGAAGTCTGAAGCAGAGTTTAACTTTAGATCTTCACAGCACAGTATTTCCTTTGAAATACATCTAGATCAATTCTTTCTGAGACCAGGTTCTACATCAGTCTTCCCATCTGAGACATCCTCATGCTGGTTGGATGCGTAGTATCTTGCCTTTCCAGGGTGAGGCAAGGAAACTGCCTGCACATCAGCATACGTAGTAACTTAAATAAGACAGAAATACTATTTCTATCATAAGAAAATGTGAAAGTTAAATGTCCATTATCAGACCTCTTTTGTACAGTAATTAAAACAGGCAAATGGATGTTGAGCTTCAGATTGGAGTAAGGTTTATTTAACACTTGAAACTTGTGCTAGGCTTGATTCTGACCCCTTATATTGAAACTATTAATCACAGAATCACAGAATCACAGAATGTTTGGGGTTGGAAGGGACCTCTGTGGGTCATCTAGCCCAACCCTCCTGCCGAAGCAGGGTCACCTACAGTAGGTTGTAGAGGACCTTGTCCAGGCGGGTCTTGAATATCTCCAGAGA
>Ga0065711_1040622_pt1 | contig 16815 bp, 20 predicted proteins | sample Hoacrofraction12_FD_59098 | JGI IMG/M metagenome (GOLD analysis project Ga0065711, IMG submission 59098) | Hoatzin crop microbial communities from Cojedes, Venezuela - Epithelial fraction 12 v2 (version 2) | ecosystem: Host-associated > Birds > Digestive system > Esophagus > Crop | place... | reverse complement strand
GCCCCGTCCTTGGCTTCTTCCGTTCCCCTGGGGAGGGTGAGAGCTGTGCGAGGGCCGCCCTGCTGCCGCGGGAGGGGCCTTTCCCTGGTCAGTGACTGCAAGAAGAACAAACAGAAATAAATCGGACTGCCAGGTCTGTCCTAGCTGATGCTGACGGTAGCGCGCAGAGGCGGCTGCAGGAGAACTTGGGATGCTGCAGGTTGGCTTCTCATGTACTGCCCCAGGAGCGGGCAGCTGAGAGGCTCTGGACGTTTGCCTTGTGGTTTTTTGCCTGCCATACGCATGTCCTTAAGAAACTCGCCAGTCTGCTTTCTGCTCACAATTCAGACATCCCATAAGCACTGCCGTAAAGTACTGAGATCACAAATCTGGCTGTTAAATCTCTGCCGCTCCTTTTTGCCTTTGTTTTTGCGTTTCTCCTTCGTAACTGTTGGGAGAGGAAGGGCGTCGCGGGTGTTTTGACAAGCTGGTTCTCCCTTTGCCGTCACTGCTGTCTGCTTTTTAGTCAGTAAGCAAATTCCAGTCGCTCTGCAGCAGAGCAGGAGGACAGCGTTCAGCTCTGTCACTCCAGGAGGCCAAAGGAGGCCACGTGGGATGACTGAGCCTGAGCCTACCTGTCACCTCGCTCCCAGCCACATGCTCCCTGGTGCCAGCTCCAGCACGCCCTGGAGCCCGTTGTGAGCCGCCCGGCGGAAAGCATTAGCTCTTCGGGCAAATAACCCAGCAAAGAGTGTCTGCCGAGTTACTGCACTGAGCCAGCTCGGCAGAGGCTTGGCAGAGTAGTAGCAGAGATAAAACCGTACAGGAGGCACGAAGGAGGGGACCGAAGAGAGGTGCTGTAACCCCTTTGCCGTGCTTTCTCAGGCTATTTTCTTTCTACTTTTTTTGTTTCAAATGTGGTGGAGGAAAGCACTATCATGTTAAAGCCCAAAGACAGGAGCTCCTGCAAGTTTCATGTCAATTCAGCGGGGTCTTTGGAAGACGTTCTTACGTGCTAAGAGAAAATGTAAGGATGATTTTGGTCCTATTGAAAAAGCTGTAGTTTTTTTGTATTCGCAGGTGAGGGGAAGATTTCTAGTACTCAGCTGACCAAAGAGCCCTTGGAGATGTCAGCATGGCCTCATGTAATTCCCGCAGCTTCTCATGAGGTGGTCATCAGGTATGACCCTTTACTGACAAGTTGTGATGTGTCCAGGGCTGTGCAGGTAGGATACTGCAGGGCGTGACACTTTATGTCCTGAACAGCAGCTTTCTCCTTCCCTTTCTCCGTTAAGCGCTTTGTAGATCAGAGGTGTGTTGGTGTTGTCTCCCGTCCTCACTCGGACAGTACTGAGAGAGAGGAGTTACAAGGGGCATCTGCAGTTTCGTGTAGTCGTTTGTTTTTCAGAAAGAATATAGAATTTGTAATATCCATTTAATAAGATCTGACATTCATTGGGTGATTTGCTAGAGAATTAGGTCTGTCACAGGTTGCTGTGATAAGGGGCATTTATAACATGCAAAACTCTAAAGACCTTTTTCCAGGTGAACGTGGCAACGTGGTTATGGGTTTGGGGGTCATAGAATTGTGGAATATCTGGAGTTGTAAGGGAGCCAGAAGGATCACCCAGTCCAACTCCCTGCTCCTCGCAGGGCTACCTAAAACTAAACCATATGACCAAGAGCGTTGTCCAGACGCCCCTTGAACACTGACTGGCCGGGTGCCGTGACCGCTTCCCTGGGGAGCCTGTTCCTGTGACCCACCACCCTCTCAGTGAAGAGCCTTTTCCTCATGTCCAGTCCGAGCTTCCCCGATGCGGCTTCATGCCCTTTCCTTGTGTCCTGTCACTGGTCACCAGAGAGAGGAGGGTCGCGAGCGGCGTTCCCCTCCTGCCTGGCCCACGAGCCAGGCTGCCCTTGCTGCCAGTTCTGGAGCTGTTGGCTGTCCCCAGCCCTGCGGCTGTCCCAGCCCAGCTGCTCTGATCGTAACCCCGTCGATTCTGGAACGCACTGTCATCATTGCTGGGTTGAGGCTTTTCTGCTGGGTGGTTTTGAATGAGAAGTTCATTTTGTTGTCTGTGTTAGTGGTTGATGAGCGCAAAGAGGGAGACTTAAATGGCAGCAGTAGTATTGGGGTAGGCAACTAGACCACCGTGGTGAAAACCTTGTGCTTTCAGTTCATGCTCAAGTAACATGAAGACCACTGCTGAAACTTTCCAGGAGCACAGAACACAATAGGTAAATGTGCCGGCCCGGGCTGATGCGTTGGGCTTGGTCAAATCAGAAACGGGGCCAGCCGGAATGCCGCCTGGCTGCAGGGGTCTGTGCTGTCACTGTGCTGTTTTGGTGCAGTCGTGGGAAAGAAGTAGAGCAGACTTGCTGAACAGTGGCAGTGTTTTAGAGTTTTTTACCTCCTGGCCAAGTACAAGCGATGAGGACACCAGCTGTCACCCTGTGTTTGGGGGGGAAAAGCTGTTTGGGCCAGATGTCTGCCACAGGGGTCAGGGATTCCCGAGAAACCGCGTTCTGGGCCCTGGCCGTGCATGCGGACCAAGCGCTTTCCTCGTCCTCTCTTGTAGTCCAGCAGTGTGGAAAGAAGCTCCGGTAAGATACTGGTCATCTCACCTCCTGCGAGTCTTAGCTTGGGTGGCCAGAGGCGTCTGTGATTATGGAGGAAAATCCAAATCAAATTTCTCTTCTGAAAAGTTTGCTAATGGTGCTGAAATACCTTGGTGGCTGTGGCTTTGGGGGAATATTTTAATACAGGAGGAAGAAGTGTGAGCTGCTTGTTGGCTTAGATAGGTAATGATTTTCATTTCGAAAGCAGAATGCAAATTTCTGGATCTGGACAACGTTTGTCCTCAATGCAAAACTTTCCTAAGGGTCTGACTTGGTAACCTGTCCTGAAGCTGGTGGTTTGCTAGAGACGGTAATACTGGGCGGACACGGAATTTGCAGATATGAAGAGCAGAACATATCTTTGTGGTTTTTTTAAAGCACATTCTAGGGTTGGGGGGATGAGTTACACGTGTGGCTGCTCCGATGTTCCTTTAAGTCAGTTTGTAGCAATAATGCTTACTTACACTTACAGTGAAACAGCTGTAAAATAATGCAGTGAAGTCTCTCTTGTGCCGTTTTAAACTTGAAGCTCAGTCTGAAAACTTTTCAAGTGAGTCTATAAGTTATATGAAAGGCTGCAATGTCAGACCAGTAAGAAAAGTCAAAAATTAAAAAAAAAGTGTGTTTTCTGTTGGTTATATGGGGGAAGGTATGTTTATGTACGTGAAGAGAAAAACAGTCAGATTTGGGGGGGATCTGCCTTGGGTTAAAAAAAAGAAGTGATAGGCTGCGAAAGGGAAAGCTGCAATGGGCTATTTGGAGCGAGTGATTTCTGAGGTACAGCTGTGCTGTTCAGTGATTTCAGTTGGCTAAATGCCACGCCAGAGGTTTTGGTAAAGAGGTTTTCTTTTCTCCAAGTTGTTTTCCTTGACATCTGAACCTGTGGGAAGCGTCCTGTTCTCCTGTAGCGGAGGAGACCTCGAGGCTGTAAAGTGTGCTGGAAGCTGAAGCGCGAATGAAGAATGACCTCGAAAATACTCACTTTGAGCTTGCTCTGCAAACAGCCCAGTCTGGAGGTTGTTTTGGCTCGGCTTAGGTTTTTTGAGCATCTGTAGTTAGTTATAGTGGCATTTGTGGGAGCTGTTGTTCAGGTGGACATACAAAACCAGGAGATTTCATGGCCCAGTTTTTTTTCCTTAATTAAATATTCTGATGGTTTCAAGAGCAACAAAGTAGGTGAGCCCTTTTTGATAAGTTTGATGGCCTGTTTGACCACAGCAATAGCCTGAGCTGCCTCCCGCTGCGGAGTTCTGGATGCGAGTCAGCCGAGGGGCCGGGTGGGCAGTGCTCGCCGCCTCTCCTGCCTGTCTCCCCCTCCGGAGCGGCACCGGGCCACGCAGATCTTCAGCAGCCTCCAGACCTCTGAGTGTGAGCCAGGCTTGTGGCTGGTGGGCACAAATCCTGTTACGGGGTGGGGGGGGACGACAAGAGGTGGACGGTGGAGATGAAGTTTTGGATATTTGATTTCTGTAAGGGATGATGGAGTGAGGAAAACTACTGCTCCCTGCGGCAGCTTCTGACCGTGGGGCTAAGGCTGTCCACTGAAGCACGTGCCTGTGTCCCGGGCTGTGCAGTCTGGAGGGGCACGGGCAGCGTCGCTCATCTGGAGGGTAGAGGTCCAGCTGAAAGTCCTGATTGCTCCTGAATGCCTTCTTCTAAGGCAGAAGCCGCGCTGGAGGTAGGGAAGGAGAGGTTGTGTGGCGAGGTGGCAGTGAGCGCACGCTGCAGCAGTGACCCTGTGAATTCTCCTGCGAAGCAACACGCTGTACTTCTTGGCATTTCCACCTCCAGCTGGCGTTTGAGCTTGCTGGGGTCGTGTGAGTGAGTGTGGGTTTAACCCTCTGGAAGAGAAACTGGCCTATGAAATGGCGAAACTGGCTGAAGGAGGCTCTAGGGAATTTTGACTCAAAACATCTGACGTCTTTATTAGATTAAAAAAGCTGGACAAAGGGCTTATTTTGGGAATATGTTTTATTAGCGTAACCTGTTGTCTTTCTTGCACTTCTGTCTTGATATTAGTGAGATTATCATCTGACTTCTTTTAGGAATGTTTCGGAGTCCCTGTTTTTGACACAAAGAGAAACCACCTTTAAACATTAACTGTTTGGAATTATTCAACTTCTATGTCATTGCTGTTACCTTTATGAGGCAAAACTAGCCCTGTGTCTGAGATCTTGCAGTTCCTCGCCTTCTGTCCCCCTGTTCCAAGAATTGCCGTGTGACAATTTCATTTGCTTTTCAGGAAAACGAGATCAAGTTGTTAACTGCAGAAATTGAGCGTCTGAAGAACTTTGGATGCTTGGGAGTCTCCCCGAGTCTGGAAGGGTTGCGGGACGAAAACGCAAAACTGAAGTATCGGTTAAATTTCCTTCGCAAGGTAAGGGATTAAAGAATTAATGCTGTAGTGTGTGTTTTTGTTCTCGTTAAGACAAGCTAAATAAATGATGTCCGTTTGTTACAGCTAGTGGTGTGTGACAGTGTGGTCGCTCTGCATTCTGACGCCTTAATTGTTGGTGGCACATCAGATATTTCTTGGTTCCTTAACCAGAAACTTACTTTGTGGGAAATTTCAGCCAGTTAATAAGCCCACACCATCAAGTCTTGGCTGGTCATGCAGCAGGCAGCCCAGCTGAGGTCTCTGCCAGGATCACTGACAAAGGTGCGAGAAGTGACGCAGCCCTGCGTTGGGGGGAAGTGTTTGTGCTGGGAGGAGGTTCAAAGGGAGAAGCAGCTCTTGAGTCACGTGGTTTTTATGTTGTGTATGTTGCTCCTGTGCCTAAAAGTGTCAGCTAAATCTGCCAGCCATACTTTGCCAAGGAAAAATGTGGGATGTAACGGCTCCTCAGATGCTGTGAATTGAGCCTTCTGGATTTTTTGTTTTTTTTCAGAGTCTTCAAGAGGAAAGAAGTAAAACAGCAAAAAGCATGATTAATATCAACAGCTGTCTTCAGGAGATCTTTGGAGCTGCTATTCAGGCTGCCTACCCCGATTTAGAAAACCCTCCACTGGTGGTGACGCCAAGTCAGCAGCCCAAGTTTGGGGATTACCAGTGTAACAGTGCCATGGGCATAACGCAGGTAAATCTGAACGGGCTTGCGGAGAGAAGGAAAAACGAGGGTGATGTTGTCTATTGGAAGCTAAGTGACAGACAGCACAGCGAGAGCTGCAATATTGGACCTGTTTCGGACCTGTTGCAGGCCTCTGGGCTGAGAATTCGGTGAGCATCTAATGGCATTTTAGGGGCGGCGTTGGCCCTCACAGAGCAGACCTTTAAACCTCTGTTTAGATCACTGGTGTGAAAGAGTTACGTGTGTGTCACACAGAAAAACTGCTCAGAATCAAATCAAATCAGAATTTAAGTGCTGCATTGATTTACTAATGATGTGCAATTAACCACCAATTAGTGAGCTGTAAGTTTGGAACCAGCATCAGCAAAACAATAAATCACAGTTCTGGACAGTTACAAAATGTTGATAAATGCCTACAAATCTCTAAATGCTCTTCCGTAGCGCCAGGAAAGCGTACCATCCCCACACTGAGCTGTACAGAGTTGTGTGCACCCCGCCTCTCCCCGGGCGGGTGGGTTGCAGACCGGTGCCCTGTCCCCGGGCGCGCGGCTGCCCCCGTCGCACACCGCTCCTGCTGGGGTGGGTGCTGCAGCCTCCCCAGCCCGCGGCAGCGAGGAGGGCCCAGGGGCTGTCGGGGCTGCGCAGAGGCCGTGGGCGCGTGAAGCCCCTTCTCGCAGTGTCCAGCCGGGTGTGGACTGCCCTGCACCGTCCTGTGTACTGCTCTCGCTGGCTCCCGTGTGCCAGAAGTCTCTTGTCACTGGTTACAGCTGAATTTGGCTGATTGTTGTTATGTTCCTTCAAGCATTTTCAGTTTAGTGACAAATGCTCTTTCAGATGAATTTGAGCACGCTATCCTGCACGCTCCCTGTGCTCGTCTTTCTATCTTACTGGCTGTTGTCGTCCAAGCTTTTGCTGAGGAGAGGCTGTTTGGGCATCCCCACATCTATGGTTGGTGGCCTCTATGTTTTCTTTTAAGTGAGCAAAAGGCAGAGCACATGTTTTTTTCTTGCTATGATGTTCTGATGGTGGAGGTTTTCAGACAGCTGTAAGAATGGTTCCACTGTACAGAGCGCCTGTTGAATGCGTGCAAAGGGAGGAGTGGGGGTTTTTTAACCTGGCTGGTATCAACAGTTACTTTGAAATTTATGGCATTGCTGCTTTCTGGAAGATACTTGGCCCAAGAGGACCCAAAGTGAATAAGAGACACTTCAGGAGCCGCTCAGTGGGCTGGAACTGTGCTGGAGTGAAAACCAGGAGGGGGGGGAGAAGGAAGGTAGTGCATTCTAGCTTCGGTGCTGAACTCCCCAAACTTTCAGTGCATTGATGCCTTTTAGTGAATAGATAGACTTTGTAATTACAGGTCTTTTGTTATGCATTGACAACAGAAGCAACTGTTTTTTCTTTTTAAGTCTTCTGTTGTCAGTTCACCTTTATTAATCTATTAGACTGGTAGTGTTGACATCGAACTTGCAACCGACGCGTGTGGAATTCTGCTCTCCCAGGTTGTCGCCCGCAGCCGCGATGTCTGTTCCCCTGCCACAACGAGTTTGACTCCCAGGCAGCATCGATACGTGCTAGCCAGCAGGCTCCTGGTCCGAAGTGCCAAGGCGGAACCAGCCCTCACAAACACACGTCGCCTTCCCTTGGGCTCGTTAGCGTACTGTGACTGGGCTCCAGCCAGAGGAGCACCCTGGGTGACTGCGCTGACACGGGCTTGCAGAGCTTTGCCATTTTTTTGACCGCTGCTTTACCCCAATTAAGTCACAGTTGGGATTCTCGAGCAGTCCTGGCTTTTCGGTGTCGACGTGGTTCACCTAACCCAGTATCTGAACGGTCCCCTGCAAGCCAGGGTTTCGGGTTCCACGTTGTCAGCTGTGCTGGTGAATGAAGGGTTCCTAGCGCTGGGCTTGGCTGTAGGGTTTGTTCCCCGGAAGGGCACGCCATGCAAGCTGGGCCTCAGCTTGGCAGCACTGACACGCGCGGCACACTCAGAGCATGCCAGCACCGCAGAGCCAGGGGATGAAGTGCAGTTGTTTCCCTCTGAGAGCAGCAGGTTACGTGCTTTCTGTCGGCCTAAGTTTTAGGGACTTGAGCCCCGTGGAGCCTCGCTGCCCCAGGGTGTCCCCTGCACAGAGCCAGAGGAGCAGCACGGGGCTGGGGCCCACGGCAGCACTCTACGTGCCCGGCAGCAGCCTCTCCCTGCAACTCACCCATGTGGAAACAGCCCTCACAAATTCCTGTTGTTTTCCTGGGAGCTCGTTAGCGTATTATTGCCTGGGGTTTGAGCCAGGAGCTCTGCTTGCTCCTTAGAGTAACAGGAGTACGATGACTGCTTCTGGAATGATTCAGATAACGTGCCCGCAATCTGGTATAACGTGCCCGTAATCTGGTTTTGCATTTATTTTTCCTCTAGTTTGCAGTTTGAGTAGCGCTAAGGCTACAGGGGTTTTATTTTTTTTGCCCATTTTAAGCCTTTAGCATCTTGTAAGGATCCTGTTACGATCGACTGTATGACAGGTTAAACAGGAAGGTGAAACTTCAGTAGATGTCGTGTTTTGCAGCAGACTGCAAGTTAGCAAACACAAGCAGCAGTGAGTGTAAATTCTGAATTGACAAAGAGGTACGTGCTCTTTGTGGCCTTGATGGGGGTGAGCTGATAGAGTATTTTTCAGACTCACAGTGGGAAATCACCTGCTCAAAAACAAAGAGTTATGATAATTTTATGCAGTGTGAATGTGGTGTTTTGCAAGGGACGGGACAGGTTGGGCTCGCTCACACAATCCTCCCAAAAGGGGTTTTTCGAGGATTTTCAAAAAGCTGTGTGAGAAGATGCTTTGGGAGTGGGCAGAGAAGTTGTGGACCAGATGCTCTTTGGAGGCCCTTTCCAACCCAGGCCACTCCGGTTCTACCACTGTGTGTAAACTTGCATCGTGTGTGGGAGTTCCTCGCAGCGGGCAGTTTATGTCTGGAGGGAAAAGGAGAGCCACTTCACCTGCAGTTTTTCTGATGGTCTTTGAAGGAAGCTGGGCAGTGTTAGGATTACCTTTGGGTTGTTGGATTTTATTTATTTATTCGTTTATTAAGTTTGAGTCTAAGGTAGGGCTGAAGGCAGTTTGCTTTGCTTTTAATCAGAAATCAGCAGAGTTGCTCTGAGACCACGCTCAGCGTATACTGTAGGCGCAGTTCAGAACTGCAGATATGAGTGCTGGCAGAGCTGAGGATACCCTTGAGACTGATGAGCAGGATTTTGCAGCGGTGTGAAGGCCTGTGCTGGCTGTGTTGATTTTTAAAGAGTTTGTCCCTCTTACTAGCTTAGAGAAATGTGGATTTGCCAAACCACTTAACAGGTTTTGAGAAAGAGCCTGGAAGATTTTCTTCCAATGTAGGGACTACCCTTTAATTGCCCTTAGCAGAAGGGAGTGAACGTGTTGGGTCTAATTAGATGTCTCCTGCATAGAAAGAGCTGATCTAGTCTGTAAAATTTGCTAGAGATGTTTTTCTTTGTGTGTGTGTCCCTGCATTATGAAGCTAAAGGATGGTAAGGATCTTTCAGTGCCACAGTATCTATGCATTTTTTTCGCTCTGTGGAATGTTTTGGAGGATTGAGTTTTACTTGATCTTTTTGTTGTGTTTCAGATACTGCTCAAAACCAAGGAACAGAAGGTTAGCCCAAGAGAAATCGCGGAGAAAATATCAAAAAATATTCCTGCCAACGAATGCATTGAGAAGGTTGAAATTGCTGGTCCTGGTAAGATAGTTGCACGTTACACACTTTGTATGTTTAAAAGCCGATAGGGCCATTTCATACTGGGTGGTGGTCAGGGAAGCTGAGCTGAGTTCACCTGTTTTGCGATTTAAAACTGTGGTTACCGGGTGAATCAGCTGCTTCTGTCTTGATGAGCTTCGTAGCCCTCAGACTTGTGCAGCAGCAGAAAATCTGCCTCTCTCTTAGAATAGGCAGGCACAATCCTGAACCCTTTAATTAGCAGTTTTCCCACTGATCCTTAGGGACCAGCTTTTCCCTTTGAATATTGGTGATGGGTATCAGACCACGATCGTGAAATCACAGCGAAAATCAATATGCCCTGCTAGCTGTTGCTTGCATGGTGAGGAGACCTTGTCCTCTCGCCACTGAGATGCTGGAGTAGCCTGGAGGTGATTAATTGCTGCATCTGTTTTGTCCCTGTGACCCAGGAAGAAATGCAAGGGCTCATATTCCTCAGGGCTGCAGCATAAACACAAAAACCACACGGCGCAGCCCTGCGGGTGCTTGGGCAGAAGCTCGTTCGTTAGCTGTGTGAAGCAGGAGAAGTAAACCAGTGCTTTTCCACAAGCAGGGATTATCCCGGGTGTAACTATGTTTTAGGATATTAATTTTAAGAGAAGGACACAAAGAAGGATTTATTTTTGCTTTCTGCAAACCCTGGCAAGATTATGTATTTATTTTCTCATTAAAAATGTTTTTATAAATTCACCTTTGAGTGACAGTGTGCAAGAAGGAGTTATGTCAGTGGACTAGCTTGCAGAATCTAACTCCTACAGTGAAGGCTATGGTGGCCTGAAACAGCCTCTTGTAATCTGGGGACAGAAATTGTCTGCTAATGACTGCTTTGTTGTCCCATTGCTGAAAGATTTTTTTGTTTTGTCAAGCTAACTTCATATGCTTTTGTCCTTGATGACAGCAAACAGAAGTCCAAGGGGAAAGGAAACAAGAAGTGGTTTGAGGCACTTCTGCAGCCCCAGCCCTCATTGCTGGTTTTCTCCTCTCCAGGTTTTATCAATGTCCACTTGAGGAAGGATTTTGTCTCGAAGCAGCTGAGCAGTTTATTGATGAACGGAGTTCAGCCGCCAGCAGTGGGCAAAAGGAAAAAGGTACGGCAGTGAGCGCTCCCGTGCCAATGAGATGTGCTGGGCTGCAGGCAGCTTTGGATTTCCCCCAGAGTGATGTGCTGAGCAGGTGGCCACGTCAGCTGGTTGTTACCGTGGCGTAAATGGGATGGGGCTGGGGGCTGTGGGGTTCACTGTGCGTACCTGGTGTGGTCTCTGGTGGGTGGGGGACAGGGCTCCCTGGGACAGTGTGCTCTGCCAGGGTCGGTCCAGGGGTGATCCCTGAGAGCCCCGGGGCTGGGAGCTGGCGCTGGGCCGTCTCTGTTGCTCATGTTGGCAGCAAAGGGGTGAGGGTCAGCGGAGGCGAGCCGTGTTCCCCGCTGCCCACCCTCACCTCCCCCAACAAAATCCTGATTAATGCTCAGGGTGGGGTAATGACTGCTGCCTTTTACTCATTTTTTCCTTTGGTACCGTCTCTGAGGTGGTGGTGGATTTTTCATCCCCTAACATTGCGAAGGAGATGCACGTTGGCCACCTGCGGTCTACCATCATTGGCGAAAGCATGTGCCGGCTGTTCGAATTTGCAGGTTATGATGTGCTGAGGTGAGCATCGATTTTTGGGTGGGATGGGTTTGTTTGGCTAAATTTATGCAATACCTAGCACTATGCTTTGGTCTGTATTGGTCTCTTTTTATAAGCACTCAACAAATAAGCTTTTATGTGTAGTAAGATGCCAGGCTGAGCAAGTATAGCAGAGTTAGGAATGAAGATGGGTGGGTAGCAGCTTCGTTGCAGTGAAATTGAAGGGGCTTGCCTGGTTTTGATTTCTGATATTATGCGTGTTTCTTCTTTTAGAACATATGTTTTTTTGAATGCATGTATTTTAAAGCGTATGTTTGAGAAGTCATCTTTATTGTGCTCTTCGGTTGCTTCAAGGTTAAACCATTTAGGAGACTGGGGCACCCAGTTTGGAATGCTCATTGCTCACCTCCAAGACAAATTTCCGGATTATTTAACTGTGTCTCCTCCCATTGGGGATCTCCAAGCGTTTTACAAGGTATTTGTAGCAAACAAGTGTGATATTTATGTCAACATCTGAAAAGCAGATTGAGGAGCTTTACAGATTGCGGCGTAGTCTTGGAGAAGCAAACGAATTGAATTGCTGTTAATAGATAATTGCAATAACCTGCCGCTGGGTAGTGAACTGCGGTGTCTGGTGTGGAGTTGTCAGTATGGGGCATGATGAGAGGACTTTGGGAGCATGCTGCCGCTCTGTCTTTTGGGATGAGTGTGCTTGGAGAGCCTGTTACGAACGTTAGCTTGTTTGAGGGGAAGGAGAGGTGCTTTTTCATGTGGTGTGTTTTACCATAGGAGTCCAAGAGGAGGTTTGACACGGAGGAGGAATTCAAGAAACGTGCCTACCAATGTGTGGTGCTGCTGCAGAGCAAAAACCCAGACTTCATTAAAGCATGGGAACTGATCTGTGACGTCTCACGGAAAGGTGACTTTTCCAGATTCAGAAGCATGTCTCAGCAGTAGGACAGTGTGGCTTTCCTCGCCTTTATGTGTCCAACCACCTTTATGAGTCCATCCTCTAGTTTTCTTTTGAAAATCACTGCCGCACTGCTATGAGAAGCTTAAAGAAAGCCGGTGCAAACAAAGTGCAGGGCTGTCTGTGGAGGCTTTCAGCTCAATCTCTTGTCTGCGGAGTCTTAGTCTGATGGCTTCAGCAAGGGATGGAAAATGCCTGTAGGGACTTGCCGTGCCCATTGGTGAGCATGTCACAAATTACCACTCTGTGCATTTAATGGAATTATTTTGTTCTGTTTCCCTCCTGAAGAGTTCCAGAAAATCTACAGCTGCTTGGACATCACGCTCATAGAGAGAGGGGAATCGTTCTACCAGGAGATGATGAAAGACGTCGTGAAAGAATTTGAAGATAAAGGTGAGGCTTTTGGTCTCAGAGTCAGAAATTCTGCAGCTGTTCAGCGAGGCTTGGGATTGATGTTTTTGAAGTTGCGTGTTCCCCACCCTTGCTCCTTCTCTGCGCCGCATCTCTCGAGTGCATCCCCTGTGGCACTTCCTCCCAGAGAAGCATTAGCAGAACTGATTCTTGAACATTTCATTCCAGAAAGCCTGAATCGTGCTCGCTGACACCAAAAGCAGTTTGTCTGTGATATTTGTAGGCAATAGCATGAGGTACTACTGGATTTTATTGTATCCTTAGTAAGCAGACAAGGAGCGATATATGACAGACTTCCCGGACTTAATGTTGTGCCTGTATGGGAACAGTGAGGAATCTCTGTGAAGATAGTGGCATTTTTGGATCATGTTGACTTTGAGACTGGTAAGAAGCCAAACGGAGCATAACAAGTCTCTGCTTTTATGTGTCCTGTCTGGATTTGGCAGTTCTTGAGTCTTGGCATCTGAGGTGTTCAGACTAGTCTTACCTCTGAAAGACACTGTGCTAAGTCCTGGTTGCGTCTCTGTAGAGTTTCTGTTGCCTTTAATACCGTACTTTGTGATGCTCTTTTTGTGGCTGCAGAGGTGGATCTGGATGCCAGTGACAGGAGTTTTCAAATCCAGTTAGATCTCTTCTGGTAAGGCCAGATCTGTGCAGATCCGCTTCATTGTGCGTGATGCAAGCGCGGCACAGAATGTGACTTGGCTGACGAGGGAGCTCTCATTTAGTTTCTTCTCATATTGTGAGGCATTAATTATGTGGTAATGTCAGTGTGTGGCCTTTTCTTTCTGGTAGCATCCAGGAAGGCCAGCATTTCTGCCTGTGCTGGCCCACAAACCTCCCCGTGCGACACAACACAGAGTGTTTGCCATTGCTTTTCTAGGATTTGTCCAGGTGGATGATGGCCGGAAGATCGTGTTCGTCCCTGGTTTCCCTGTCCCGTTGACAATCATGAAATCGGACGGAGGTTACACGTACGACACATCCGACTTAGCTGCTCTTAGACACAGGCTGTATGAAGAGAAGGCTGATATCCTTATTTATGTTGTCGACAGCGGCCAGGTGAGTCTGCCAACCGCTGCTGCCACTGCTGGTGCAAGTCACCAGCAAGTGTGTTAAATGACAGAGGCAACAGTAAGACAGGGGTTTTATTGTGGTGTACTTACTCGTCTCCTTCCTGGTGTAATGGTGAATCTAGTTTGATGGCTGGTGGTCTCCATGAAGTGCCCCCAGAACCGATTGATGAGGGAGAGACCCAGTCACCACTGGAAGTGAGTGTAGCCTAAATCTCAGTAGATGAGTCTGGAATGAGGTTTGTACTGCTTGCACTTGGGTCTCTGCTTGCTTGAGGAAACGCAAGGTTCTCAGCTCCGTGTCGGAGCAGTGGTGGGAATTTTCCGGTTGCTGCTTCTGTAAGCCAGGAAGGCTCTTTTGAAAGGTTGAACTTTCTGAAGTGGAATTTGTCTGTTGAGCTAGAAACATTTAAAGTCTCCTTATGAAAGCAGCATTGTGAAGGGCATAAAGCTGGGAAGAAAACTCGTACCTGGAGGAGCAGGTCAAGAACCAGTGTTGGTGTTTGTTCCCTGCAGTCGGTGCATTTACAAACAGTATTTGCAGCTGGACAGATGATCGGCTGGTATGACCCCAAAGTCACCAGAGTGGCCCATGCCGCGTTCGGAGTGGTGCTGGGAGAAGACAAGTAAGTCTCTGGATGTAGTTCTTCCTCTGTGTGTGCTCTGAAGAGGATGCTGGAGTGAACGCAGAAGACTTGCTCTTGTTAGTTAACAAGTATGTGTGTGGCATGCCAAAAAAAAGAAAAAAGGCACCACATCCCGTGCTGTTACTCGTAACTGTGGCGTTCCGTTGTGTGTCGTGGTCCTTGATCCTTATGGTCGCTGGTGCTGTGGTCAGGTTCCCTCTTGGGCCTGGCTTCTGCTGCCGGGCACTTGGGGAGGGGCACTGGGAGTGGCTGGTGGAAGCTGATGTGGGATGGCAATGGTAAAGGTCATGATTTCTGTTGTTTTCCACCTGCCTCACAGTAGATGAAAGTTGGGAACAGAACCTCTGCGTCCTGGTCTGCAAGCCAGGCCCTTGTGCTCCAGAGTTGTCGTTGTGTCTCTGTGAAGCGGTGGTTAAACCAGCGCGCCCCGTCGGTCACATCCCATTGCAGACTGGGATGGTTTTGCTGTGGGTTTGTTACAAAATTAGTGACCTGCTGGGCTGGGCAGGGGTCTGGCACTGCTGTTGTGTCCTGCCTGATGGCTGGAACTGGGACAGCTGGGACTGTTGGAGCCTTGTGGTCACCGCTTCCCGGCCACCCCGTGGGTTCTCTCGGTGTTGTAGCTGTCTGTGTGAGGTCAGGTTCTTCAGGTCGGAGGAGTTTGGGAGCCTCTTTTAATACACCGTAGTGCTTTTTTAATAAGCCATAAGGTGCAAGCAGTGGAAATCCCTGCAGGCAGACCTGAGCATGTCCTGGGTCTGCCTGGGCACGCGGGGAGCCCGGGGCAGAGGGTGGGAGCGTCTTGCCTCTTGCGCAGGTGGTCATTTTGGCTGTGTGTTTCCAGGAAGAAGTTCAAAACTCGTTCAGGGGATACAGTGCGTCTTATAGATCTGCTGGAGGAAGGGCTGAAACGAGCCATGGACAAGCTGAAAGACAAGGAACGGGACAAGGTGGGTGTGACAAATTGCTTATCTTTCCATGAGAGCTTCCCCAATTTGTTCACAGACTTACGGTTTCCGCTTTCTGGATGTGAGCGGAGAACGTGGGCACCGCCAGACCACCCAGGAGATGCCATGGGCTGTGTCCACAACCGGTGTGGTTATTGGATAGCAGTCTGGGCGAGGTGCTGTCGTGGGGAGAGAAAAGCATCCCTGAGTACATAGCAGAGAGAAAACGTGAGCTGCAGGCAGAACACCAGCCTCTGGCTGGTACTGCAGAGCTTGCTGAGGCCGGGAGAGGAGAGCTGGGCCTGGCAGGGTAGCTGGCCGTGCAGGTGCCAGCTGGTGCGATGGCAGAAGCTGTCAGTCCCCAAGGTGCAGGAGGTGGTGGCAGAATATAGAGCTGCCTTGGCCTGCTGGGCTAGGGGTGACCGCGGGTGGTGAATGGCTGGGCATCTGCAGGGGGCTTCAGCCCTGCCCTTGGAGGCTGTGGCTGGGTCTGCTGGAAGCCCTTTAATGAGATTTCTGTCTGTCTTGCGTCCTGCTGGCCTGGAGAGACCTGGACGGTGTGGGACGTGGAATGGAACAGAAAGAACAAGCTCTGTCCCAGCACTGTGTGAGGCAGTGGAATTGGGAAGTGCAGCTGCTTGGCGCTGTGCAGCGTAGGGTGAAGTCAAAGGTCCCTTTTTAAGCAGGAACATGAGGAAGCACGGAAAAAAAACCACCCTGAACATCTCCCAAGGGCCCATATGACTCAGGCACGAAGTTCTTCGCCTTGCTGACAGGGCGCTGGCCCACCAGAGAGGAGTTTTACGAGCGTTTGGCCTGTCCAGAATGCTCTGTACGGGTAGGAGGGCCATGTGTTTGCTATGTGTACACGCAGTTTGTGAGAAGCAGGAGCACAGTATGAGCGTCAAACCTGCGCAGCAGGCAGGACCTCCTGGGGCCCAGAGGTCCTGCGGGCCTGCAGAAGTGGAGGGAGTCAGCCCAGACCTGGGCAGGGCCACGGTGCTGTTTGGTTGCAGGGGGAGTGAGGGGTGGATCCGTGGTTGTCCGGTGCCCCGAGGTGGGAGGGTGGGTGCGAGCCTTTCACCAAGTGCCCCGTGGGTAAAACCCCCTCGGCGCCGGGGCTTTCCTCCTGAGCTGTGCGGCGTGGCCAAGGCCGCGTGCTGCGGTTCGTGATGCCGACGCGGCGTTCCTCCTCCTGACTGTCACCTGTCTGGAAACTACCACAGGTCCTCACGGAAGAAGAGCTGAAAGCTGCCCAGACGTCAGTTGCTTTCGGATGTATTAAATACGCAGATCTCTCCCACAACAGACTGAACGATTACGTGTTCTCCTTCGACAAGATGCTGGATGACCGAGGAAACACGGCTGCCTATTTGCTGTACGCCTTCACGCGGATCAGGTGGGTCGGGTGTGCTGGGAGTCGCTTGGGGCTGGTCTCTCTCATCGCAAAGGGAGGTGTAGAACCATAGAATCATTCAGGTTGGAATGCTTACAAATATCTCAAGGGTGGGCGTCAGGAGGATGGGGCCAGACTCCTTTCAGTGGTGTCCAGCGACAGGACAAGGGGCAACGGGCACAAACTGAAGCACAGGAAGTTCCGTCTGAACATGAGGAAGAACTTCTTCCCTCTGAGGGTGACGGAGCCCTGGAACAGGCTGCCCAGGGAGGCTGTGGAGTCTCCTTCTCTGGAGA
>Ga0065711_1040621_pt1 | contig 16815 bp, 15 predicted proteins | sample Hoacrofraction12_FD_59098 | JGI IMG/M metagenome (GOLD analysis project Ga0065711, IMG submission 59098) | Hoatzin crop microbial communities from Cojedes, Venezuela - Epithelial fraction 12 v2 (version 2) | ecosystem: Host-associated > Birds > Digestive system > Esophagus > Crop | place... | reverse complement strand
CTGGAGTACTGTGTCCAGTTCTGGGCTCCCCACTTCAAGAAAGATGAGGAGCTACTGGAGAGAGTCCAGCGGAGGGCTACGAGGATGATGAGGGGACTGGAGCATCTCTCTGATGAGGAGAGGCTGAGGGAGCTGGGCTTGTTCAGCCTGAAGTAGAGAAGGCTGCGAGGGGACCTAATAAATGCTTATAAATATCTGAAGAGTGGGTGTCAGGAGGATGGGGCCAGACTCTTTTCAGTGGTGGCCAGCGACAGGACAAGGGGCAATGGGCACAAACCAAAGCAGAGGAAGTTCCGTCTGAACATGAGGAAGAACTTCTTCCCTCTGAGGGTGACGGAGCACTGGAACAGGCTGCGCAGTGAGCTTGTGGAGTCTCCTTCTGTGGAGATATTCAAGACCCGCCTGGACAAGTTCCTGTGCAGCTGCTGTAGGTGACCCTGCTTCGGCAGGGGGGTTGGACTAGATGACCCACAGAGGTCCCTTCCAACCCCCACCATTCTGTGATCTGTGATCTGTCCCAGCATTTCATTTCGCAGGATGCTATCAGGCAGGGGCATGAATGGACTGAGAGCAGCCCTGCCGAGAAGGACTTGGGGGTACTGGTGGATGAAAAGCTTGACAAGACCTGGCAATGTGCACTCACAGCCCAGAAGACCAACCATATCCTGGGCTCCATCAAAAGCAGCATGGCCAGCAGGTTGAGGGAGGGGATTCTGCCCCTCTGCTCTGCTCTGGTGAGACCCCACCTGGAGTGATGTGTCCAGCTCTGGAGGCCTCAGCACAAGAAGGACATGGACCTGTTGGAGCGGGGCCAGAAGAAGGACACAAAAATTATTAGAGGGATGGAACACCTCTCCTTTGAGGACAGGCTGAGAGAGTTGGGGTTGTTCAGCCTGGAGAAGAGAAGGCTCCAGGGAGATCTTACTGCAGCCTTTCAGTACTTAAAGGGGGCTTATAAGAAAGATGAGGACAAACTTTTTAGCAGGGCCTGCTGCGATAGGACAAGGGGTAATGGTTTTAAATTAAAAGAGGGTGGATTTAGACTGGATATAAGGAAGAAATGTTTTACAGTGAGGGTGGTGAAACTCTGGAAGAGGTTGCCTGTGGGCTGACAGCCAGCCAGGGACCCCAGCATACAGAGTCGGCGTTGGGAAGCGATGGTGAGCAAGGGAGACCAAACTTCCTCCTATGTGCGAACTCAGGACTCAATTTTCTGCAACGTTACCCCCAATAATTAAAAGGTTCTGTATAATTTATCCTTAAAAGCTAGTCGTGATGGGATCCATCAGAATCAGTCTGTTATCTTTTACCTCGCCATGTACCGTGTGCATGCATATCATATGGAATACATTTTACCAGCTGAAGGCTGGCAATATTTTCCACTAATTGTGAGAGTTACTAAACTGAACCTTCACTAAAATTAAGTTGACTATTAAAAGCTCAATGAGTAACCTAGCAAACGGAAGCGCTGTGCATAGGATTTAGCAAGCATGCAAGTGATCTGGCAACCACCAAGGCACAATATTTGCTGAACTTCCTATACCTAAAATTGGTTGCCTACAATAGTCATACGTTCATTATGTATGATGATTTAACACTCGCAGTACCAGCTCCTTCCTGCAACTGGCCAGCAATGGATTTCTTTATATCGCCTTACTGTGCAGTACCTAATTTGTGCTCGGTTTTCTCACTCTGCGTAACATATTAGTGTCCTCATGAAAGTTCAGGAGCAGATCTGCAGTAAAAAGAGGTAAAACAGCAAGACAGGAACACTCACAAGACTAATCCTAACAAATTCTACGCAGTTGTTTGTCCTTCAAATGCTACAGTGAGATTATGTGACAAATAATTCAAAAGTACAAATGAAATAATGAAAGATGTGCTTAGGAGCCAATGTTCGTATATATTAAAATCCCAAAATAAATGTATAACAATTCAAGCATGCTACTCTGAAAACACAAAGTTAGTGGATTGAAAGTTACAGGTTAATTTATAACATATACTCTCCATTAAAATAACAGATCTCCCTGTATCAGTTTTAAAAGTATATGAATAATATTCTTAGCTATTAAGATGTCATTACCATAGACAGTCCTAGAAATTTTAGCTACCTCAATATAAACACAGCTGGGCTTTGTGAGGAATACATGTAGGACTTGTTATTACATGTTAAATTTATTCACTATATAAAGACTTCTTACGATTGCAGTTTCTAAATTTTCAAAGAGTATATCTTTTTTGGTGCTTGTATAGTTTCTAGGCTATACCTCGATACAAATATGCTTTACTTTCTATATTGTTGTTTTCAGGATTGTACACATATACATAAGTCAAAAGCAGCAATAAATAATATTATGGTTGCACGCAGTCCAGCTATCTCTGACAAATTAGAAAACTAGGAATTCCCTGAGAAAAAGTTCTCTCTTTCGGGGCTGGGGGGGGAAGGATAAAGAAAAATGCTCCTATCTGTTAATGTGGAGAAAAGGTAAAGGCAAATGCCTGTACAACTTTTGCATAAAAAGAGGGAATGATTCAGGAGAAATTCTAACAGGATTTCCTAAATGCTGCCCCCTCAAAAAAAAAAAAATCCAATACTTTAAAAAACAGAAGGTCAAAGTGAAAGTATGCAGTTACGTTAAAGAGTTAAAGTTATTGATGAAAGACTATTTGCTGATAAGGATGCATCTATTTGAAACAGGATAGCATTTGGGACTACTCGAACAAAAGTCTACAGAAAACTGATAAATCAAGGAACTGAACAGGATTTAAACAAACAACAGACATGGCTGAGAACACACAAAATGTCACGAGTACAGCTGAGAAATAAGTGATGGCACAGGACCACTTACTCAGCTACTAACAAGACATTATTTGCTTTGGCCTCTGCAGAGCGAGACAGCTATCAATCCAGCCACAGCTCTAGAAATTCTTGAGACTGAAGGCCTAAAAAAGTGATTATTATTTCTGGGTGCACATGCAGAACACCCCAATAAGTCTGGCTTTCAAAAAACAAAACATCTGCCATATATCACAGAGTCAGGTGAAACCCTAAGTGACTTTTGCAGAAAAGAGTTCTTCCCCCACAAAGTGCTTCCCCCCAAAACTGCTGTTACAAAACACCAGGGCCTAGATTCTCCAAGAAAACCTCTAGGTGCAATAATAATTTTGCAGCCCAGGACACAACCTCCAGGTGCTCTGCCCATGCAACGCAGCCTTCAGCCTTCTTAGTTACCCCTGTCTCTTGTGCACTGCCAGCAAATTCATGAACGGCCATCGCCAAGCACACAACAGTCCAAGACTGCCAGTAGGAGATGACGAAGGCCACGCACATCTGAAGTCCCACCTCTTCTTTAGGACCTATGTATTTAAGCAGTGATACTCAGATTTCTTAGTTTTGATATCTTTTTCAAGGTTCCCAGGCTGCTCCTGAAAGAAACCTACTGGAGGGTCCTTTCCTTCAAGGACACAGATGGAGAAAGTGAGATGCAACAAGGTGGCTCTATGTGTTTGATGTAAGAGGAGCTCGTGCTTTCTGAAGTCTGTCGGGATGTAGGGGGAAAGATGGGAGCAGAGAGGCTCAACCTTGTCAGGATGGAAATGCTTGAGAACATCCAAAGCAGATCTTTGGCCAACAGGGAAAGCTGGATATTGAAAACGTAGGCACTCACACAGGTTAGGCAACTTCTAAGGTCAGGTGGCAGTTCAGTGGGGATAGTGAAGATCTCAGTTCGGGCTTTCAATGCCTAAATCCCACTTAAGTCCCACTTAAGGCATCTAATCCTTTTGTGGATCTGGGCCTAAAGCCTTGCCAGAAAGGAGAGAGTCTATGCATGCAAAAGCTGATGGTCAGTGACAGTCTGGTTCTGTTAAAACTAAAACACACAGAGAACGACCTTATTTTGTACAAAAGTATAATGCAGAATAATCAAAGATGCGTTCTAGTCACAGAAAGTTAATGGAAAGTTAATGCAGCTGATACAGATCACAGTCCTGTCTTTAGACTCCACGACAGTTTTGCTGACCTGGAGAACATTATAACCCATAAATCATAGGTCTTCAATAGCCCACGGGAAGAAGTACTTTTTGGAAACGTTCGACAAAATGTATATCGGAGTCGTCAAAAAAACTTCACTTACCCACAGCAGCTAAGAGGTAAAACTAGAAAGGAACAGAAATTTATAAAACACTGTACTGCTTACACAAGGTTAATAATTCAAAGAACAACACTCTGTCATTCAGTGACCAACTAGTTTGCCATGCTCCATGAAATTAAGTCGTTTCAGTCCGGTTCCTGATAGCCAGGAGTCCACCTGACAAAAGCTACCAATTTATTTCTCACTTACCTGCAGTGCTGCTGGCTGTCTCAACCTTGAAGCAAAGTGTGAGCAGACCTGGATACCAGTGTACCCTATATTCCCTGCACGGGGTATCTCCATATCAAGAGTGTTTTCTGCCTTTTTTTTTTAAAAGGTGCCTGTACTTAACACCATTTTAATTTAGCTGACAGGACTGCCAATATGATATTCTCTTATACAAAAAATATCTAATTGACAAAAGTGGTCTTTGCATAAAAGTACTCGATCAGAATTACAATCATAAAATACAACTTTTTGTTATTATTCTATATTACTGTGTTTACAAGGGAGATCATTAGTTCTTACTAATTATTTTAATGGTAATATTTCTGCCAGTCCCAAAGTATGCACTGCAACACTTGCCTGACTGCACACACTGAGATTCCTCTATGGGTAAAACACTGGGGTCTCCATTTTGGGGATTCAAACACATCTTCACAGAGCTCTGCTTCAAATGAGAATTCTGGCCTAAGTCTCCTGCAGCTGCTCATCAGCCAGCACCTGAACTTTATATACTGGGAGAGAAACAAAGGGACTTGCCTCCCAGCTCATCCTATCTGCAGATGGGCAGAGTTCTGGCAGCTCACCCACTAACTCCTGCAAGTTTTGCACTACAAAATCAGTATTTGATGCAAAATACAGGAGAGCAGAGCAGCACATATGCCACAGATTGTAAAGATGGCAATGATACTTTGAGCAAAGGAAAATCACCCGTTGTCCCATGCCAGTGAAATCTGTGGGACGACGGTGCACTCCTTTCTTCCTGAAAACAGCATTATCTCTCCAGATTGAAACGTGGTTTCTTCTGCCAGGCACAACAACTCTTACGCTCATACCCACCCGGTTTTCAAGGGGTATGGGAATTACTAACGCTTCGTAATGAGCCCATGGTAAGAAGGCCAGTGCAGTTTCCCCAATTTATTTGGATATTGGTCCCAAGTCTCACTGTGCCTTCAGCCGCATTTTACTTTCAGTTCTGGATTCATCCCAGGATGTCTACACAAAGCCAAGGTGGTATCTCTTCTCTCCAGCCACCTCCTCCCTTTTGTAAGGTTTTAATATACTTACAGCTCTGATTTACAGGAGTACCCTCTCTGTGACCATCCCCAATACACTCCTAACACTGACACAGGCAAGCCACAGAACACATTTTGCAATTTGGCGTATTTTTTTCAAATATTTCTGTCTAAGAGCTTTCTTATTACTTACTTCTCAAAAGTATTTCTTTTCAGTAGAAGTCAGTCTATTTTTGCCTGCATGAAGTGAGCGCCCTGCTGTTAATCTGCTCAATCTTACCTTCCCGACTCACACAAGCAACGGCCCCCTCCATCTGGCAAGGCAACTCAGAAGAATAGGGAAAGCAGGATTTGTCCTGTATGTACCTATGCATTTTTAGTTGCCACCTGTGCTTGACAGAGTCTGGTCAGCTGTAACAGACTGATGAGAAATTATTTAAATACTTCTAGTTCAAAAATATATACATTATAACTGATAAAACAACACTGATGTACACGACATCTATGAAATAGAGAAATAACCCAGAAATATAGGAATAACCAAAGTTCCAGTCTAGGACTCTTATAGTTTAAGTTTCCCAAATAATATAAACATTATGACAAGTAAATACTCAAAACAGCAAGTCAGTACACTGCAAGGTGACAGTGCTGTCGTCAGAACAGTAAGGGTTAAATTTCTTTGGAGAAGTTTAGGGGGCCATGGAAGCTGTGAATTTAGATTCACACTGATTTGATTTGTTATATTGAACAACACGGAAAGTTATTTTTGTTTGCATTTCTTACTGACTGCTATTCCCATTCCACGATCCTCCCTACAAAGCGCGGGCACAGCAGGGAGGTAGCACCCACGAACAAATGAAGGGAGAAGCATTAGTGGAATGCATCGGGCTTCGGGCAGAGACCCATCTACGCAAACAAAGTGCTTAAGCAGGGACATTTGTGCCCGGGTCTACGCATATGTAGGGAGGTTTGGTGAGCGCAGGGAGGAGGATTTGGTTATGGTTAGAATTTGTGAGTGACAGCCATGTGACAGCTGGGAGTCAGCAAAGATTTTGTAGGGATGGAAATTCCTGAGACAGGACACACGACTGCTCATGCGATCTGCATGTGCCTATCATCACCCTGTATTATAATAGCTGACACTGTGGTTTACCAGTTCTCCAAAAGAGAGGCTATAAATTAGGAAGAGGATTTGAGGAATGGTGGATGAGAAATGAAAGTCATAACATTAAAAAACGAAGGGATAAATATAACCTGTTTTGATGTTATCGAAACAAGCAAACAAAAATCTCCAACCAAACAACACAACAGTACTAAAACTTGCATTTCCATGGTTTATCTTTAATGACAGGTTATTATTTCCTCAGCATATAATTATTTTCTTTTCTTACTAACTTACCTAGAAAGGCCTCGATCCTACAAACACTATGAATACTAAATTTTAAGTACATGAATAATCCCACTGACTAAGAGTTATTCCTATATTATCAGGGTCAGGGCCTAAGTCACAACGTGCAGTTAAGCAGAGGCATTTCCAAAGAACTGCTTCATTTTCCCTTCTGGGGGGTCTTACGCAAACACCAAGCCAGTGGAGATGCGCAATTTAAATCAAACCTGAAAAACCGAAATCCTTTCCCTTTAACACTGTATTCAAGCCGACAGACCATCACGTGACCTTTACCGTAATTTCTATTAAAATCATTTCATGTCTCGTTGCTTCTGCTATCCTGGCTCATTTGTATTGTTTACAACAAGTCATTGCTCTCGACAGTTAGTGGTGGCTGAATCCATGGTTACCAGTTTTTACATTCACTGGTTAAACGGAATGCAGCTCTTCGGTGGGGTTTCATGGCGAAAGCTCTTAAGAAACCACAATCCAGCTATCAATCAGGCTAACCTGGGAGAAATTAATCTGATAAACAGAAGTATCATTGCGTATGAAAAATTTATTGAAAGGTAGCTCAAGGCTTTTATTAGTCACAGTTGCAAAAGTGGACACGTTCGGATCGGACTTAGGGCACAGAAGACTTAGGTTATGTGGTCTACGTCTGACATTCATCCATGTTGCGCCTTCTCTGGCACTCACTGTTAATAAAACTATACTGTTCAAGGCTTTAAAAAAAAAAATCTCAAACACTTATTTTACCATAAATGTGCTCAGAATACAAATAGTACTTAAATACAGGTTTAACCAGACTGCAGTCCCGGCAAAGTAACTTAGACACAGACAAGATAGTAGACCAAAAAACAGACTGCCTTCAGTAGAATTCAATTAAGACAAAACCCACCCCAAACAGTGCAACCTTGTTATCAACTAAATGAAGCCTGCAAAAAAATATATTTTATTGTTACTTAAGAACAATGCGCACTAATTCCGTTTACCCTGTTATTTATAGTTTGGCATAGGGTGGGGTTGCCAAAATTAAAAAGCAAAGCAAAAACTTATTTGCAAGACAGACCCCCCCAAAACCTTTAAAATGCCTAAAAACATAAGAAAAGTTCTCTATAGGTTAATGGCTACAATAATTGCCCCAAGCTACATGAGAGCAACAAATAGTTAAATCAAACATATTACTACTAGCTCATCTACTGCAAAGTCACTGTATCAGAAGCCCGAATTGATTTGTTTCCTTAGAACAAACTGAAAATGAATGTAACATAATATCTGAAAAAAAAAAAATTCCCTCCTGCCCTGCTAATCGGATATCGTATAATGGTTGATTGCAGCTTTGCACCATGCTATTGTTGCCTATATCGTACATACTTACAGGTTCTGGGTTCTTCCAAGAGTTTGGTGCAGTTTCAAGGACAAATGTCTTAAGGAAGTCTTTCTACTGTGCAGCAGTGATCCTAGCTCTGATCTCATTACATGAGCAAAGTGCTACAGCTGACAAAATACAGGAAACTTCCTGCGTGAAGAAGAAATCTTGGAAAGTCTCAGGGTTAAAAAGGCTCCATAGATGTGCTGCGTGATTTGCTCCCTAGTTGTGTATACACAGTAGCAGCTGATCTCTGTTTGCAGCCCTGCAGAAAGAAACCTTCGCTGAAAACCAATGGCATCACATTTCAGCGGAGCTACTGCCAGGCTCTGGAGAGCAAAGCAACCTTTGACAACTTCACCCAGTTCAAATCACTGGCGTTTGCTGCATGTCCTGCAGGACTTTGGAAACTGGATATTTGCTGTTTTTATTAACGCTGCTTTGAAATCCTGCGTCCTAGGCAGTCGTCAGACAAGCAGAACTCTCCCTCACTGTAATCGGAGGTTTTGACTGTGTCACGACTGCGAACTGCAGAATTTACCACAATATATTTTGCTTTGTCTTGATTGTGGCATTTGCAGATGAGAAGCTGGTAGCTGCGCTCAAAAGCATTTTCTGCCTTAGAACTGCTAAATTAGGTGCAATAGGCATCCTGTTTATCCTAAATTCATCCCGAGCCTGCCTTGCATCAGTCGCACATTTCTCAGCGCTTTTTTTTCTGACACAGAGTACAAGTCAAAAGATTTTGGGAGTGGGAGGGGGCTGGTTCTTTCATTTAATCTTTCATCTAGAGTGTTTTAGCATGGTCCCTGTCTGACTAAAACCACGCAGTACAACACCCTAAATCCAGCAAAGTTTGGTATTCTGACCAAAGTCCCCGTGTGACTCCCAGTATCCGCCAGTGCCCCCTTAGCTCCTGCCTCAGCCCTGCGGAAGCAACCAGGCATGGACAAAACCTGCACCAGCCTCTGCGGTTCTTCCTGCTGCCCAAGCAAACCAATAAGACCAGAAAAGCAGCATTTAAAAATAAACTGCTAGCACTATTTCAACTCTTAAACTGGGAAGCAGTACTCTGAACACATCCTCACATTTGAGGCTAAAATAAATAATTTGGATTCAGTTGTTTCACCATTTAGCCCAGGGTCATTCTCCAAAGAGTAACTGGGACCACACAGTCCCCCAGCACAGGGTCAGACCGTGACCACAGAGCCTGCAAGTTCCTTTCCAAATGAGACCTGCTTCTCTCTCCAGGATAACCAGCAAACTTCAGAAACAAAATTTGGAAGAGTCCCTTTTAACAGTGCACCATTACAGAGCTTGGCTAGGAGGAGTTAAGAGTTTTCTCCTGGGCATTTGTAAAGCAGATTATTCACCACCCTGTTTTCCCCTCAGGCGCTATGACTATTCTAGCTACCAGGATATTGTGTATTATTTCTTTAATATTTTGAACTTTATTCCAAAGGGCAGAAACCAAAACTGACAGTACATCAAGACAGCACGCTCTATGATTCAAACAGCAAGATAATTGAGAACCTGTGCATACACAACTTCTGAGTATGTGCATGCACGTTGCATATGCGCGCACACTCACTCACAAGCACAAACAAGGGTTTGTGGCCAAATTTTCAGAGACACTCGCAGTTCATGTCCTCACCTCCCGTCAATTAAAAAAACGTAACAACAAGCAAAACCTGATCAGCAAAACATTAAAAATGATTTTTATAGAAGATAGGCACCGTTTATAGCAAGGCAACCATATTGATTCAACATGTACTTCCACCCAAATTTGCCCCTCTCCTTTGGGAGAAGGATCCTGTCCACCCCTGGACCATGTCACACCAGAGAAATGAAAGCATACGGTGGCACCAGCAGGATTAATTTTGCTCTTTTCCCCAGAGACACAGTGCAAGGTAGGGGACAAAACCCCGGCTACGACGCTGGGCTCTGGCTAGGCTCTGCCACTGACTGGCTGCGTCACCTCCGACGCATCACCTTCCCTTTCCGCACTTCAGCTGGCACCATCACGTTTAATGCGTGTTGCAAAAGCACAGTTTCTGTGCCTCCATTGCTCAAGCCGCGAGACAGGGATCGCACGCCGGAGAAAGGCATAGGACTAAAACCTGAGGTTGTGCGTCCAGCTCCCAGCAGTGCCGTAAGACGGGCTGTGACCTTGGACCGCCTGCTCTCCGTGCTCCAGTGCCCAGCCTGCTGCCCGGGCTCCCCATACCTTGCTCTCAGCCCTTGCCCACCTGGTCACTTTTAACTGTAATAGGGTAGGAGAGTTTTTTTTCTGTTAGGAATTCAGCACAGAGTAAAACAAGCTCTTTTTGTCAGGTGGAACTCAAGACACTAATTTAAGACAAGTAAAAAAGAATTCCCTGTGGAAGCAGGAATTTCAGTGAATGAAGTTTCCTCCTCAAGAGCCCCTAAATTCTCACGTGTCTGCGCGGAAAGGCTGAGACTCCCGAATGCAGAACGGAAGCAGTAATCTGACCGTGTTCAGCAGTCCTACTCCGCACACCCCAGTCGGCACTTGTCAAGGCTAGAGGACATCCGTTCTGGGTTAGACTCCACTTCTCCTTACCTCTCCTCTATAACTGTGTCCCATCTGTCACAGCTGGGTCAGTACGGATCCAGGGACACTGCTCCTTCAGCCCCCTTCTTCTGTAAAACTATACACAGATCCCAACCACGGGACACACAGGAACTGCCAAATCATTCTCCTCCCAGTTTTCCCAGCTGCATTTCAATCTGTGACACGCTGTGTTCTCTCCTTTCCGATTTTCTCACTGAATTTTGTTTTCACGGCATTGTATCCGTCAGGGAACACAGTAACAATTCAAAGTCCATTTTCCAACCTTCAGAGGACAAGGTAAAGTAGCCTGGCTACTAAGGTGCAGCCGCAAAAAACGTTTGGAGAGAATGTGGAGCAAGATCTAGGCGAGAAATGAAGAAAGCGAAGCCGAACCCGAGCTTAGGCGATGTCAGAAGCTGTATGTCTCTATCCCTCCTCCACCTGTCCCCACTGGAAAGAGTGACCCTTGGGAACCAACCCCATTGCCTGCTCTCCTGAAGTCGAAACTAGTACTGGTGCCCAAGATGGGCCATGCCCTGCCTTCCTGACATCCATCAGCAGTAACAGTTTAGAAAGCTTCTTGTTTAATTCATGCTGGTCTCAAAATTCAAAGACATGATCAGGAGGGAAGTCATTTAAGGATAGTACTACAAACAAGGAAAACAGAGCAAATTCTCAGTTTTAGCACCAGTCTCAGGATATTCGCTGTATATTTTAAAACCCTGTTTCCAGGAGTCAAGTAATAGGCGACCAGCTTTCTCTTTTAAAAAGATATTTCTGGCTCTTGTAATAAAAGTAGAATGATTGAAAGTAACTGCGATAAAACAGAAGTCCAGCAGAAGCACAGGGACACTTCTAAAAGTCAAATGTTTTATCCAGTCTCAAAATTTTCAGTAGCAGTATCGGTTTTAATTGTCAATCTCTGAATCCAACAGGAGTACACAGGGTACTGAGAGCCACACCTGAAAGCACGCGGAAGGCCAGACTCCAAGAAACATATCCTACCTGTTTTATTCAGATGCTTAGGATTTTGCTTAAATATCAAGTCCAAAAATCAGTTCATCTAAACCTGTCTGATTTTTGCACAGATCCTCAATGTGTCCTATCCCCAGTCTATGCATATATACATTAACTGTGACTACTAGGGTTTCGTTTTAGCATTTTAATGCATTTGGATCCTCGTCAACGTATGGAACAACTCCCTCATCCTTACACACCAAGCGGCTACCTTCTCCTCATTGAAACTCCTCCATAAAAGTCACTTCTCCCTTTTCATCCATTAGGACTTAAACCAGAACCGACACGATCGTCAAGAAATTTGTATGCCTAAGCTAGGTGTTGTTCTCTTCAGTAGCTCTACACTACCTGATCGTTGAGGATTCTCCTTTCGGTGGTATTTACTATGCTCACATTTTGCGCCATGTGTACAACTAAAATGGTTTGGGTTTTCATACCCTTCTTGTCTTTTCTTTGCTCTCTAAAGTACCCAGCATACTTTGAAACCAATACAGGTGATAATATAGTTGTAAATATTGCCATGGAGGCATCACAATAAAATTGACATTTGGCATAATTCATTCAAAGTGCCTAGATCCAATTTAAATTCTTTCCCAATTTTTACCGAGGCTTCACAACCAGATGAACTTAAACCAAGGTGTACGACTTCATGCTACACTGGTAATCCACCCTAACTAGGAAATAAATTTTCAGTGATTAAGTTGAATTGTTCCTACAAAATGCCAGCTTCAGCTTTTCACCCATACAAAATAGCTTGGAAAATATATACTGCATGTGTTTATTATAGCTACAGTTGCTATGAACATCCATAACTCTCCAACAATTTCTTTGATTTATGTTCAAAAACATACAGGGCATGAAATGATGCCTGCAACCTTACATTTCCCTCAAGAACATTGTGGGGAGAAGATATATTCCAAAACATCATGTTAGATTCCTTGTTATGTCTCCTTTTTAAAATAAATGTATGATAATCAATTACACATGCTTCAAAGCAACTGCCACTAGATTCCCCAACAGAAAAGCTGTTTGAGAAGAGTTCCATTTTCTTTCCCCTAATGGTTGAGTTATAATAAGAGATCTTGCTCAGACATTAAAGGAAACAAATTGTATTATAAAGGATAGGGCCTGCTCAACTTGTATATGCAAGCACACGTTTGTGCTTGCCCAGACTTGACTTGGAACAAGATTTTCAGAGAAGTAACATCCCCGCCGATCAACATGCTAACAATAGCATGTGTGTGTGAAGGCCTTGCGCCTAATCTCCTCGTCATATACACTTGTAGTAATCCAACTGATGTCAGGAGAATGACACAGATGATAAGTTAATGTCTCAGGCTCAACTTTCCTTTCAACCTCAGTATGCAAAACATTCATTTAAGAAGCCCACCCGGCTGTAGCTTCCACTCGAAACACAAACCTGCAGATGTTTACAGGAATATCAATTAAGCTGAACGGGAGCTCTGCCATTAACGCTGGTGCATATATACATTAACTGTAACTACTAGGTAGCTTGGACTTTGCAGACCTGCTGAACTCCACGCCGAGGCTGAAGTGCATGTTTTCTCCAGGGTACCGAGGCCGATGGATTATACGCCATTAACTGGTTAGCATAATACGGATGACGTCCCCGCAACCTCACGCCTCTGGCGCAGGGACAAGGGGGGTGTCTCCGCACAGCATCCTTGCCCACGGTGAGGAGGCCGGAGCGGCTGGGAACGCGTGCAGCACGTGGCACCCTGCATAGAAAAGGTCAGCATCTTTGGTCTCCCCTGCACCAGCTGGTTCGTGCTTGCACCCCAAACTGGGAGCTCCTGTTCCTTGTGTCCTGCGCTTTTAATGCCTTGGGTTACACCGCAAACTAGACAGCTGGCAAACAATATAGACAACGGGACTGGATGGGAGAGGCCCCTCTAAGGAGGACTGACACCTGCAGGCACCGAGTTTCAAGCCAATACGGAGTAAACTGGATCTGAGACTTGTTTGAAACAAAACATAGCCCTGTTCGTCCCTGCAAGTGCACAAAACCTGTGTGCCAAATCTGGAAACAGAAATAAATTCTCTCATTCCACCCAGTTGTGGGTTTTTTTCTGTCTTCCTTTGAATCAAACCCTCGAAGAACGAAAATTCACAGGAGAGGAAATACCGGCTTGCACCCTCTTTGGACTGCGGTGCTATTTTATCTGTTACTAACGAAGCCTTGGAGGAGGAGGGGAGGGGACTGGATGTGCATGCCTATTGCCCATGCAGCCCCAGCTAGATAGCATCAACAGTTGTTCTCCTATTTTCACAGCGGGAAATAAGCAGGTACTAGCTGTACAGGAATAATCAGGAGGAATCTAGGTCAAAATCAAAGCCAGGGTGCTCTGTCCATTTGACAAAACTCACATGCAAACACAATACCCATGTAAAAACAAAGAACTTACTTGTAAGGGTTATCTCTCTTAAGATTACTAAACAAGCGTGCAAATGTTGGCCTACCTTGAGTAAAAGACACTACTCCTTTTGTGTGACTTTTGAAAAGGCATTAAAAATCAATATAAACTTGCAATATTAGGAAATTTTATAATCACTGTTTCAAAAAGGCAGACTTGAAAGGGTCTCTTGTTCATGGGTAAATCTTCAGTTAGTTTTTCTAGTACCGGCGGTTCAATCGAAAGATTCGCCAACTGCCCCCTGGAGAAAACTGAAGATCTGCATTTAAATGGAGATATAGTATTTCCAAATGCACGGTACCTGCAAGGCAGATACTGTCAAGGTTTCTTAGTGAGTGGATCTCAAATTGTATTAGGTACATTTCAGTGCTGTAACTATCCCCATTTCGTAGGACTGGGGCTATTTCCATATCATTTTTCCGTGTTCATGCTTTGTAATATTTGTCCTGATAAGTCAAAATTAAACCCCATCCACAACAAAGCCCTCACATACCAACAACAAGGAATTATAACCTTATGTATAATTTTGTGATACGCACAATGAAGACTGTATTAGACAGCTTGACTAGAAATCTTAAATAATTAAAAACTCTGATGACTTAATAGAGTAGTAAGCTTGGCTTACAATGCAGTCAATTTAGAGCCATAAAAACACTGTGTAAAATTTTTATCTTGTGGTTGACCATTACATATCCTATTTATTATTCCAAAGTATTTCAACAGCATTTTTCTTCATCAATGTGGCTGCTGGCATTTAGCACCCACTCACTAAATGCACGTGATTTTCCTGGAACAGCTTTAGGAAAAGAAAACAAAAAATTAGCAGATCACTACAAAACTGTTCCTTGTTGCAAGATGCATCTTTCTGCATTCTGACTTGAACCGACTTCATGTGATGCAAAATACATTCGAAGCCACCAAGACTTAAATATAATAAATCAAAGCTGTGCACGCGAAGTTAAAAAGACTGGTGTAACTACTGATCCTGACACATCAGAGAACCAACAAAAAAAATCAAACCTCATGAATACTTGGTTGCTAATGTACACGAGTTCAAAGAGCAGCGGCTCTCTTAGGAAAATATCTTAATTTTCATATCAGAAAATCACCCTAACCTTTCAGAAAAGTTTTTGCGATTACGCAAGGCAGGCAGAGGAAAGGTTTAGAGTGCAAAAGACACTCGTGATGGGTTTCAGGCACGCAGGCATTAGTCCAGGCAGCCTCTCACTGAAATTCAGGTTGCAATTGAAACGTCCCTGTAAACAAGGTTACTGCGAACGGCCCGAGATATCCTTCTCAGCAACACCTTCACCAGGAGCCCTTCAGCTGTCTACTTAGTTTGTTATACCTTATCTCCCAGCCCTGACATCCTAATGCTGATTCAAATTCAGGATTCAAAATGAAAGATGAAATATCTCTAAGATCACTTAATATTGAAATACCGTTGCGGTAATAAGCAGTGCCAGGCTCGAGATAGGAATATAGTACTCCAGTGGTAACCTTTTAATTTCTGACAAAATACTGTGGAGTAACTGTGATACTGCACACACAGTTAATACAATCGATTTGTTTTCCTTATTTTGATAATGAGCGTGCTGAATGTCATGTTTACCTTCTCCTGCCCCTGGCACATTTTAAACTGTAAAGTCCTCTAAAAGCAGACCTGCCCGGTTCCCAGGCAGACACGAAACCCCTCACTCCACAGACACCACCCCCCCCAGCATGCAGAACCACGGCTACCTTGGTGCTCACCAGACAGGCAGGATCATAACGACCCAAGCTGCTTCGTCAGCCCAAGCCTTTGCTACTTCCCGTGGAAACGCAATGCGCGTGCCGTGTATAATCTCATGTCGGTTCTGTCGTAAACTACTCCCATCCTGACAGTGAGGGCAGGTATGCTTCACCAGCGCATTCCGCCCTCGGAAATACAACAGGGAAGCGACACCAAAATGTATCGGCCAAGTTTTAAACTTTGTATTTGAGACAGGGTGGCTAACAAACGCGTAGAACTTTGGTGGTTTCATACCAAGGGCATTCAGGTTTCCCTCCTGGCCACAAATGAAGATGGGGTGGGGGGTGTCATCTGTTTTCCTGTTGGGTTATGTTTGCTGTCAGAGTCTCCTTAATAGCATGAAAAGAAGAGACAGGATTGGGGGGGGTGGGGGGTACTGAGGGGGGGGAATTACAGGAGAGAAGCCCAAGCTGCTCGGTGCCTGCCTTCCCACACTCGCATTCACCTTCATTTTCCTCCTCTTTCTATCCCACTCATTTTTACTCGCCTCCCCCATTATTTAGTCATCTCCTAAATGCAGTTCTCTCTTCTTTGGTGTCACGAAAACCCTATTAACTAGACCAAGTCCTCGGAGCGCTTCCCCTGCAGCACTTCAAAACCTACCTCCAGACCGCCCCCTGCTTCACAGCAGCGATGCCCGGGGGAAAACAAAAATAAATAAAATAAATAAAAAAGGGACACGGCGATCTCCCTGGCAGCCGGGTCACGCCCGGGCTCGGAGGAGCGGACAGAGCGCTGCTGACTTCCCACACTTTCCGAACCCCCCCGGCCCCGGCGCCTTTATGCGTGCGCGTCCCCACGCGTGTCCCGGCCCCGCGGCACCGGCGGCGCCCGGCGCGTCCCGGGTGGCCGTGCGGGAGCAGCCT
>Ga0065711_1040620_pt1 | contig 16816 bp, 14 predicted proteins | sample Hoacrofraction12_FD_59098 | JGI IMG/M metagenome (GOLD analysis project Ga0065711, IMG submission 59098) | Hoatzin crop microbial communities from Cojedes, Venezuela - Epithelial fraction 12 v2 (version 2) | ecosystem: Host-associated > Birds > Digestive system > Esophagus > Crop | place... | reverse complement strand
GGGGGGGGGGGCGGTGTTAGTAATCTTAAATCTAGAGCACTTTCTCTGGAAATAAATTTGGAAACTCAACTGGTTTTAGTTTGAGAAGGTCCCTTGTGCAACTTCCATCCCATGACTGGTTGATGGGGAAGAAGGAATTGATATTCTGTCTAACTCAAAATGCCCCAGTCTCTCATACAGAAACGTGAGTGTTGAAACTTGCTTCAGAAAAAGCAGCTTACAAAAACTACAGCATGGAGGCAGTGGCTTCAGCTTGGTACTTTCGAAAGAGAGTTGACAGCCTTTGATGGTGACTCTTAAAGTAGCTGCCCTACAAATATAATACGTATTTGTATTAATCAAGAAAAAACCTGACATTTGGAAAAAGGGCTTTACCACACCACCTCCAACATACATACATGCCCAGTATAGGAGAAGTTGCACAGCTTTTACTGTTTAGCCAGCACGATTCATGTCCAACGCAAAGCTGGTTGGGTGAGGTGGGCATCAGAAGCAGCTCCGTGGAGTGACAGGTGAAGCTCTGGGAGCAGCGGCACTACCATCTCCTCGCTGTATCCGAAAATGAAAACTCAAAAATTATTACCACAGATCCACTTGCCAGCTGAATGTTGTAGTTGTTTGTCCCAAATGAAACTGGGAATGTGATACAGGAGGATTCAGGAATGTATGAATTTCCTGTGGTCCGTTCTCGTCATTTTGCTGTCTAGTGGGCATGTTTTGAACATGATACAAAGTATCACCCTAACCAGTCTAATGACATTCTCATTGTATTATGACTTGGTGCAATTGGACATGAGAGAGAGAGGAAGATAGTTGTGAAGGGGCGTGTGTGATAAAGGAGTTGTAATGCATGATAAGTAAGACAAGGATATTCAGAAGCACAACAAATTTAACCTGTGTTGATAAGTCAGAGATGTCCTTACATAATTTGTAAAGCTTCAGGAAATCCCTTTTTATAGCTTTTTGAGGTTTTTTTGGACTTGAACAGTTTTGGATTGTTTTTACAAAATGCGGGTAAATTCCACCTGTGAATTTTAATTGTCTTTTAATAGTAAATACTGCTGCAAGGTTCAACTTCTGAATTTCGTATAGCCAAACACAGTGAAGTTTTGTTTTTGTTATTTCTCCACTGTTTTGAATAACTTGGTTCAAATCCCCTGCTTCAGCAACCTCACGCAGCTCCCTCAAGGAGGCTGTGCTGAGACTTACACAACCAGGGAGCTGACTCCCTTGAGCTGAAGTCGCCTGTTTTCTCAACACGGAAGCCTTTGCTCGGGACGGACAGGTAACCTCTACCAAGGCTTCTCTTCTAGAAGTTACAGAACGTTTTGCTGTGCAGGTTAAAGAAGTGCTGGTTTTTAATCTTGCATGCTGAGTTGAAAATTACTCTTTCTTTTCCTTGTCTTCCTCCACGTAATGCTAATTTATTTGCCGGAGGGTGGGGGAGAGGAAAAGGAAGGCAGTGATTTGGACACACTTTTAAGGTTTTTTTAAAAGCTGTCTTTGCATTTTGCCTTCTTGCTGCAGGTGCTCCTGAGCAGTGCATAATGTTCACAGTGTGTAGGGGTATATACGACTTACGAAGTTAGAGGTTTTCAGTGGGCAAGCTGCTGTGGATGTTTTGATACTGAAAACCTCTGCTGTGTAAGGTGGCTTTTCTGTTTGCCTCCTCTGAGGGTCAAGAAACTTCAGGGTCTGGAACCTGTCATAACCGGCATAATTTGCTAAACTGTCTTGAAAGTCTGAAAAGCCTGAATCTGTTACTGAATAACAGGAGTTGTCTGCACTGTCATGATAGTAAAATACTCAGTTCTTTATGCATTAAAGACTTAGTTCCATGTGTTCTCATGGCCTATGTTCTGTGGAAGAGGCCATGCATTTCTCAAGGCAATAGAGAGAAAGACAAATGTCAAGACAGCATTGAAAAATGCTAAATATGGGACACGGCGAAGTAGCACCTGGGTGTTTTGTAATCTCAGTGTTCACATAACTCTCTGGAATATATTTAGACTATCACCTGTGAACAGTGGTAAGTGCAGTTTATGTAAAGAATGAGAGAAAGTCAAAAAAGGAAATGCTGGAGTAATAACTATTTGAAAAGTGACAAAAGGTGTTATCTCAAAGTGACAAAAGGTGTTATTTAAGCTCTTAAGAAGTTAGAGGGTATAATACAGCATGTTCATTTTAGCTTTAGATTTTCTGGGTTGCTGTATTGTCATAGGGAATATAGAAATACATGACATTCACTTCTCTGTTTAATATTATCAGGCATTTCCACATAATTGGCAACTGATAGCCTTTTGGGTAAGATACGTCTGTGAAGCAAAGCTTGTAGTACACACTTCTTGTTGTGGGTGCGTTTTTTTAACTCTTGTGTTTTTTATAGTGTGTTGCATTCATTCAGTTAAAGAACATTAACCAAAAATGCAGGCAGAATTTAAGCTTTGTTTTCTGTTACTTTTTATTGTAAGATTTGGAGGTGCATCTGCTGTTTCTTCTTGTTCAGGTTTTAACAGCAGCAAATAATTTTCTGGATTGCTCCTTTTCTGATTGAAGGAGGAGGCGGCCTTGGCAGGATAGTAGGGGCGATGCTTGTATGGTGAGAGGAGAGATAATTGTTGTCTGCATACTGACCTTGTCAAAGTAAAAATATGTTGAATATGGGGGGGTGCTCCCAATGACCTCTGCTCTTCAAAGACTCTGTTGTTTATTGACCAAAATATTCTAATACTGCCTCTGATAGAACACTTTCTTACCTAAGCAAATGCACCCTGTTCTGAGTACATGTAAGTTTTACATGTCCCTAAAGTGATGGTTGAAAAAGTTCAGTCTGAAGCCAAAATGCTGGTATTTGCTGTTTTCCATGTGCAGTTGTGCATCCTCCTTTCCTTTCTCTAGTGCTCTGTGGTGCTTGGTCTCACACAGTTTAGTGTGGTGCCCTCTGTCTTTATTGGAATTTGATTCAGAACCGCTACCATGTTTTTGATTAAAATGTTATTGAAGTAATCTTTTGTTGATGTTTGTATAATATTGTAACTGTAAGGAAGTTAGAATTGTGAAATATACTTCAAATCCTTTCCTGAAGAAGGGTAGGAAAGCATAGGTATTATCATGAATGCTCCCATCCAAGTTTGTGAAAGTTAGGTTGCTTAATTACAGTTTCTCTGAACATCCTTAAAAGTGGAGGAACTCCGCTTGCAGTAGCTGGCCCGACCTCAGTATTCGTATTTTGTCACTGGGCGCAGGAGGGATTCACAGCAGTCCTGGGCTCTCTGCGTCCACGATAGTCTCTATGTTGTTCTGGGCTTTTTTAAGGGTGCTTTTGAGACCTGAGCAGCTTTAGGGTGATGGGGGAATTGAAAGCTGAAGATCCCAGTCCAATTTGAGCTAAATTAAAATGACACAAGAGGGCTTTTCTGTTTCGTTATTCCAAAACCTGGTTTAGCACAAGGCTGTGCTGCAGGTTAAAGCTCATGTGCATAAAGTCAGGCCTAAGGCAAACCTGGCAAACCTATCTTTCCTTTAACATAGCGTTTAGAAAAAAGTGGGAAAGGGGAAACACATTTGAGGCTTTGCACTGTAAATCCTGTGATGTTCTTGTTACTTGATACACACACCCCCCCGCCCCACAGTGTCAAATACACAATTATTAAAACGAAGCACTGATAATACACATAGTTCTTGAATTTTGTAGTCTAGACTGCCTTTTAATGCAATTACTTTATTTTAAAACTCTAAAACCACACGTAGCATTCGCAAGAATGTTTTTAGCATGCTGTGGGCAGCATGTGCAGCCTTAGTTAGTCGTAACTGTATGTCGGGTTTATCTGTGGCTTCCTTACAAGCATTTAAAATAGTTTTTCTAAGAAAGCTAGCACATAGAAATTGTGGCTGACTTGAGATACAGGTAGAAAATATACCTCTAGTTCCAATCATCAAGGTATTGATCTGGAAATTGTATTTTGGTAAGGTCAGTAAATAGTGCTGTAATACTGCAAACATTCCCACGCTGAAAATTTGCCTCCATGGTCTCCCAAAATGTTCTATGAGTAATTAAAATTCGCTTATAGGCTAGTTTTCTTCTGTATTTGCTTTCTCTTTCTTCTCATTTAGAATCCCTAGGAACTGGTTACCACAGGCGTATGCTTGAATACAGGATTAAAGAAATGCTTCTGATCTGGATGGTAATTGATATCCAGAAGGAAGTAATACAAGTTACATGTTGGTTATTTGGGCTTTGATGGTGTAGTTTTGGGGGTTTGCTTTTGGTTTTTTGTTTGTGTATTTTTAAATGCAAGTAGGCTGTGACAGCCAGAGATACCTTGTAATAGATTAATGTGCTTTGGAACTTGACAGATTAGAAGAAAGTCTAAATATATGCAAACACACGTATATGAAGGATTGCGGCTCTTTTAGGAAAAATTTCCTTAAGGTGACTGTCATGTTTTTCTACGTAATATATTCCAGGCTGTCTTTCATTTTATAATCCAGTAGATGTTTTCTTTAATCTTTGAGGATTTAGTCAGAGTTGTCAAAATAATGAGCTTTTCATGGTGTAATTTTTTGTTGTCCCTGTACCTTCCCCCCAAGCTTAAGTAGTTGTTACCAGAAGAAACAGTGGTTTTTTCCCCTGAAGTTTACACTGAAATACCGTTTTCACTCTTAAAACCTGACAGCGCTTAAGGCTTGTGAGGGAGCTCCTACAGTGCCTGCTTGAAAGGATCGCCCGCAAGGCTTGGGTTGAACAGGAGGATGCGAAGGGTACCTGCGAACCTGCAGTGCTTACATGGATGTTAATTTCATGCTCCAGTCCTGGTTGGATTAAAGGGTTTAATTATGTCGTAGCTTTTGGCAGGCTGTGGGTAGTTACTCATGTGCGTAGAGTGACTACAGGTGTTGGCCAGACAGGCAGCCCGTGGCAGTGGGATCAAAGGAGAGAAGTCAGGCCCTCTTGCAAACCACCCTTCACCTGAGCCCAACTGCCCTCACGCCCGGCCCCGCGTCTGTGGGCTCCTCTGCCAGAAACGCCAGTGGCTAGCGGCCCCTTCCCAAGGGGGCAGGCTGAGGAGGGATGCACTGCACTTGGGAGCCCTGTTCTTGAGCTGAGGTGTTGCAACTTGGAAGTCCTTGCGGCTCTTCCTGCCTCTCCCTTCCTCTGTGGAGATCCAGGGGCTGGCCAAGAGCTGGCCTGGGCTCCAGACACCTGCCCACCTGGCTGTTGGGTCCACAGTGGCCTCAGACCTTAGCTCAGAAACCTGGAGCCACTTACAGAGACATGGAAATCTCCATGACGGGCCATTTTGAGAGCTAGTGGAGTCTGCAGGTCGGCTAACTTGCTGCAAGGCGTTTCCGTGAGCGGTTTGACACCCACCGTAGCTATTACTTAGATGCAAATGCTTCATTATCATGAAAGTGCTCATACGAGCCACAGGCTGCTAGAAGTCCTTTCTCAGCAGAGGCAAAAGAGAATTTTCTTTTCCCTTTAGGTATCCACAGCTAAAATGGATGATTATACCTTCCTTAGCTCTGCAAGCACTAAGCCGTACAGAAGCACGCTGGTATCGGAAAACTCCGGTTAGCGATAGTGACTGTGACGATCGATGGCCTCTTGTGGCAAGCAGCAATTTTTGCAAATTTTAACTCCCCACTGAAGTATTGAGTGGCTACAGCCACAGAGATTATCAAGTGTAAGCTGGTTCATGGAGAGTTTCCTAACTGGTTGGGTGATTCACAGTTTGCCTGCTCTGTTTTCTCCAGCAGAATGAAAGGTGGGCGGTTGTTTTTACAGCAAAAATAAGTCAGTTGTATCCTGCTAGTGCTCATGAAAAATATCCAGCGGGTAATAGCCTGGATGGGCTACAGATTTCCATGGGATGTCTTGTTGAAAAAACATTCTGGGGAGAGAGTCAGACTAGATTCCCCCTTCTTTTTGCAGAAGAGCAAAAATATTTTGAAAATACTTTTTTGTAAGCAAAAGTGGATTTGATGTACCTGTTTGATACCTGCTACTGTACTGTCAGCCACCAGTCATGCACTGTTGAAGATCAGGGCAGACACTGTGCCTTTGGAAAGACCCTGTATAGGCTCTCCCTTTCCTTAGAGACCTGCAATATTGAGGTGTTTTGTCTGGCCTGTTTCTTCTGTCTTGTGAGCCTTTCGTTATAATCTGCTGGATCAAGAATGAAGCTTTCAGATGTGCAGTGGGGATGTTTTTTAGGTGCTCCCTCTTCCAATTTAGGTCTGTGGACACCCTCTTACAGTGAAATCCAGATCAGACGCACAGTGACTTGCATTTGAAAATCGGTACCCCTTCAGGTAGCCCACACTCAAGTGAACAGTAAGAAGTATATCTGCTAAATACAAGCTGATGTAACAGTATTATAAGTCTGCATATTTAGAAATATGTTGCCTGGAATAGTGTTGCGATAAATGCATCGTGTGCCCCGTTGTGATTTCTTTGGAGTAGCCCACTGTTCTCCTTTGATTATACCAAAATAAACATCAACACATGAGGTTTCATTGTAAATATCTAGATATCCTTGTTCTAAGCTTGTGCATAATGCAGTCGGGTGTTGGAACTGCTTTGTATGGATTTAGTAAACGTAATTGTTTGTGGGGTTGGCTGCTGTCTCAGCTTTCTTTGTGCGTCCTGTACAAGCGTAAGAGGGATCCAAGGCTCTTACCAGGATCAATAATGGCTACTACAATGCAAATGCTGAATAGCTCTGTGCTGGGTAGTTACCAGCCAGCTTGGCATAGAGGAAACAAATTGAGTTTGAAAAAGAACAGTGTGTATGCCTTTTATAAGGACTGCTTAATAGTTTTTTGTGTGAAGTGCAGCATCGGGATCTTGGCTTCTTGGATGCAAATGTATCGGCTCTGGTTTCTGTCAGAAACAGTCTGCCCTGGTAATGTGGAAAAGAAAAGCCAAACTTTTGGAGGGAGGATTTGTTATAATTCCTTTATCAAAACTTGCGCTTCGGGTTTATGTCGTAATGATGTCAAACCCGATTTCTTATCTCTTTGCAGAAAGGACGTGTTTCTGACAGCTCGCCAGCACCAAGGGTGTGTGGGAGGCTCTGAGGGACAGCAGGTATGTACAGTGAAACAAAAGGTAACCCCCTGCAGCAGGGGGGCTGTGGTGAGTTCGTGGTGGCTGTGTTACAGGTGTCTTAGTAACACAAAGAAATACACTGCAAGAACATTGGAGGCTTAATTCATATGGAAAAACGTAAATAAGCATTTAATGATAAGCTCGATTTACCACTTTGTTTTGCTTGAAGACCAGAATACTTCTCCAGAAACTTATCAGAAAAGAGCCTTTTTTCTCTTAGGATCATACTGTATGTTTACCTGTGCTTCAGTTAACACTGAAGGGCCCTGTTCAGGATTGCAGCTCTCCAGTGTTACACAGTTAATGTGTCTGAGGGAGTACTGGGCTTGCTTTTGTGTCTTTGCATTTGTATCTTTGAAAGTGTTGCTGGACACCTAGGATAGTTTTGTTTTTGTTTTTTTTTTAAAAGTATGTGTGTCTGTTAGTTTAGACACTCGGGTACTTTTGTGAGTGCCATTAGTTGCCTTCAGATAACTGAATGGCTGACTCAGTCCTATGGGCCCAAGAAGAAATGAGGAAGAAGCTGAGCAATATTTTATTTTATTGTGAGAATATGTTTAAGTGGTAGGGGAAGATGAACTTGGGACTTTATTTCTTGGTCATGTGCACAGTTTTCACTGCAGCACTGATACCGTTACAACCCAGGTTCAATATCTGGGAGAACCCAGTGAGGCAGAGAAGGATCTTAGAACACACCTCTCGCCCTGGGCAGCTATTGAATTCTGGATTTGGCATACCTCAACATCCAAGTTACAGAAGGTGCTGGCAGTACAGCTGTGGCTGGGTCCCACTGATCATCCATGTAGTCTTAGGTTAATAATTTTTGTTTAGTTTGCTTGTATGCAGCCAGGCTAAGGACCCGTGACCATGTCTACAGCCTCTGATAGCTGAGAGGTCAACTTGTCCAGGGCCGGAGTTAGCTTTCTTTTTCTTAAAAAAAAGACAAAGCGAGCAGAAGCAAACCTGTTTGCTTTTTGCTGTTGCTCTTTGGAATTGAAGGCTATCATGATACTTGTAACAAGCCACCCATAGTAATCTGAAAAATAAGAATTTTAATCTCCTGTTTGGTTTATTGTAATCTTTGGAGGTTTTTCTGGCATAATACTTTGTCTTCTTGTGATCTTTGCCCCTTGAAAAAGCTCATGATAGCAAAGAACAGGAATGTGAGTTTAAAAAAAAAAAAGGATCTCTTCAATTATTCCACTGACGATTATAAATATTCTCTGCTTTAAGCTCAGGGTTTCCTGAGTACTACTTGATGGCATATTTATCGTGCAGAATCAGGAAAATATTAAATTTTTGTCTTCACAGAAGGTATCAGCCTAAAACTGAGAATTTCAGTTTCCTCGGGATTTTTATCCTCTTTTAGCACTAGTGCACTTCCTCCAGCAAGCTTTGTGGTGGAGGTAAAGACCACATCAAATTATCTTAAAAAGCTTCATCTCATTTGTGAGCGCCTAGCAACTACAAAGTGTTTTGGTTACAGTTTGAAATGTAAATAATCCCATGCTCTACATGTATGTTAGTCATAAAGGGCTATTGGTCTGCTAGTTTGAGGCTTTAACTTACCTCAGCAGAAGATGAGTCCATACATATTGTATAATAAGAAAAAGATTGGAAAAATTGTTTTTCATGAGACAGTCTAAAAACGGCACTGTGCTTGAGGTTTTGAAAGGGTGAGAACTAAAGCAAAGGATATATCCAGCCTGTCCTTACTGGTCTAAAATAAACCCTCTGTGTAAATAAAACTCAGCTGTCAAAGGTAAATTGTATGCTTCTTACTGTGTCATTTTGATTACTTAAAATACAACCATTAATAACTTCTTCTGGTTTTGGAAACAAAACTTTGGGCAAACTGAAAAAATCAGGTTTAAGCAAAATCTCATGGTGGGAGTTCTGTGGTTTGTTTTTTCATGTATGAAGAAAGCCTTAAAATCTTTTATCAAATAGGCATCAATAAACATTTAAGCAGGACTGTATTCTGTTAAAGCTTTCAAAAGCCTTTGAAGAAAGTTATTTTGGGAGAACTCACAATTTATGTCCTCTGACAGATGAGTCCTTTAACCCTCCCCTTTTCTGCTGGAGGAAGCAATTCACTCGTATATTTGCCTGTCTCTGCATGTTGTGTTTCATGTCCCTCATCGTAGTAACTTTTAAAGTTTTACAGATGCATACTTTTCTTTAATCTAGTGAAAGCAGGGTAGGCTGCCTCAGAAACCTGCCGTGGTTTTTTGCTGCTGACAGTGGGAAGGGAGGGCACCTTGCAGTCAGTTGTCGCTTACTGTGAGGCCCTCCCTTGCTGTGCCTGGACAGTGAGTGGTGTGCAAGTGATTTCATGAAGAGGTAGGGAAGCATGTGTATTAGAAGATCTTCCTTCTAGCCCAAAGGAAGGTGGGCTGTTGTCTGGCTGCCTCACAGGGGCTTGCATCACCTGTGGTCGAGTAGTTGTGCACTGCTTGTGTTGGGGAGGAGGCGGCGGTGGGAGCATAAGCACAGAGTAGGTGGTGGATTGCATGAGAAGATAACCTGATAGTCCTGAAAAGAGTGACAGGATGATGCCAGGAGGGCCAGTGCCCGTTTGGCTCTCTGCAGGGAGGGGCTGGATAGTCTGTGATGCTAACGATCGTTCCTTGGGGATTGCAAGGATCCTAGCTATAATGCTGACTGCTGCGGGTGCGTCAGTAAATTCTCGTACGGTTTTAACCTTCATAGAGAAGATAAAGAAAGAACCATTAAGCAATTCAGAAGTTTCAACTAAGTGTTTGTTAGAAGAAAAAAAATATTTCAAAACCAGGGTTGCAAAACTGGACATTTCCTAACTTTGAGATTCCAGAATTTAGATCGCTTATGCAAGTATCAATGTGTACAAGATGCACCTGAATCCAGCTTTACTGTGCTGACCAGGGAAGAAGACACTGACCTCTGGGTTCTTGATTCTTTGTTTTATGATTTATCAAACAAATTAGTTTGGTACTGATAAAAGCTGCTGAATTGACATCTGTGAAAGATAAATTTTTATGTTCACAAATAACTCTTTGTGCTTACTTTGTCCCTGTATCCTGGAGGATGGGAAAGATGGCATTCTTGTTCCCGTTGTTTTTTCAGCTTCTCCGATTGCAGGGCTATATTTTGCATTTTTCCAGTAGGTGGACTGGAGCACTGTTTCTTTGATGCCCACTGACATGGGTGGTGTGAGAGCCAGATGTTTTTTGAGCTTGGTAACAGTCAAGATATGCCATTGCAACTCCGTGCTTTCATAATTTGTGCTAGTGTTCCCTGTTAGCACGTAGGCAGCCAGAAGTTTTTCTTTCTAACAGTTTTAACTTCCTGTCCTTTGAGAGAGCAAAAACTTACCACTTCCCGTTTCTCCTCCTGTGCACTAAAATTATACGTGTCAATGGGAATGTTCACAGATCCAGATTTCCAGCTGTGCTCTGCCAAACTGACAGGAGCTCTGCTGATCATTTCATCTTCCATAATTGCCCTGGTTTTAGTCACCATAAATACAAGCACTATGGAAAACTCATGCAAGTAGTGCACGCACTATTTTGCTCCATTTCATCATTATACATTAATTTAAAATCATCAGCAGCAGAGTGCCTAAATTAAATTTACTGGTTTAAATTTACCTCAGAAAATTTTCATCAGTTTTACAGAAAAGTAGACCTGTGGTCACTTTTAGTTAGTCTAATTATATAACTGTTTGAAGTTTCTTATTGTTTTACTTCTTAAATGTTCTTGTTTTCAAGCAAATTGTGGCTTATTTTTAGGAGTAAAACCGAAAGCATTAGCTTTTCAGAAATGAGAAGCACTCAGATCTAATCAAAGCCAGTGAACATTGATGGAGCTGAAATAATTTGGAAATTAGGCCATTGTCTGGGCCTTTTTTTTTTGAGCTCCATCTACCCCTTGTGTTGTATAAAAACAGGTTCATATTAGATTATGGACCGTCTAGCAGTTTTGGTACTTATGCATGTTCTCCCTTTATTTTTTTATGCAGTACGTTAGCTCTTTGTTTCCGTAGCTGTATTTCTTTCTACACCCCACACCTTGAATGCATTAGTGGCATGAAAAGGCTGTGCTAAAAATGACACTTCTGCTGGTAAGATCCTAAGGATGGGAGGTGTGGCAGGTTTGTGTAACCAATGCTTAAGATTAATGCTGCACTTTTTATGTCCTTTGCGCTCTGAACTTAGCCGTAGTGATACCTGTTATCTTGGTTTATCACTTATCAGAGAGGTGGGATGTTCTTCGACTCATTATTAAAAGTAAGAAAGTATGTAAACTAGAGTCAAATTCTGTGCATTAAACATAAATGACAGTTCAAAATATTTATACTTGGCATTCTATGTTGAAATGATTGCTTTCAGTTATTGCCTATCTGCTGTGTAATGTGTGGCTTGTTTTTAAGAATCATATTTTCACCAATTAATGCACTCTTTGTCCAAATTAAGCTATGCAGACAGCTGTAGAAGTATTGCAGGATCAGTGCATACAGCGTGACATTTTTGGTGCTCAGTTTACTTTCTCTTCTACTTCTTGCTCCCCTCCTCTCTCCACAGCATCATATATTTCTGCAACAAAACAGAAGAATGTGCTCAGTCGTGCTTCTAAGCAGCTCTGCAGCATGTGGAGAGTGTGGGCAGTCTCTGTACGCAGCATCCTGGAAAATGTGCGTTCCCTTGAAGTGATCTGCTGAGAAGCGTGTACGTGTACAGTTGTTCCAGTTTGCCTTGTTGTACTGCTCTCAAGGTCTGAAATGACTGGTCTCTAATACTCCCCGGGATTTGCGTTTCTGCTGCCGAGGAAACGCTACCTGCCACAGTTATCCAAGGAGCCCTGAAGAGCAAAGACACTGAAGATGGCCCGGTGTGCTTTTTATGCAGTTTGGGGTTTGTTACTGGAAGTGGCAGCAGCATTTGGCCCAGTACCAAGGATCACTTGGGAACACAGAGGTAAGAGGAGAAACTTCAGTAGTGTGATACAGGGCATGGCCACCACCTCGGGGTTTCTGTGGGATGTGTGTGTTCTTGTAGCCTGCGTGCTGCAAGTTTGGCTGGGTGTTGCTGGTTTTGCTCAGGTTAGGAAGTACTTAGGACCAGAATATTCAAAAGTGGCTCAGGCACTGGGTTAACTGATTTCAGATCTTTCAAGCAGTTCTGAAAACATAGGAGGAATTTGGCTTTCTCAGCTGAAGAATCTTGCAGCTGAAGCTTGCTTCAGGAGAAGAACCCAATAGCTGTATTTTGTTTTAATCAAATTATTTTTACTTTGAGTCTGAACGTATTAGTAAAATGCACCTCTCCAGCTACAAATCTTTTTTATGCTTATTCAGACTGAGATGTATTTTGACAGTGAGCCATCCTGTGCACTAAATAAATCACCAGGTGAAGGAAAGACAAGCATTTGGCCCTCTTCTGACAGCATTATATGGTGCCTAGAGTTGAAACAATCTTTTTCACAGAACACCACTTTCCCTGTATTTGAAGTTGCAGCAAATACTCAGAACTCCCTGATACAATTAGCAGGAGTTGGCAAATATGACACAAAGAGAAGTAATATGGATCAGATAATCCTTTTGCTTTAATTATTTACTCTATGTCTGAAGGGAACTCTAGAGCGAGGACTATAGAGTAGTTACTTGCTGCTGTTTGTGAATATCCTTCCCCCCTACCTCCATGTGGCATGAATGCTTTAGGTTTTACAAGGTTTTATGTATGGGTCCTCCTTAACTACTAGTTAGTTACAAATGACTTTTTACCGAAGTGTGCTGTAACGGAACAAAACCAAACAAGTGTATGGGCAGTGCAGAGAAGCAGCCTTAAATAAGGATTCATATGAGCAGTCATAGTGTAGGAAAAGATAGATGGAGATTAAGAATGTAGTAACAATAAGCTGATTTATGAGATGACTGTAGGAAGTGGTTTTTCTGTTTATTGGTATAGTAATTAGTGAGTTGCTGATGTAGCTTTTCAGAAAGAATGGTCTAGACAAGGCTTGTAGTTACTGCTTACGCTCCTTGATGCTCCTGTCTGGTATAATAGTTAAAATTTAGCAAGTTGCTATTTAATGGTATTAAGGTAATGCACAGCAGAACCACACCCAAATTCCTCAAAATAAATGGAATTTATTTTCATTCCTCCTGTTTCTCCCTGTCTCTGTCTCCTAAGATTGTTGCATTTAAATATGGGAAGCCTGCTTTGAGTAGGAGGGGAGATTTTGTTCAGTGGAGGAATGAACATGTGGAGTTGAATGAACCAGTTCATCCATTTGGAGAAGATTTTCCTGCCAAGTAAAAGATTTTAAAATGATATGCTTGAGAATCTAGTTCAAAGTGAATGTTTCCGGAGTGTTACAGTTAAAAATGTGCAACTTCTAATGTTAGAATTAGGAGCAATACTACATTGTTTTCTGCTTGTATCTTAAAAAGCCACATTTAATTAATCTTGTGGTAGTCACTTGCACAAACCATGGTCTCCCAAGCTTTCAGTCATTTTTTTCCATTATGGTTATACATGCAGAAAAAATATTCTTGTATGTTAGTCATTTTGTGTCATCTTTCTCCAAGAGATTATGCTGCAGTCTATATGCTTCCCCATTCCACTGCTTTTCCCCCCACGTCTCACTCTTTCTCTCATCTTCTTCCTTTTAATCTTGGGTTTTACCTCATGTGATTTCTATCATGTGCATTTCGTATCTCCTCTCCACTTCAAAATCAGCTTATTGACCCTCTGTAAATGGTTCCTTTTTAGCTTATGTGTCTTGTCTCTGCTAGGGTAGTACGCTGAAGTGTCGTCTTCTAGGGTGCAGGATTTTTTGTCAGATTGTCTGGGACAGTTGCAAGGGACGTGGTGTAAATGGACCTGATTTCCATGGTAGGTGGGTATGTAGAAGGGAGAAGGTGAGGAAGGACCTGATACTGGATGTGTAACGTGGAAGGTTAGAAAAAAGGGAATTAACAGGTATAAAAAAAACAAAGATGTGAATTACAGGGTTCACTACAAGAAGAAATATTTAGGCATTTGAAGTGGAACAAGAAAGTGGGGACCGGTGATTTTCATGTTGTTGATGGGAGCTGCTGTTTCTGCTGAACAGGCTTCTGAGGGGTCTCTTGTCTGTTACATGGCTTGTCCAAACTAAACCTTTGTTGTTTTCAAGATATCCAACAGCTGTTACACAACTTGGAAAAATGACCCTTAAAGTCAACCCTAAGTGATCGTCTTTCTTCCTGTGGTACTATTTTAATTTCGTTTCAACAGAGGTCCAGCTAATACATTTTCATGAATCAGAAGTGTCAAACTATTCAACCTTGCTGTTAAGTGAAGACAAAGATGTCTTGTATGTGGGAGCCAGAGAGGTGATCTTTGCATTAAACACAATGAATATTGCTGAAAAGCAACACGAGGTATGCATTTTAGTACATCATTCTCCATTTAAAAACCATACAACAAATTTGACTGAATTTCCTGGTATCGGTAGCACTGCACTGTAGGTGGTAGGTAGCTAAAAGAGAAAATACTTTTGAGCGGGCTACTTCTGTGTTATTGCTGGTAGACACTATAGAGTAAAACATGCTATCAGATGAGAGGAAGAAAATTGGATACAAACAAGTAATTACAGGTCTCCTTAGGTATTTTCTTCTTGAAGACAGGATGCTGAACTGGAGGGACTTCGGGTATCATCTGCAATGCTGGTTCTTATACATATTTTTATTATTGGGAGTGGGCCATCTCCTGTTAATCTAAATCAGAAGGTAATCTAATCCGAAACATCAGGAGTGGCAAGCTGCAGAGGTCATTTCAGATGAAATGAGAACCCTGTCCTTTCGGTTTCAGCTTCTGTTTTTTGTCTCTAGGTGTGTCTGCACAGCAAGCAGTGGTGCAGACAGGTCTGATGCAGCCTGCTCAGAGGAGTACTCTGAATGTGCTGACACTGGATTCTCAGAGTAGATAGCCCGTGCAGAAGTCTGCTAACGTTGTGTTGCTTCAAGGCCTTTCCAGGCACCTGTGTCTCATCCCGTCAGTAGCACGAGCTGACAGAGGCACGGCGTGGAGTCCCACCCAGGATGTTTTGGAAGATGCCTATATGATTTTTAATCTGAACGAAATGTTCACGGGTGGTGATGGGCAATTTCACCAGCATATAAAACTTGTTTTGGTTTTATGAGTGCATGCACTGTCAAAGTTGTACTTCTCTGTGTGGTGTAAACTGATCAAGTAAGATTTCTTTGATCTCCCCCCACCCCAGTGTTTTTCATTCAAGTGTGAATGAAATGAAGACGTACTTAAATTTGAGAAGTACTTAAAACAGTTACAGTTGCATTTCCCCAATGCATGTGGTAATGGCAACTTCATTAGCGATTTTAGGGGAAACATGGATGAACCTGAAAGATAATAGCAGCGGTTTAGCCCTCCTTGAGGCGCATGCATTTTGAAGTGTCACCTCCCCAGGAAAGAATGGCTTTGAACCATTGAAAGCTGCTTGCGAAATGGCTTGCATTTGCTGCAGATAGTCTTAGGATTGCCCTTTTTGTCTGTTACTGCAAGATTTTGAGACATTGCATTGAATTAAAGTGCTTTGAACGTGGCATTTTCTTGCTTGTTTTTCACTTAGTTGCACTGGAAGGTCACCGAAGATAAAAGGACTAAATGTGCAGTCAAGGGCAAATCAGAACAGGTATGTAGTTTTATTGAACTTTGAGAAGGATGTTATACATTTCACTTCAAGAGGAGTGATGTTAAAAGAAGAAAGGCTGTAACTTTGAAATTTGAATTTTCAAATAATCACCTAAATTCTTTAATTAACTTGAGCTTTAGAAACTGCAGCATGCTTAGTCTACTTTTTGAATTCTTAGCTCGTTATTTCTTCCTGGTGAATATTATTTGAACATTTGAAAATCTGAACGTACCCTGATGTGTGCTTAATGTTACAAGTTTTTCCATTAAAATGGCGGACCAGTATTACTTTCACTGAGGTAATTGTCAGCAGCTGTTGTGTTTTGCTGTTCTTGCAGCAATTCTTCCCTAGCGTTTGACTTTACAAAATGGCTGATGGTTTTGTTTGCTTTGCTTTCGGGCGTAGGGTTTATTCATGAGGCCAATGCTGTTCCACCGGTGTGTTTTCCATCGACCGCGCGTGCCCTCGCTGTGGGGCCGAGCTGGCATGCGCCGTGCGGCGGCAGCACCTCGCTGGTGTGGCCGCTCGTTCAGCTCCCCAGCACCTGAGCAGCCTGACCTCCTGCCAGCTCCCCAGCGTGGGCAGCCCAGCCCTGGGGGTCCCTCTGTCTTTCTGGGAGCCACGGACTCTGCGTGACTGCCGGCGCACAGGCTGGCTTGCTGGTTTTTGCCTTTCTGTGGCGGCGGTTTGCTTGAGGTGGTTGGCTGTATGTGGATGGAGCTTTCCCCTCACGTAGTGCCACTTCGTGGAGTGATGGGGTGATGCGACGGTTTGCTGGGCGAGACGGATGGTCAGGGTTTTCGCAGGGGTTTGCAGGTGGAAGTCTGCAAGCCCTGTGAATGCAGAAAGCAGTCCTACTCTCGACTTGCAGGGATTTGAGATCTGCACCTCCGAACCTGCTCCCCTCTGTGGTTCACACTGTTGTAAAACCCCAGGTGCAGGTGACCCTGCTTCGGCAGGGGGGTTGGACTAGATGACCCACAGAGGTCCCTTCCAACCCCTACTATTCTGTGATTCTGTGATTCT
>Ga0065711_1040619_pt1 | contig 16816 bp, 11 predicted proteins | sample Hoacrofraction12_FD_59098 | JGI IMG/M metagenome (GOLD analysis project Ga0065711, IMG submission 59098) | Hoatzin crop microbial communities from Cojedes, Venezuela - Epithelial fraction 12 v2 (version 2) | ecosystem: Host-associated > Birds > Digestive system > Esophagus > Crop | place... | reverse complement strand
GGGGGGGATTAAAAAAAGTCAGTCGGGTTGCAAGGAAGCTGTTGGCGCAGAAAGTGACTGGATAAGAAAGCAACCTGGCCAAGAAGCTTTCAGAGGATGTTCTGGTATCGTAAAACAAAACCAAGAAAACATCAGATGGAAAAGCCTTGCAGAGAGCAGGAAAGTATGCATGAGTCTTTATTTCCACAGAAACTAAAATGCTAAAAATTCACTCTTACGACTTTTTTTTTTTTAAAGCAACCTGGCAATGTTCGCAGACAGCACGTACAGACCCCCACATAGGGAATAAAATGGAAAACACAGGAGGTAGGCAAACCAAAATCCAATGACTACCTCTAGCTATCATTTTTGAAAAGTAAAGTATGGCATGCCCGGATAGCCTACTAAATTAGGCAAAAATATTTAGAAAATGAAAAAATAATTTTGGAAATTAACCCCCCCAAAAAATCTTTGAAATTAAGTTAAAACAAAAACGGCATTGAGTATCATACTGAACTTTGAGCAGGACAAACTGACAGTTACCTACATCTACAGAAAAATGTAAAGGAAAATGGCATTGTATATCTGACCTAATGCATTTTAAGACTGCTGAAAGATGAATCAGAAATATGATAATATATTACTGACCATCTCAGCCAAGTATTTGAAATTGTATAGCAAAGAAGAGGTGTCAAAGAGGTAAACAAGCATGTAGAAATCATAAAGTTAAATTCTGTGATAGGAGAAATGGTTACAATTCTATGTTCACTGAATAAATCTTACCAATAGTTACAAACATCAGAATAAATATTTTTCATGACTCAAGACTAGGCTTCGTAGCCTCTAGCTAAAAAAAAAGTTCTTGAACTAGACAATCTATACAACTTATATTTCAAACTACGGTAAGAATTGCTATACTGTAAAGTAATAGAATTAGGTAAGTAGGAAAGACTATGTGTCAAAAGCACTGCCTTCACCCCACGGGGAAAGCAGCGATGAAGCAAATGGATCTAATCTCTGTCTGTCCTGTCTTACGATCCCAATATAGTTGCAGTACAATCGATAAACTCTCAGAAATTATCATAACCATTATAACAAAGAACTATTATGGATGATGGCTTTTACTGCAAGTCCTCCATCCCCTACACCCTCCTCGACAGGCCTTGGGCTTTTTTTAGATTAACTCTGTGAAAAGCTTAACAGCACATCAAGAACACTCTCTCCTCTTCCAGCATAAAAGCTTACAATTTCTACTGCTTCAGCCAAGTAACTACTCTATACTGATACCATAATTACAGAATGAATCTGTACTACAAAGAAGGCAAGGTGTTTTCTCATTCCTGAAACCAAAGTTCTCATAGTTCACATAACCGTGAGTGATAGGCTAATAACAAAATTATACATAAAATGTTATAATTTACTTCTCTTTTCATTTCTCACAGTAACAATAGCTACCAGTAAGTGTCACAGTCTAAGACTCACTAAATTTAAAAGTGAACTAAAACCAGTCATAATAGTTAAGCTCAACTGCCTCATACTCATTATGAGCCACTTGTAATAGTAGTTCCCCAGAGGTTAAAGGATTTAAAACCAGAAATGGCTTCCCCTTTCACATTACTTACTTCTTCGGAGGCAGAGGATGTGTATTCAGCTTGTGCTGGTCTTGGAACTGAAAGCCCTGCTCCTGGTAAAGACACATTAGACAGACGCCTCTTTCTCACTCCACTGCAGTTATTGGGAATCTTGAAGGCACACCGCTTATGATAGTTTAACCCACAACCTGAAAGAGAAGTTTTTTTAGACATAAAAAACTCCCAACATCCAAAGTAACGAAAATAGTACTAATGTTTTGGTAAAGCAGTTAAAAAGATGATCCAGGAAAATGGCAAAGGCAGAAATAGATTGTTCTGTTAAATTCTCCTGATGCAATTCACAGAAACCGCTATTTTTGCACTATTTGCTGTAACACTGGTCTCCAGCAAGCCCAGCTCTAGAAACAAGGCCTAAGACTCCGAAGGAGCTGATCGTCCTCCTCACTTCTCCCCCTACCAGGAGGCTCTCATCGCTTGGCACCAGAGCCAAGGAGCAGCCAGTGAGCAGGCAGCATCCGTACCCGACAGCGGGCTGAGGAGTGCTCCACAGCCAGCTGGACAAAGGCCAGAAGGAAAGTGATTCCCCTTCGGGAGTCTCTCCAAAGTATGTGCTCCTTGTGCAAAGAACACATGCTTGTAAGCTACCTATTTTTTTTCCAAGTGGGAAACAAGAGCACTTCTCAAGTCACTTGCCCGAGGTCACACAGTTTGCATTAAAGCCAGGATCAGAACTCCGGTTTCCGGGTGCACAGCCTCTTCCAGATCTACGAAATGCCACATTTATCTCATGCTAACCTACAGAACGAGATACAATTTCCGCTTCCTCCTCTTCTATAGGTAAACACACACAAAACCACACTAAAAATCACAGACTCACCTTCACATTTTAATCCTTGTCGTACCAAACCCCACAGCATCTCTCCGCAGTAGTCACAAAAAGTAGGAGCCTTGTAGGAATGCACATACAGTGCATGGGGACGAATCTGGAAATCTTCAACTGTAGCCAAAGCTTTTAAAAAATTGCAGTAAGTTATGGTTCTTGCCACAGGACCAACAAGTATTTATGGAAAGAACATCTGTTTTAAAAGTGGCAGGCTCAAAAAACGCTAATGAGCTGTTTAGACGTTAGCATTTCACTGTATAACAGTTAAATATGCATTTAGAAGATTACAGAGTTTTCAGTAAGCTTTTTTATTCAGGAAAAAAATCCTTTGATTAGTTGTGGCCATTAGCCTACAGAATCCAGCACTACGAGTCACAATGCTGAAAACCTCACTAAGTTGACAAGACAATACAACAAGCTCTGCTAAAATCAGAACTAAACATTTGAAAGAGTAACTTAGTTTTCAAGCTATTTTGTAACCTACAAAATTTTCAAATGAAGGACAGTTCTACAGGTTAGATTTTTATCTTCTAAAGGACTTTTTCTATAAAACCTTATTAGATTGAGCTCTCTGTGTGTCAAAACAGAAGTGTGGATAGAGTTTCCATGGAACACTGGAAACTTCACTAATAATGTTCTTTTTCTTAAACAAACATGAACGTATTTAAATGAATTTTTTATCCAGTTTCTTTGGAATGTAAAAAAAAAAAGAAAAAAAAAGTGGTATTTTACACCAACATTACTTTGCCCTGATGGCTACTATTCTTTGATCAAACATGTACATATTCAGATTCTCATGTCTCAGTTTTAAAACCCTACCGAAAGATTTACATGTTGTCAAAATGCCTGGGTTTCTGGTGGTCTGTCTGTTTGTTTATAAAGAAACTGTCAGAGATTGTCAAAAGGAGGCACACACAACAGATTCTCCAAACATGCCATTCACCGGAAGCAATGTAAAGCTCAAACCAAGGTGATCAACTACTGAACACCCTAGACAGGCCTAGAACAGTAGGTCCTGAAACGTAGCCAAGGAACGCAGCCTTATGACTCTGGAAATCAGATGTTACTGATCCAATTTACAAATCCAATCCCACGACACCCAAGAAATCTCTCTTTCTAATACATAATCTCAGTTTGACACTTAGTCCTCAAAGTCTGAAAGAACTGCTCAATACTAGCCCAGTTTTATTTGTAGCTTAACTACAGCTGCTTTTGCTTGAATTCAACAGGATATTGAAGAAACACATACAACCCAAATCAGCTAGGTCTGGGGGGGCAGTTGTCCTGGTTATTGAAGAGTACTACAGGTTAATAACCACCACTCTAAGGACTTTATTGTTTAAAATAAATTGTTTTTCTGCACTACAATAACCCTTAGAAGTTTGTCCTTATAGGTATGACTCAGTAACTACGTTTATATGAAGCCTTTTCGCATCAAAAGCTACAGAAAAGACAGATCCAAGCAAAAGAAAGACAATGACAGGGTTGGAAGAGCAAATTCTGAATCCCACCTGCAATTTCAGCTCCAACAATTATAATAATAAACTTATATTATCATAAATATAAATTCATATTCCAATAATTCAGATTTATTTATAATAATAAAGCTGAAGAAAATTAAAACATGACAATAAAACAATAACAAAACTGAGTACTGAAGCATTAGTACCACTTGGATTTTCTTGGAAACCTCTACAGTGAGCCAGCATGAGACTTCAGTCAAAGAGCTCAAGGCAAGCATGATAATAACGTTCCATTAAGTCCTACTTTCTTTTAATCTACTGAATAAAGCACTGTTCTGCTGTTACAACAATACCTACCAGAGAGTACAACCTCAACAAGATCTCCCTCATGTATCTCTTCTGCTGACGTAATTCGTTGCAAAATATTATCTGAGTTCAGGTCATGACGGAAGAGGAGAATTTTGTCATACATGCCAAAGAAACCACACTCCGGGAACTGCAACAGAAAGCAAACTCTAAATTAACACATGCTCTTTGATAATCCTATCCATAATTTTTTTTAATAACAGCTATAGAACTTGAGCGTTTTAAGTATTCCATGGAAACAAAATTGATCTGCTTATTTTTGAGGAACTGAAGCATTTTCTGAACCGAAATGCAGCATAAAAAGGTAAAAAAAGAAATCAACAAAAACACCAAAATCACCAAACCAAAACATATGAAAACCATCAGTACCAACTTCATCCCTCTTCTCCCCCACCAACAGTGACACTTTTTTTCAAGCCTGGAAAGAAAAAATCGTCAGGGTTTTTGTTTCTTTGGGTTTTTAATCTCTCAGACCTTCATAATCAGTCCGGCACCTGAAAGCAAATGCAGATCTTTCCAACTCGGATAGCACCACCTGTAACCCTTCTTTCACAGACATTCTGCTCAGGCAGGTATTCAACTCCAGACACTCCAGCTGCAGCTGCCACACTTTCCTGGAGATTTGGTTTTCAAATAAATTCCAGACAAAGGCTAAATTAATTTCTGTGGAATAAAAGCATTGTAAAAAAAGTAAAATCATCTATTACTGATTGTTAACACTGTTGGCATCCAGATCCTCATTTGGTTCATCGTTAATCAAATTGACCTTTGAAGCTGTGTATTGTGAATGCTTATGATACTGTAGTGACGTTTTACTGCCCTCTTCTCTCAAAACAAGTATACATACACATAGATGAAACGTCTGTGAAAGGTTGACGGTTTTGTAACTGTAATATTTGACCTCATAAAAGATAACCCCCCTATTTACAAGCTTCAGCTTGATCAGTAGCTTCTAGACTAAGATGCAGAATCACAAGCCCAGGCTTAACACAACTAATAATAATCTCTGCTAGTATTTATTGCAAGCAGCCTATCCTTAAACACAGACTCTGCACACAGTTTCTACAGATATACATGACAGACTTCACCCGGGACACATTTTCCTATGCATTACGCATACCTAATCTCCATTTCTGAAACAGTAATTCCAAAACCTAAAAGCGTTAGAGAGAAATTGTTCATTGGTACTACTGAATCGCAGTTGCTACAGGGTTTTCCTGAATCCACAACTGGGACAGGCACCGCTGAGGAATGCAGCGACAGCTCCCTGGACTACCCTGCCCATTCGGTTAGGTGCTTGTCTGGATGTCCGCAGAGGAGCGCAGTGGGACAGCCCGCCTGGCTCCTCCCAGCCCCGCAACAGGAGCCACCAGCCCACCAAAGGCCCATCTCCACATGCCAGAGGAGCACAGAAGCTCAAGGGCAGGTGGAGAACCCAAATTAAGGACTCCAAGGGAAGGATAATCTGTTCAGGCCCCTCCCAGGGCTGTCACGGGAGAGCCTCAGCCCATGTTTCCAGTCATAAATCGCATCAAGGTAAGTCAACGCTAGAGCACCTTTTGGACTGAGAAGGGTTGCTGCCCAATGGTATGCATTACACCATGCTGGGGAACTGGGATTGTACGAAACTTATTATGGGATGTTTATGGAAGGAACCAAAGGCAAGGAATGAGGTGCTTCAGGGAGGAACAAACCTCAGGAAAAAACAGAAAAATAAGAAGATAAAAAAGACTTGTCACCTGTAGAAACAGGCTGGTCAGAACAATTGTCGGGCCACGCCCTGTGCCTGAACAGCATCATCTGTCCTATCTTTTCATTAAATTCCATTTCTAACTATTTTCCTGGATGATGGGTGCTCATTCTCAGCACATATGTGTGTGTTATGGGGGGTCGGAGTGCCAGCAACTGGACCCAGACCACAGGTCAGAGGGTTGGACTAGATGACCCACAGAGGTCCCTTCCAACCCCTACTATTCTGTGATATTCTGTGATCCACGTGTCTGCAGTGCCAGCGACTAGAGAGCCCAGAGTGAGTGAAATCATGAGCCAACAGCTGGAGTGGGGCTGCAGCCCCAGTAGTTTCAATATCCAGGTGCCAGCAAATGGAAAGACCAAGATCCAGGGGCTGCCGCTGGGCAGAGTGCACCTGAGCCCAGCTGCTGGACACATCCACTTTTCTTTGGTTGGGTTTTTGTTGTTCTGGGGTTTGCCTTTTTGGGGGTTTTGGGGTTTTGTTTATTTTGGGCTTTTGCAGTTTGTTTGGGTTTTTTTGTGGGTTGGGGGTGTTCCCACTAACAGGCCTTCACCCTGAACCACCAGAGAAGGGTAACAGTACGAGACCATTGCTGCTGTTTCTGTTCATGCGAGCGCTCTGTGTGTCTGCCCACGCCGATCTCCGTATACTGGTATGTACTGTACACCGGTATCCATGCGCCTCTGCCTACTCCGAATACGTAGTCGGTCTTGCTACCAGTTGGACCGGGGGCACTGAGCTGCAGCAGCCTCGCCCCTGCCAGGAGGCTGTCGGATTCAGCTGTCCCTAACCAAACTTCCCAAGTTTGATGAACAGGTCCTGCCCTTTCCTTGCACGCACCCCCGCCCCGCCATGATTCCCATGTTACGAAAGAACGGACCCCGTCACAAAGATGACCGCTCCTTTCAGCACGCATCAGCTCAGCTCACTCCCCTCTGCTCCCAGCGCAGCCCCGTGCGCCCCGGCAGTGGAAGTGCTGGCTGGCCGCCCTGGCAGGGCCGGCCCTGATGAGCTCCAGGCGGGCCCTCAGAGCCCCCGGCCCAGGCGCTTGGCCGTGTTTTGGCCAGGGAGCTGCGCAAGCTCGGCTCCTCGCAGACACACAGCGCCCTGCTCTCCCTTCCGCTCCCCGGTATGCTGGGGAACACAGCATTCCTCACAAGCACCTTAGCCAGAACGCTATGTGCGGGCTGCTGGCCAAGAATAACCTCATCGATTAACAAGGTTTTCATTTCAAGTGGTATCTTTTAACAGTTTTTACGCAAAGCTTAAACTATGTTCTAGTTGTACACTACCAAATTTTTCTCTCCTGTACTGCGGCAGAGTACAGCTTTTACAGCCTTCCCTATGCTCAATTACATGAAGCTGTTAAGGAGGAACACTATCCAGTTCCTTTGAAGTGTTAAGAGCTCATACTGTACACTTGAAAGCAAAACTCAAAGCAGAATTATGTAAAACCTGTTTATCTTACGGGATTATACAGCTATTACTTTCCTGCATCAAAGCCCAAAGTATCTGCACAGTGACTCAGAACATATAAACTGCTAATCCCAGTATTACTATGTTTCCTAAAAGCAAAAAGGAGAGTGTTCCCAGTGTTAACAGTTCCAAAAGAGCATTTAACTACAGGAAATCACTTGTGGGAAGTCTACGTATGCGATAGACTGTGCCAAAATTAATCTCTGGTACACCAACATCATCAACTTACGTAAAGAATGTATGCAACCCTTCGTACTTGGGTGGTACCAGCACAAGGAACACTACTAGTGTATTACTGCAGTTACACTGAGGAAAAACAATTGGTGTTCTAGAGTGTTTATACTGTAAGTATTACAGTATATCTAGTTTTAATTGATGGTGTGTTACACCGTTCTTTTTATCCATCAAAACTCAATATACAGTGGCCAGTATTGCTGGAGCAAAACACAACTGAGGCTTCTTTCTATCTTGGCAGTAACTGCAAGATCCCTCTACTTCAAGTTCCAGGGCTTACTTTACAAAGTTCTGGACTAGTCGCCAAAAATTCACACTAGGGAAAAGCGTAGGCGGATATTGTTTCAAGGTCCAATATCTCATGACCCACCATAACTCAAAACAAATGCTTCAAACCACCGAAAGTTAATTCCAAAGTCCAATGGTGCAAAACACCCGTTACCTTGGAAAGTCTCTTTGTTCACTGAAATCACTCCAATCTATTATCCTGCATCCCTACCCAGCTATTCACTCCCACTCTTTAGAATCGTGTGCCAAATCACATTATCACACAGACAATTAGCTTCAAACATATTGCATGAGATCTTCCCTCACCAGATGCCTCAGTACAGACACACTTGGACTACTGCTTGGCTAGGTTTTCCAGCATGCAAACCTATCACCATGCTGGAAACGCTAGTCTGCCCTGCATACACCAGTTCTGCGCCCCGAGCACTCCCCAGCTCCCATCTTCTCACAGGCATGTTTGCTTCTCGTGCCTCAACTCTCTATCACTCTGCTGCCTTAATTAGCTTATACAAAAAAAGCAGATGACAAGTCAAGAAGGCAGACCAACAGGGCAGAAAAAAGATTTGAGCACGTCTGATGAATACAAATCATAATTTGCATTCATTTTAGAGCCATTCCAAAATAAGCACCATGAACTATTACAAGCTTAACCTGGAGAAAAACCCAGAAGAGTGGTTGCGGTACTGTTACCTATTTATTACATCAAATTAAGTTGTTACCGCGAGAGTTCTAGAGATCCATTTGTAATATGGATGGATTGCAATATGATCCTTGTAATATGATTCTTCTACTTCTCAGTATTTTATTAGTAAAACATCTGTTAACATTTGAGAAATCATATTAAGCTTCAAGTCAACACCTCTGCCACAGTTTGGTTAGATAGCCATTACCATGACAGTGTCCAAACTTCTGGAAGATAGCTCATATTCATTCCACATGTTTTGGTCTTTTCACAACATGACAATTTAAAAGCGTTTCAAAATAAACACTTTGTTCCCCTTCAGCAGCCCTCACCGAAGAGCTAGCTATCCAAACTACTTTAATTCTGCCCCATTAAAAATTGAGTTCTTAGGTATACAGCATACAGTTAATTGTCACTTGGTTAGAAAATTCCGCAGATATATTTGTGTGCTCTTCACATCAGACATTTCTCCCCTCGATAATCAACGCAAAATGTTTGAACACATGTCCTCATCTCCCTCCCCACCACAGCCCAGTCTACTTCATCTTCAAGGGAAACTGGCTAGTTTTCCAAACAATCCAAGGACTTCAATCATATTCCCATTATCAAAATTGAAATCTCACCCATTCTAATTAAAATAATAGGCAGAACTATCACAAAAAGTGCATACATACCGAGAGGACCACATTCAATTAGCATTATTCAAATTATTGACCAGGGAATACAATGTACCAGGACTTTACAAAAACAATGGAAGTATGAAACTACAGAAACGGTAAAGACTCACAAGCAGGTGTAATATGCACAATTTAACTCCTTTTAAACACAGCTACACTTCCAGTGATTGTGTACTCAACACCTTACATAGTTCAGAGTCTTGAAGAACTAAATATGAGTATGTACATGTTAAGTACCTGTGTAAGCGGCTATTGACAGATTAAAGTCTGAATTCAGGCAAGTCAAAACAACATGATGTTATGGGAAACAAACAGGGAATCAACACTAGTAAGAAAGCATAAGTACTGTTGGGAGAAGAGACAACATTTAAGGTAAACAACGACACCTTAAGGACTCTGCCTATAGAAAGACAGATGACAAAAAAACCCAATATGGAAAAAACAGCCAAAAAAGTAAGATGACAGAACAAAGACGCACAAAGTCCCTTCCAACCCCTACCATTCTGTGATTCTGTGAAAGAAAGCCAGTAATTAAGTAAAAACAAGACTACACACAATCACAAATTTGCTGGTGAGAGACAGACAATTACACATGCAGTTGGAAGACAGCGATCATGATTCCATGAAGAAAAATTAAGACAACAAAAACATGCTTGCTAGCAAAAGCAAAGACACCAAACACACATGAGTTACAGGAATCAAGATGAATGCAACAGGTGCTAGATAAGAGTTTCAAGCCTATACATAAGCAAGACAATTTTGACACTACTTCAAAGAAAGAAAAAAAAAAATCTTACTACATATGGAAAAATTCAGCAATAGCAGAATTGTAAACATTGTTGGTGGAGAAGGTTTAAGAACAAAGCTGAATCAGGCAGGCCACAGAAGCAAAAATTACTTTTGGAGGTGAACTAAATAAGACACAAGACAGACCAAAAAAAATACTAGGCTGGATCAAGTTTGATAAGAAAAAGATAAATAGACAGGGAACAACTGCAGCAAACATGAATAAAACACTAGAAATATATCAGGGCAGAGAAAGAATAGGAATAGAGTGAGAAAGTAAGTTTGGTTCGCCCCTTTTATTTTTTCCTTCTCACGACATATGAGAGCACCATGTTCTGAAAAGACAGAAGAAAAATCCACGAGAAGTTTGTTAATCAGTAAGACAAAAAAATACTCCTTTGACTTTGCGAAGTGGTGACTGTTTGGGTAGGTTCAGTGAAGTGGAAAATTAAAAACTACTTTGGAAGATTAAGAAACATTGTATGGGTAAACAGTGAGTCAGTACTCAAGTCAAAGAGAAGGCAAAAGGTAGAAAGGATCATGAGAATTTCAGGCAAACACCCTAAGGTAAGAGGGCAACTGGTGTATTTCAGAGCAAAATGTAGCAAAGCCATTGGAGGAAAAGTATGTAAAGAAGGAGGATGCTAAGCATGACTGAAAATTAAAAGGATGACGAATAAGGTTTGTAAATGAAATGTAAATGAAAAAAGTAATTAAGGGGAGTTTCAGAATCATGACAGTAAAGATTTGCAAGTTTAAGAAAAAAAGTTGTGATAAATCTTACAGCAATCTAGACAAGGAAGGAACAGATAAAACAGATTGAGACTATAACCAAGAGTCTTTTCAAGCATTCCTGTGAAGTCTAAAGTCTATTTTTTCCGAGGACTTTTATTAAGCACCCCAATACACAATACCCCTACCATAGTGCTCCCCGAATTTAACTTCAAACTTGAAGAAAAGTTGTTGCTCCACAGAGCTAAGAGACACATCAAATATTTGCATTACTCATCTCCCTCCCAATGCAGACACGTCTCTCTAGTTTCAGTTCTGCCGATACTACTTTTAATTACCTTCTGCAAAACCTGGACAAGCTACACCAAGCAGCAGCTCCCGAAGCAGGAAGCACAGCTGACCATCAACAATACATCAAGACTGGCAATACAGAAACCGCTACGAAAACGCATGACGTTAACACAGCAGTTATTTCCTAACCAAACTGCTCTCCAACACAGACTTCTGCAGGATTGTTTTCCCCCCATTGCTTAATTTCCCCTGAGAGAAATAAAGGTAAGGTGTAAGTTATTTTTCTGAAAACTTCCGAGGATGCTATAATTACTTTTACAAAGGTTAAAATACAGCCTCCTCAGAGATCTGCTGTAAATCCTAATCAACATTTTTTGATATTGTAATTGCAGCCTCAGAGTCAGGCAGGCAGTTCAAGCTCCCAAGCAAACAAGGAAGAACGCCTGAAATTTTTTTGTTGTTCCAGGTATGTAGAGAAATACAAGGCTGAAATCCGATTTAAAAGCACTATTAAAAATAAGTAAGGAAACTTCCATTTAATTCTAGTAAAGATACCACTCAAATAAGAAAAACTATAAATTATTCCAAGTAAAAAACCGTATTTCTCCTTTTTCATTGAAGAAGTGCAACAGTAAATAGATACTAACTATAGAACTATCACAAGGACAAAGTATACAGTAGCCTGAAGCTGAGGGCCAGGAACTGGTCAAGCAAAGACAGTTTAAGCAAGCTGTGGAATACCAGAGGAAAGGGAAGCTTTAGCACTGTTGAATCTCAAAGGCATACCCAGTAGCTTCAAAGCTTTCAACTTGAAAAAACAGGCAGCCACATGCATGACAGTACACAGACGAATACAGTTTACAATTTTTACATAAATACAAAATTATCAGTATAGTAATACTAGAATATTTAATATGCTTGCAACAGTCACCAGCTCTAAGATAAAAAAAGTCACGGCAGGATGTACTGCTGTCAAGTAGAGGGTGGAGGGAGGATATTGCCACTTGTGCACTGGCTGCAAAACTACTTCTGAAAGATGAATCCAGCCACGTAAGGTTGTTTCCTGATCAGTTTGCCGCCTGCAAACATGTTCTCACTGAGCAGTCATTTACTGGTAGCATCAGCTGCAGGAGAACATAAACCAAATCAAAGCCAGGCAAAAGAGGAAAACTGATCATGAAGTCCTCATCAGTTTTGCAGTAGATTAGGCTCAGCATATAAGAAGTTTCTTGAGCTATAACAAGAATGTGAGCTAAATCTTTAGCTGAGTCTGCCAAAAGAACAGAAAGGAAAAAGAAAAATAAGTGTGAATGTATTTGTTTTCATCCTTCGTTAAGACAGAAGACAGGAAGTATGCAGATGCAAAGAGAAGGAGTTGATACAGAAAGAAAAAGCCGCCTCTAAAATGGCTGCAAAAAAGTGCACCTAACATGCATGGTACAACAACAAAAAAAAAAGTTGACGCAAATAACTTGTCTCTTCAGAAGGGAACTAACATGCTGAACTGCATTTTGGTAGCCCATAAAGTAATTTTGAAATCAGCTTGCTTGCCAACTATTCTGTAAAAATATGGAAGATGCAGGAAGTTGTGAGCTGGGGAAAAAAGATACAGAAGCACATGCAATTGAGAGTTCATATAGTGTTTGCAGCTACTTTCTTTCAAGCTATTAGCTGAAAAAGAGCCATCTAATAAAACTAATCAACCATAAATACCAGTCACAACAATAAAAGACATGGAGGTAACGATTCCCTACAAAATAATCTACCTTCAACTCCCTCCCTCTCATCCACCCCTGGCCTTGAGGGAAAAGAGCAAATATTTCTTCATTATTTTATGAAACATTGTTAACTGCTTTTCAGGTTGCTCAGTAGGATCTAACCTACCTAACCTAAATATACATAAAACTTGGATGCAAAAACAGCAAGATCAATGTTATTTCCTTCCTAGAGAGTCAGAACTTGAAACAGCTTAACCAAGACACATCTGAAAAGTATGCCAAGATTTTTTTATTTCTTGGTTGACCCTCTCAACAGAAATTATGTAAGAGAGTAATACATGTATTCCTTTTATGGATTAACAATACTAGGACAGTATTAACTGTTTAGTGGGGGTTTTAATTATTAACTCGAAACAAAAAGAAAAGCTAGTACCATGGAAGTCTGCAGGCCTCCAGTGCATTTCTGTAGCCACAATTGGTCCTTTCATTACAGCTAACTATACTGTTCCAAGAATAACCCTTAACAGTAGTAAGCACAGACTAGTAAAAACCTAAGAAATCAGTGACAATCACTGAAAGGAAAAACATTCTCCATGTTATGAAAATTAACTCTTGCAGAAAATTTACTACAACATCTTCTATTACAAGTAAGAAAGTAACAGGAGGGTTTACTGCTTCTAAATTAAAAGCTTCTACCTTGGGAGTTAACAAAATTTCTTTGTGCTTAACTGCAAACATCTAATATGGATCTTTGCCACTGTGTCAAGCTTCCTGGCATATTCCAGTCACATATCGTTATTACCAGCAGTCTGTTAGCAAACAACTGTTGCCATCAGCAGGACAGGGTAGTGGTACACCATACCTTCTGGTAAACTATCGAGCATACGAGGTCTTTAACAGCAGAGAGGGACAGGTCCTGAGCTTCAACGGTGACAGTCTCCCGAGTGAGACCGATCTGCAGAAGGAAGGAGACCCCATGCATAGAGCCCCGCGAGTTGGTGAGGCTCTGGGTACTGAAACTGCCATTGGAGAGTCGACTGGAGAGCCCCGACTGGGGACTTGACGACAAAGTTGGGGTTTGTGGTGCAGCAGCATGACACGTAGCTGGTGAAAACTTCTGTAAGGATGGGGGAGAAGAGTCGTTTGCTGACATCTGACTTGTTTTACTCTGTCAAAATCTCCCTAGTAGTCAAATTCTAAGAAAAATATGTTGTCAGTTCTTGGTTTGAAATGAAAACAAGGATAATGTAACTTTCCCTTTCTTAGTTCAGTAAAACACCCCTGACCAGTAAAACTTAATTTTCCCTTTCATTCTGTGCAAGCCAAAGAGTAAAATAATTTCAGCTGCAAGTTACTTTAAATTAAAGGTTCTCTTTCCACAGTTACAATCAGCTGATCAAAAGCAGATTGTCTGTCCCTTAGCACCACGTCCGGACAACAGAGGCTTACATAAAGGCCTCAGAGAAATACATCAGCTCTGCTGGTTTATACTTGTCCTTCATTTTTACGTATTAAAAAAAGAGCTGGAAACACAGATGGAAATAAATGTTGGTAACTCATGAAAAATATCCTCGTTTGCCTAATTCCACAGATCATATCTTAAATGCAGACTCATCTTCATGTAGACAGCCTTTTAGAATAAAAAAAAAAGGGTATCCTTGAGCAACAACAGAAGTCCACGTATGCAATGAATCTGTTCCTTCTTCACAAAGTCTTCTCCGAATTCACAGGACACAGTTAACTTGGAGATCAGTGAAGATATCCAATTTCATTTTTATACAATACTTTAGCTCACGAAATGCAGGAGCAGAATGTCTGAAGACACAACCACATTAAATGTAATCTCTAGCTTCACCCAGATAATCTCCAGCATTTTGAAACGTTGCACTCTGCCTGTAGGGGAAAAGATAAAGTTGTCATTTCACATAAAATGCATAAAATTGCATAGCAATGTCATAACCACTCTGCTTAGAAGCAGCAGGATCACAAATTCCTTGTACTCTAATACATTACATTAGTAACATTTTGTACCTACAACTTGAACTTCACTGTTTTCCCACTGTATGAGACACGAGGCACATCAGACCTAACACTGCCTCATACTTTACCGTATCTTTTCGGAGCAAAGCACTTAACCGTTAAGAAGAAAAAAGAAAAAGAAAAGAAAAAAGGGGGAGGGAATAGACCACAGCTCTGCTCTGTAGGTGTATACTGAGAAGCTGGGGGGTAGGGAAGGAAATTCATTCAATGTGTTGAAATGTCAAAAAGCTATAATGTCAAAACTCAAAAAGACCTCTATGTAGCATGTACTCAGGATACCATTTTAATACTCCTATTCAAAACAACTGAAGAACATCTTGCTTGAACTCTAACTGTAGGAAGATATGTGTAGCATACAACTGAGCACTAGTTCCTTTGGAAAAAAATAATTTAATGCTCACATGTCTGATTAAAAAAGCCAGTGTGTTACAACCTTTTCAAATATATCATTTCATGAGCATGGGCTCAACATACTTGTTATAAGACGCTGTGCTACCTGGTTCGATATTTCAAGCATTTCATGAGCAACTGAAATCCTTGAGAAGGATCATTTTCAGATTTCCCATGCAACTTCTGCCACAGAAAAAGATATCCATGAATGCAAAAGTGGTTGAAGTACATAGATAATATGTATTGCTAACAGTTTTTCAAGAAGCACAGATCCATACAGGACACCAAAAACCAATAAACTCACATACTTCTTCCTTCCCTTACATTAAAAAAAAAAAAAAATCTCAGAAATAGTATTATTAGGATTAAATGAAACAAAATTTTAGAACAGAAATGCCACATTTTAGCACACACAATATAAACTGTCCTTACTAGAAATAAGGCTGATAAAACAGTCCATTTAATCAATTACACACTCATGGTATTTGACAGTGTAGTAACTCAAAACCCCACTGCCACCACATTCTAAAACACAGATAAGGAAAGAGAGGTACATGAATTGCAGTACTGGAAAGAAAATAAGCTCTTGGTTCTCTGATAAAAATTCCTAACAGCAGCTCCAGAATAGAGAACAAAATGACACCTTCTGGATTTCCAGCACATGTATCTACAAACTGTTGTCTTCAAGTACTCAAGAGCTGCTGGACATTTACCAACAACACCTGAAAGGACAACTTCTGTCTTAAAGAACACGCTAAACATGACACAGATGAAAGCCACAAGTAGGAGGAATAAGGCAGCAGCTGTAACGTTTAAGTACCTTTCTCAAGAAAGCAGCTTCACAGTGCCTTCAGCTTTGCTTGGAGGTGACTTACTATTTTCTACCTACTACTTTTCTCTCCCTCACTTCCTACCGACAGCAGAGACAGCAGACACCAAGCCGTAGGGGTGAATCTGAATTAAAAAACAATAATGCCTAACCAACGTAATAGCAAACAGAAAAGCCATATGATGTGAGAGAATTAATGGGTCTGCTAAGCAAGTTTAATTTGAACAGTGGAAACACACTGTTGAAATCTCACCTACAGCTGCCTAATTCAAATGTTAATTATATTTACCAAAAGCATGATCCATTTGCATTTACAAAGCCTTTTCATACCCAATATATCTGCATATAAGGCTTAATGAAGTTTATTTTCGCTACTTGGTAGGAAACAACGGATCCTTCTAAGAAAGGAGAACCACAGAAACTGCTCACCTCGCAGTCAGGATAAACTGAGTATGGACAGCAAATAATATCAGTGCATACTGAAATCCACATTCAATCTTACAATTCTACTTTACATATATATATATATATATACACACACATAAGCCAAAGCCTGCACCTCACAGACCAGAGAGGCACCAGGGCGACGGGGGGAGCCCGCCCGCCCCGCACCCCGCCTTCCAGCCCGCTCCGGCCG
>Ga0065711_1040618_pt1 | contig 16817 bp, 7 predicted proteins | sample Hoacrofraction12_FD_59098 | JGI IMG/M metagenome (GOLD analysis project Ga0065711, IMG submission 59098) | Hoatzin crop microbial communities from Cojedes, Venezuela - Epithelial fraction 12 v2 (version 2) | ecosystem: Host-associated > Birds > Digestive system > Esophagus > Crop | place... | reverse complement strand
AATGGGGAACGCGGGGGGAGAAGGGGGGGGGACACACACAGCGCTCCCTGCTTCTCGCTTTAACGCAGCCGCTGGTTGCGGGGGTTGGGGGAGCGCTGCGGAGCGTCCCGACGGGCGGGGGTGCGGGAGGAACGGGGTCTGGTTAACCCCCCCCCACCTCGTCCCTCCGCGCCTTGAGGCCAGAGGCAGCTCCCGGGGCCCGGGGGCGTTTTGCTCGCGGTTACCGGGGGGCTGCAGCAAAGTGGCGGGAAGGGTCGTTTGCCGTTTAAAAACGACCCCCTACTCTTTTTGTTTCTTTTTTTGGCACATCAGTCGTAAAAAAATCAAGTGTTGCACAAGCATGAAGCAAGTTATTACCGATAGCAGCTGATAGGTAATTTCCCTGAAGGTTATCACCCCTTCCCTACTACTTCAACAGATTTGGGGAGCAAAAATAAAATAAAGTAAAATGAAATAAAATGAAATGAAATGAAATAAAACAAAATAAAATAAGATAAAGAATAAAATAAACCAAACCCTCTTTTTTTGAAAGACCACTGAGCAAACCTGAGAGCGAAGCCTCAGCAGAGGGATGCAAATTGTCACGTTGTGTAGGGCAACCATCAGCTTTGCTCTGTGCAGACACAGCCCCCCAAACAGCCCCTGCCTTTGGGGACACGTCGCTGGACAGACCTCTGCTAATTGCCATTTGTTACCGCCGCTCACCTCCCGCTCCGCCAACTCACCAAGCAGCCGGGTCGCTCACTGAGAGCCAGCCAGGACTCTGCCCGAGGGGCTGCTCAAAAATACACCTTCACCAGAAGAAACCTGGGATTAAGTAAAAGAGCCCCACGGGAGCCCCCACCCAGTTATCCTCCTGTTTACATGTCCCTATTTTTACATATCTCACAACTGTGTTTATCGTTTTCAAACAGATTCAAGGGCAGACGTTTAGGGAAGGGAAGCAAGACACGGAAGTTTAGAATTAATTTATGCACGTTTAAGGAGAACCTGAAAATACCTGGTATTCGCACACAGCATCCTGACCTCTTCCTTTGTAGACGGTCGTCTGCCTCCAGCTGCAACACCCCAATAAAACAAAATATCTCAGCAAACCACTCAGCAAGCTCCTCTTCTTCTGCAGAAGACACAGAGATCCAATCATCTGAAAATGGGAGAACCTGACTCAATAAGAAAGCCAAAATCGGTAAAGGAAACCCAGTGACTAGTTCTCCCCCAAGCCTTTGGGGCGTGTGGGAGCCGGGAGCGGAGAGGGACGCGCTCAGGTGAAGGCAGGCAGCTACCTTCGAGCACGGTTCGTGGCACAACGCCGCTCCGTAGAGCCTGCAAAAATGGCTGGCTCCGGTTTGAGGTCATTAGAGGTAAAATATTGCTACCCAGCCGAAGAGCTCTTGAGGCTGTATGCTTCCCACACAGGCAAACCGATTATTTTTAACCCGAGGACAGTTTTAGTGCTATTGTTCTTAGAGGGCACTACTGTGTGTGATTTCAGGGGAAGCAGGGTGACATCCCCGGGATGTTATTTACTGAGGTATGTGAATAGCGACTCCGCAGCGCACAGATAACTCCTTTTTTGGAGACTTGCAGTTCCACCTCTATCGCAACTGTAAATCTCTGTCGTGATTTAAAGCATAGCGCGGAGCGGCTCCTGGCCAGAGGAACAGTTAAAACACTTTCAGAACAAGATTCGCCGCTCTCAGAATTTACAAGGTACAAAAATATTAAACACAGATATGGAAGACGGGTTTGGGATTTAAATGCTGAAAAACACGCGAGCGCCTGGGAGGAACTGGGGCAGCTGGTTAAATGGAAACCAGACAACGAAAGCCCAAAATATGGAAAATTCTTGTGGGTAGGTGATTCCTTTTAAATCCATTTAACTGTCCTGGCACCTAGAAAATTGGTACTGAAATGCTTCCCCCTGGATCCAGAGGTGGTTCCTGTCTGTGCAGTCTTTACCAGAACGGGTCCTGGGCATGGCAGTGTGCAGCACCCAGGGCAAGGAGTCTGATGGTGAAAAGCTGTTCCTTACGCCAATGCGGCAAAACTGAGATACTGAAGGAGGAGAAGATCAGCAAACACCTAAATGACTTGGCTCTCGGCACTCATCTTCTCCCTCCACCCTCTCAAAGGCTCCCAGGGAACGGAGTTTCACCAGCAAAAATGGCCACAAGAAGGAGTTTCAAGAGCTGCATGCTGAACACTGATGAGAACCAAATTACCCATTTGCATGCGGTCGCAATCTTTGCCTGTCGCTGTGGGTCATTTGCTCGGGGGCTGAAACTGTTTTGACTTACGTGAGCATATAAATACCCCAAATCTGGAGCATCTGTAGTTGGTTCACAAAGGTGACTGTAAACTGTCTGGATAACAACTGCACTCTTCGTGGTTTCACTGCTCTGGGAGACCCTGTTGGAGCGGCTGGATGGATGCTGCCGGAGAACAAGATGCACGTTCTGTATTACGGAGAAAAAAAAATGAGGAAATGTTTGATAAGCTTCCCAGTGAATAAATCTGAGTAGTACATCTTTCCGAAACAAAAATGGAAATGGGCAACTGGATATTCTAGGAGGAGAGAAAGAGGGATTATTCATCATATAAATAATTCATTGCAAATTTTAGCGCCCAGTGCTGCTGTGCATTTGGTATGGAGGACAGATGAAGCTGCATGTACTTAATTGCATGTATCTATAATTTTTTTCACCCAATTATATGATTCTCATTGCAATGCAGATCTGAAAATCTGCTCTCTAATCCATCGATTAACATTTGTTGCTAGGGAAAGGGCATCATTATTTATTAACCTCAGCAAGTGAGATGCTAAGCCAGACTTATCAATCAATTATGCCTCATAGGCCACGATGGGTTTTAGTTACGCAGCATCAGACGGTGCTCATGCTCTCAGCAGAGGAACGGGCTGGGCAGCAGGGGCCTCGAGAGGCGTCTAGGAAGCATCTGGCTTGGTGGCGGCCGCTGCTTTCATCAGCGGAGCGGCACATGAATGCCCAGGTGGAGTCTCCGCAGCGGCAGCGTGCGGGTAAGCAACGAAACCGAAATCGTTTGTGGTAAGCGTGGAGATGATGCTCCTACTTCCAGGAGAAATGCTGGTACTGCTTCCTAGGTTTTGCTTGCCTGAGGCTGAGCCACAGGTTTCATCCGAGCAAGAGGTCAAGTTTTCCTTCTACCCCTTGGGCAGCAAGCAGGCGCTGCTTGAAGCAGGGCGACCTGCGTGAGAGGCGACGGCCTTTCAGGGCTGGGCAAAGCACAAGCCTGTGGGAACACCTTCTCCCGGCGCGCTGCTGCTTCGCAGGGTGCAGCCCGGGCAGACGAGGAGCTGCACACCCAGCACGCTTCCACCAAAAACCAGCGGCAGGGCGGCGTGAGCATCCTGCGAGCGCTCTGCTGGCTCCCTGCTCGCCTCAGTTACCGTTTCTTTTTTTAATGAGAGATGTTTACTCTACCCTATCTTGAGAAAAATCAAAAGCACATGCAGCAGTTGGTGTGCAGCTTGCAATTGAACTCAATATTTCTCCTGCATCACTTAAAAGTGGTGGCAGAAGGATAAAAGGGGACACCTCAACAGCAGAGCGTGGTTAACACAACTTCACGGCACCCTGTTACGTGCCCTCTAGGCTTTACCCAGCTGCGGTGCAAACGGACACGTTGCTGCTGACCCCAAGAAATTACACATTTGGGCTGCCCTTAACTCACTACTTGCCTATTTTATCCAATTATCGTTTATTTATTAAGCTAACCTTTAAAATCGCTTGGTGTTGACTGCTTTATACCTCACGTTCATTCTTTTTAATCCTACTGTTTCATGAACTGATTAACAAGATTTTTTGCTCCAACAGCACAAAAATAAAACACAAATCTAAAATATGGTCCGAGTAGCCAGCATTGGCATTTCCCATATCATCACTGGAAAACGTCTGCTGGTAGACACTACTGTAGCACTTGTTTTAATTTGCCAAATTTGATATAATATTATAAAAGGAGCTTAAAGATGGATGATTTTACTGTAAAATCCCAAATCTGCATGTGAAGAACAATGACAAGCAGAGCTCTCATGCTCCAAGCATTATTTCTTAATCATAACTTTATTTTACTGAGGAAATAAAAATTATGCTATTTCACAGAATTTGAATAATCTAATTGACTTTCCAGGTAAGACTGTTAACAAATCATGGGTTTAAACTCAAGTGCCCAGTAGGCCCCTTAAACTCTGATGGAAAATATCTATTCCTATAAATAAAACAAATTAATTTAATGAAGGAGAATGGTATGATAGCTAAGCATATCACAAAGTGTAGGCCACTTTGATCTAGCGCACTCACCCTTTAATTCTTCTGTGACTAGGTGTTCCTGCAGACACAGCCCAGGCCTAAGTTCTTGTTCTGCTCCTGTCTTCAGAGAATAATGGTTTTAGACTTGTCACTGCAAAGTGTTTATTAAAGTCACTATTTTCGACCACAGTGTGACACAGTCACACAACGGAGCAACAAATTCTTCCCTTGGCAACAAGAATCAGCTGTTCAAAAACGGTACTGAAAACTAAATGCTAACTTTTTTTTTTTTGCCTTTAATGCTCCATGTGCCCTAAACCTCAGCTATAGAAACAGCTTCTGCATGTACGTGGACAAACAGGTCATTCTGTTCATTGTAAAACCTCAGTGCAAAAGTAGTAATTGCAATTTTTAGGTCTAATTTGAGGGCTCCATAAGTACTTACCTGAAATGAAAAGATTGCAACTTATGTGGCAGAAAACTAGAACCAATTTGTAGAACTTATTTTGAGTTTATCTGACGACACCTGACTGAGAAGGATTTGCCTTCACAGAGGACGGACAAGGGGAGTTTGTAGTGTCCTGTTTCCTTCCAGGCCACTGAAAAATCCACAGCATCAACCTCCTCTTCCTCTTCTTCTCCTTCCTCCCTCAAGGTGAAGACCAACCTTTGATATCCTCAGCTCCCATTTCAAGAGCGAGACTTCTACCCTTCTGGGTAACCAAGGACAAGAAGAAAAAATAGTTACAAACTCTACTCAGGAGAAACACCCAAATCACCCTCATGACAAGGTTTTTCCCTCTGGACTTTCTGAGAAGATCCCAAGGTGCGTGTAACATGAGGGTGCTCAGAATTCTTAGCATTTTTGTACAGCTACGGCACATAATGTCGCTGTGTGCAGCAGTCATGGCCCTCTCTCGATAGAATAGCCCTGAGTAAGCATTGATCCATGACACAAAGTGTATTTAACCAGCAGACACTCCTGATTCCTAGGAAATCGGACTACGCAATTTACTTAATAGACACAAAACACTGAGAAAGAAAGAGCAAAAGGGAAATTGTCAGTCATTGACCAGATGACACCATTGCTGGGAGAAGCTGAAATATGTCAGAGCTAAGATTTGATTCTCCGTAACTACTGACCAACAAGGAAATGAACTCTTAACCTTTCACCTCTGGGGAGCCCCAGGTTTCAACTTTATCCGTTTTTCAAAGCCTGCACTATGGGCTGTAACAATACAAGAAGAGGTTAAATTAAGCATGATGCAACCTCTGGCTACTGTAAAACTGCAACTAGCCACCACACAGCACTTAAAATACATGTCCAGCTACCTTTACTCACGTATGCTCCTTTTTTCTTATCCGAGTGTACCCAATAGCACCCAGACATTAGCAGCGATGTTTTGTGTGCTGGCATTCACTTACACAGAGCAGAGGAGAGCTCCAGGCAACAACAGGGAGGGACAGCGAGCTGTAAAACGGTTCTTCTAAAGGCGTTATTGAAAAAGGGAAGCTCATCCTACATGATTTAGAATAAAGGATCATCTGACTGTTTGCTTTTCATCTCACAGACCCAGAAATCCCACAGTATGAGGCAGTAGGCCTGCTTCACGTTGTCTGAAACTAGAGGCCATTTGGTATGAACACAATTTTTTAGTTGGTTGGTGGAGCTTAAAAGAAGTCCAATAGCAAGTAAGGCAAATTCATGCTTATGTTACCCCCAGGACATCCCTGGTGCCATAAGGATGGCTATGTTGAGTCACGGAGAACAGATGTGGGCTGCAGTGACTTGACTGTCTCATTAGAAGGTGAAATTAGTGATATCCACTCATTTTGCTTTCCATGAAGAAAGTGGCTCATTACTACCTCACACCGCAGGGAGCAGGGCCCAAATCTCATCAGTACTCATACCACCCATGTTGAAGATAAGCATAATGTCCTCATAGCCCGAGTGTTTACATTGCTCCCTGATGTATTGGTGTAGTTGTTTGATTACACGAGTAACAAATGTCCTTCTGAAAATGTGTTTTTAAAAGCTTTTGAGGCACAAATCTGAGAGGTGACATGCATACCAAACTCGTGTGGTCCTGGTGGCAATGGTGTGTAGCTGGACCTCTGAACACACAGATTACATCTTTCAGAGAACTTCACAGACTAAGACACACTTAATTCTGCTTTCTTTGCCACACTCCAAAGTTTTATTAGCTGTCTTTTAGGTAACTAAGCTTAAGGTTGAATACTTTTCCTTCTCACACCGCAGTTGTATATTTTTTTTCCTCTAAACCATTAAGCAAGTTTTCCGGTGCTTTGATTTTATATGGTTTAATAGCTAGGGGGTGCAATTATTATAATTAAATACGGCAAGCGTACTAAGAGACAGAAAGATTTGAGGGAACGAGTGCTAAAACAGTTCTGCAGAACAAGTTGGCAACAAGAAAATGAAAACATCAGTGAAAGCTTCAAGCGCTTCTACCTTAAAAAATACATTTCCTTTTCCCCCATCTTTAGCCTCAAACGTTACCCGTTAAAAGCAAGCGCTTGGGAAGCCAGGCTTGCTCGGTTCAACCCCGTTACTTGAAACAATCCAATAAAACCGAGGTTCATGTCCCATTTTCTCAGGTTCTGCAGGAGCCTGCCGGAGCTCTATCCCTCAAACACGAGCTCCATCTGGTGGGCTTTCTCCAAAACGCCGAAGCATCCACCCAGCCTTCCCGGGCCCAAACTCAGGTGCCCCGACGACACATGGAAATTTCAGCCATGACTTCCTTCAGGGGATTGATTTCGGTCCTCAGGGTCAAACCCAGAGTTACAAACCCCTCCAACGAGAACCGACAGGACCGGCTGTCCAGCGTCAGCGCTTTGCTGCGGAGTTGGTCGTGCTTTGGCCCACCCTGACCGTGTGTCCAAAGGACAACTAACCGAAAGCCCTGCCTGGCTGCTCAGCTCTCCCAGAGGAAAGTCGTAACCAGGTTTGTGTCAGAGGGAGAGTCTCTGACTTTCTGTGCTCAGAAAATAAACTGTAGAGTTGTCTTAAATGCATTTTCCGATGTCAAGTCTTACAACATCCCTGTGCAACCAGTATCAAGGTCTTAACTGATAGAGAAAACAAGACACGAGGAGGCTAAAAGCTACTTCAGTTTCCTGAAGAGAGGCACCTAACACCCTCCAAGACATCTCTGGGGGTCCTATTTGGCCATAGCTGCCTGTACTGAAGGGCATAAGCCTCCCATTGCCCAGTACTGTCTCTGCAGGTGTTTTGGATACCCAGTGGCATCTCAGTTGGCACTAGGTGACTGTCTTTAGACAACAACACTGAGCCAAGTGGGACTTGTGTCTGGTCACACCGCAAATCAGTGACAGGAGCCCTGATCCCTAAGCACCTTCTCCAGCTACTGCACCTGGCTTTGTCGATGGGAGACAGCACAGCTCGGGAAAAACAAAGTTCCCAAGTTTGCACTTTAGGATGTTACCATAGTTTTTAATCCTCTCTGATTAAACACCAGATCCTGTTAAAGATATTGGGCTAAGTGTAAGTAGGACATCTATGTCAAAGATCTATAATTGCTTCCTGTCTGAAGTGAACAGATGATAAAGACCAATGCAGAAGATTAAAAGTTAATTGTAATAAATTGCATTGGCCAGGAAAGCAAAATTTAAAAGCACACACAATCAAAATGGTATAGAAGACAATTATGCAAAGCTTAAAAAACAGCATCTTAAATAACAGGGGCAATTTGTCTCTGACTAAAGAATACAGCATGTGGGAAAGCACGTAACTTGTTTGCCTTCAGGAGGACTCGCTGTGTTGTCTCTGGTCGGAGCCTCCGCGGAGCAGGAAGGGTAACAGGATTCATGTGAACGGCTTACACATAGCCTCAGATGTGCGTGTGTAGTCAAGCAGCCTGACTAGTTTGTCTGTTTTTTCATAGTATTCATATGCTGTGAGGAGGAAAAGCACAACAGAGATGCTTTCTATTTACGTTTTCCTTGTAGCTAAGCACAGCAGACTGATTCAAAAGAAGTTGTTTGCGACTCTTGATAAGCGCAAGGACTGCTTGTTAGAAGATGGGCAATTAACAGAAAAATGCACAAGAACTGAATGTCTGTGTGTGGTCCTCAGGAAAGCCCATGGGAGAGCTCGCCTCAAGACATTAAGAAATCTGTGCAGATGAGCTTAACTACTGAAGCCGTAAGGGCCAACAAGGAATTGACGGGCTACATTTATTTAATCCTTCCTCTCATTTTTGTAACGCCAGCTGGAGGAACACAAGGAGTCAACTAAACCAGAGAGTTGGAGTAGAAAGAGCACCCCTGAACTCAGTGGCTAGAAACACTTTTGGTGTATAACTATTCCAAATAGAATTGTTTGCTTAAAGATAATTATTTTTCTCAGCACCAGCTTTAAGGTTTTCGTACACCCCAATGAAATATGGCGCCAGTTGCTTTTCCCAGCCCCAGTTTCCTCTCCTACCCCTTAACACAGACCAGCATTTATTGTCTGTGAACACCACGACCTGCTGTGCCTGCAGGATCTGAGGAGTGTTACTAAGATGACTGCTTTAAAAAACTCTTTCAATGAATACAAGAAACACACAGGCAAAAATTTCACAAGCCCCAACTTTCTTACTGGAATCTGCTTGCTACTGGGTTCCATGGATAACTCTTCTTTTTTATTTCCTCTTTTGCTAAGGTTTCTGGGGATAACCAGAATCCAGACTTGGAAAAGGAGGTCCCTGTGGCAAACATGTACCCCCTGGGAAAGGAAAGTGCTCGGTCATGCTGCATACAAAGTGTTTGCATGGTGCTAACCAGCTAACACAGGCAGGGAGGGCAAAGTCATGCAAGGTCTTCGCATACAACCAACAGCTGATGCTGCCAGTTGTCCCAAGGACCAGGACCCAAAATATAAGGACCACCTCCCACCTGGCAATATCCCCAGTGCTGCTGAGAGAACAGGTCTTTCAAAGGTGCAGGCTTGCCTTCCAACATCTGTGAGTGTTGGGTCAGCAAGGAAAAAAGGAAGGGCAACAGCATTTTAAAACCAAGCAGAAGTCATAAAATAGGAAACGTAGCTTAGAAGCCACTCATTTTCCCCATCACCATCATAATCTTTGAAAGCGGGATGCAATGCCGCATATTTGTCTTCAAAAGATGTTTTGCTCCTGTAGAGAAAGAAGTGGGGTGATGGAGAACGAAAGAGGGAGACAGCGTTAGCACCAGCTACGGCTTAGCCACCGCAACACGACGCCCCTTCGGTCAAGGTCTGGCACTACACAGACAAAGCAGAATCTTCAGGTGCTGGTTATTACGTCCCATTTTTCCAGAGAAGACAGTGTGTTTTCTCTGTGAAACCATCGAGGTGATGATGACCATGTCCACAAAAATCCCATTGCCGACTCAAGAGAAGACCAGCAGCAAAGCACTTCAGCCGCGCTAACTTCAGCCTGGCATCAATAACGACATTTCAGTTTATTGTCTAGATTAGCCACCGGCCCATTAACTCATTTATCATGCACTAATTTATTATGTTCTCCTGCTTTATTTATAACATTAAAGATTTCCTCTAAATTGGCCTGATCTGGATTACAAATGTTCTACATTTTGTGTGCTCATTCCCTCTAGAGTCAATAAAGCTCCTCCCTGGTGTAAAGTCACATATGTAGTTGTTTGAAGAATTTTATGAACTCTAAAGCAGAGATGAGTCTGTACAGCAGTGACTATATTTTGATACTCTTATTCAGACAAAGTACCCACTGATGAAAAAAACAGACAGGTTGGACTCCATCTTCTGCACAGGTCCTGAGTTTTAGGTATATACACATGAATGCGCACATATGTTACTGACATTTCATGTTCTTATTTAGTGATTGCTGACATACAATTTCACCAGTGAATGACTACCAAAAATATAAAATATAACAGCCTCAGTTCCCAAAATAGAGGAATGCACCAGGCTTCATTTTATACGTGGGGTTACACTATTTCAGTGTGCACTCCCCTTGTGATACACTTTCAGAGTGCTGAATAAAGATGGAGCTTTCTTTCACGGAAATACTAATCCACTGGAAAACCAACCTATCACATTAAGTGGATGTAACCTCATGCAACCTCGCCTTGTGTTATATGACCACAATGGCAACAGAGATTGACCATTCTGACCTACCCGTCTGCCTTTAACGACTTTATCAGAGACCCTTCTGAAAGACAGCTGTTCCTACACAAAATGAAAAGTATGAAACAAAGCGCTGTTACAGAAAAAATACATGTATGAAAAATGTCTGTATGGTCTGTAGTATAATCACCCAGGCAGAAGCTGATGGCATGCCTGACTCTGCAAGTTTCAGATCATGCAGACTCTATTATCAAGAAAAGCATCACGCTAACGCCGTAATTATCTGAATGTACCCACTGTGCACAACATACACATCCTGCATTTATTTGTTATGGCCCAGCGCTCTCCCACAGAAAAATCTCACCAGCTGTGCAACCTGTGGGACCAGGGGCAGAGGTCAAACAGGCAGAGTGGCCCTGAGTCACTGAAGCTGGGTCTCCTAGGGACAGATCTCACCTTGCTGAGGGCCTGTGGGGATTCTCTGATGTCTAACAAGCCCAGAGCTCAGCTGAGATGTCCTTGAGCCAAGAGGTTCCCCTAGCTTCTATCTTCCCATCTCTATCTAGGAAGCTAACACCCTGGAGATCTGCTGGATTTCTATCAAATTTGCCTGAAGCCAGCAAATCTGACGTTTCATAGATGTTACGAAGTCACTGGGAAGGCCTGGCAGAGACTTGCATGTGCTCTCAGGTACATGCATGCACACAGCCAGCACAGCCTCATAAACACTGCTCCGTAGGAAGCCAGGCAAAGGTAAGGCAGGGTTGTACCCGTGTTTGAGAACTCCTAAAAATAATCCTCTCCCTGGAAAGAAGAGCTTGTGCCTTGCACAATGGGGACCAACTCTGTGAGGAGTGCCGCTGGGCAAAGGAGCCCAAGGAGAGGAGAGGTGTCCAGTGCCCATCGCCACCCCAGCAATGCTCACCGAGGTGCACCACAAGCCTTTCCACAGCCTGCGGGCAGAGGGGAGACGGCGATTTAGCTCTGGAGGCCCCTCATCCTGAAAGCAAAAACAGAAGTGGAACAACAGTGTGCTTTTGTGAGCAGGACAGACCGCTTTGGAGCCCAATTAAACTGTTCTAGTAAACTCAAAAGTACTCTTATAAAAGAGTAAATAAAAACCAATGGAAGTGCAATTTTCCCTCACTGTTGTAGAAACAGAAAGCCGGCGCTGAGCAAGCGAGCATGGTGTCAGGGAGCGGACTCTGCCAGCCCTGAATACAACGTGTCATTAACACAGGCAAAGCTTCTCAGCCTGGGAAGACTTAAAAATTAGAGCCTGGTCAAGCCTGAACTCCAGGTTAAAAACACATCTTTGTTGTCTCTTACTACTATGCTCTCCCTGGAGAGAGGGGATACTGACTTTTGTTATGTGGCCAGGTTAAAAGTTTTAGCAACCCTGCTAGATTTCTTTCCTAGAGGAAAGAGTGTGTGTATTTACATGTTTAGCTCTTACACTCAAACCTTCACAACTGAACACTTATTTTCTATGTGTATAATACAAATACACAAGTATGCACACGAGCACAAACTGGGATGTGTTCAAGTATACATGAATGTCACCTCCTGCACGTACAGACATCAGGCCACCTGGAAGAACCCGAGTTATCTACACATGTTTTTGTTATAGAGCAAGGAAAACCTGTGCAGTTTAGCAAAGCCAGAATCAGCCTGGCTCTGCATAACCCCACTGGATTTCTGTGACCTTCAGTGGCAGAAAGTCTGCAGAATTCCAGGGAATAATCTGCACAAGTTTAAAGTAGCCTGAAGAATTTAATGGAGATCTAGATGCCCACAACTGAAATGTAGTATTTTTGGGAACAATTGACCAAAATGAATGACATTTGCTTAGTAGTCATGAAATATTTTGTCAGTGTTACATCCCACTAACATACATAAATCGAGGTGCAATGTCTGTATCATTTTCTTCGCGGATGAAGAAAGGTTTACAGTCTTCATACGATTAAGCTGTTCTAAAAGAAAGTTAAACACTGCTCATAAACAGTAGTGATGCTTACATACAGAAACTAAACAAAATTGGGTGGAATAGGCTGAGTGAATCAGGACAAGTAAGAAACTCATAAGGGATGTTCCTTCCTTATTAATATCCTCCTCCACCCCCACCCCCCCTAGTACTACTCAGAGGGTTTTTTGTTTGCCTTTCCCATGTCTCTTATCTGTACTTGCAGATAGAGAGAGGCTCACAACATGCTACAGCTTGAATGCTTGCATTCATCAAAGTGAAAACTTCTATTAATAAGGATTCCATTATTTGGAAAAGTTTCCTGGCAGAACAGCACCACCTTTCTACGTTCTCTTTCAATGGAAATTTTACTTTCCACAAACCTCATTTGACTCATAAAATACAAATAGATGGTTTGCTGTGACTCCAAAGTAAAGGACTTCAGAGGAACAAGCAAGAAAAGTGGAGCCTGTCAAAAGCATCTGTGGAACAGTAGGAAGTTATGGTAAGCTCGTGAATAGTAGCGCTGTCTAAGGCTCCCCATGGGAATACTATTAAATTAACAGCACATTCAGATTAATTGCCTTTTTTTTTTTCCTAGGAATTTTTTTTTTTCAGTCGCCTAACAGGTATCTTGTAATGCCGAACTGTGGTTCACAGAGGTCACCCTGTAACGCAGTGGATTTGATTTGGTGGTGAGGTTTTCTGGTTTTGCAGCTTTCTCTTAGCTGCGTTTCAAAGTCTCCAGTTCCTAATTTATCAGACAGAACTACCAAAGCAGCTGCAGCGCTCTGAGCCAGGCATACTCAGATCCTCAGAGAAGTCAGTGCCTCTTCAGAAGTCCTGAGCAGTGAGAGGACAACATCACACAAACACTTTGAATTTTAATTGTCACTATCGGGGATTAGGAATGATCCCCGTGAGCAACCGATTTTGCTGGCGTTACTGAGCCAGACTCCAGCCTGCTTTTAGCTAACTGTAATGCAATACTCCTGCCTCAAACATAATTTTAGGGAGTTCCCTTACCTTCTAGAGCAAGTACGTCACTGAAGGCTCCAGGTCTCCTGTTTGGTATCCCCATCCTCACTAACTGTTGATCACAGGGGAGTTATAACAGGGAATAAATTAATCCCTCCCTTGCTACTGCCAATGTATGAGAGCATTGTTACATCGGTTCGGAAGTGATCGTCTTTTCTCCTGTACGGCCATAATGTTCCTTCCAAAAAGAAAGCTGAAAATATGGGCAGATTGACTGCCGGTCAGAGCTGGTTTTGTGTCTGAACAAGTCATTTATGCAGAAAGAATTTTACTTGAAATATCCTGCTCTTTGGTGTTGATGACCATGTTTTTCTGGTATCATTGCTAGTCCTTCCATTCAGCACAGCTAGGCTTGTGTCTTCTGATACTTTATTCCTACATGTCCTGGGTTCAGCCAGGACAGGGTTAATTTTCACTGGACAGCTGAGTGGGCTGACTCCACCTGGCCAAACAGAGCCGGGCATTCCATACCATGTGCCATCATGCTGGGTTCCGGTGGGGGGGAGCGGGGCAGTGGGAACTCACTCGTGGCTCGGGAGCGCGGGCGGCGGCGGTTCGGGAGAGCGGCTCTGTGGGTCGTGTGGTTTGTTTTGTGTTTTCTCCTCATCTGTATCATTGTTGTTACTGTTCCCTTTGTTCGCTGTTCTGTTAAACTGCCCTCATCCCGACCCACCAGTTTCTGCCTGTTTCTTTTCATTCTCCCCCGCACCCCGGCGGGGGGACAGGCGGCCGCGTGGCGCTTTTGTTGCTGGCCGCAGTCAAACCATAACACTACAGATACAATGTTGGATCACAACTACAAAGGACAGGCTGCAAATTTGCCATTGCAGAAAAAGAGGGGAAAAAGAATTGGAATTACAAAAAGAACAGCTCTTCTTCCAATCTTCAGAATAGTGCAGCTCTTTCCCAGCTTTTAGCACAGGGAAGTAACCTGGATGGTGCTTTATGCCTAGCCTTAAGTAGCAGTCTTAAGTGACTGCTATATTTAGTCAAGGAGTTTGCTGGTTTTGTGAATAACATGCAGAGGATCTATGCATGTATCAGCTCTACAGGGTAATGCCATTGCCTTAAATGGATGAATTTAGTTTTTACACAACTAAAAGGTGAGATACAGGATGCCCGAACACAGGAAGACATAAAATGAAAACTTCCTCCAAGAAAATTAAAACATCTCCTGATTTCTTCTCAACTAACCCAAATAATTAAATGAAGAAAACAAACCTGATGAGGAAAATACCAACAAAGGAGATTTACCCTTTGCCAAAGCTGTAACTCCTTTCTTAATCAGGTCATGCGATACAAACATTAACGGCACACATCCTGCTTTCACTCCATAAGATTTCCCTTCTCCAAATCCTTTCCCTTGTCCGTGGGAAGAACCCCAGACCCCCCTTGGTCTGATACCTCCCATAAGACCAACAAAGCTGAAACTTACAGTCTCAGTCTTGCAAGATGTTCACTCCTACAGCCGTCAACACATCGTATCAGGAACGCTGTGTGTTCACATACCATACCTGCCTGCCCTCGTGGCCCTCAGCCCTGCTTTCACCACCACCATCCTGCTGCGTGGTCGGTGGCCAACGTGGACCCTTTGCTCTCACATAAGCAGCCCTTGAACAGGAAGCACCTGGGTGTTCCCCATTTATAGGGCAGGTGGAAGTGAAGCTGTTGCTGCCGTAAGTGAAAACACAGCATTAGCCAGAATCCTGGCTCCTGGTGGGAAAGTGTTTTATTAATCAGAAAAATACTTTCCACCCTGTGGTGTCTTGCAGACCTTTAAACTTGCATCTGCAAAAATCAGAGAATATCTTCTGTCATTCTCACAACAAAGTTAAAATACAGAAACCATTTTTAAAAGTTGAGGATTTTTTTTTAGATGAGAGAGAGCCTCAATCTGAATAGAAATACTCTGTAATCTCAGCAAAGGGTGATATGGGCAAGGGAGAACTTCCAGATTATTATGGTAAGGCTGCGTTGCCAGTCGGTTACAGAGGGAAGAACAGCAGGAGCTGGAGCAGCTGATCCTGCTTAACCAAAAGGTGTTGTCGTACACCATCAGCTTTTTCTCATTCTGTTCTGGACTACAGAAAGGGAGAGGGGGATGAAGACCAGAAATTTTGGGCATTTCATAATCCTAATTCCCCCAAAACATGTTGTCATGGAAAGTGAAATACTGACAAAACAATGACTGGTAGGAGGCTGGGAATATGACGTGGAGCTAATGAAGTGCAAGTCTTTGGGTGTGGGAAACCAGAGTCAGAGGGCACACTGCATTCTTTCATCCACAGCATTCGCCAAGCATTTCTAATTCTACTATTCATACAATTCATTTCATCTCAGAAGAAAATATTGTTGTAGGAGATGTGTTCTTACTGTAATTCATGAGATATTATATATAACAAAGTAACACTTTGCGTTGCAGTGGATAACACATTAATTGCTCTTATGGGATTGTAGAATTGCATTCTTTGCCAGTGGATCTAGAAAACAAACCCCTGACCTTATCCTAAATATTATTAAAAGACAAAGTAAATGCCAGAATTTGAAAGGCCATTACATGTAAAGAAGGTTTAGAAATCAATCACACAGAGGAGAAGTTGGGAAGTGGTGTTACAGGTGAGATCTGAAGGAAGACAGAAGTGTTTCTGACAGGCATAAGCTGGAGACTCTTCAACAGCATTATCATCGTATATTGCATGCAAAAGCTGTGCTCTGGAAGGCAAGAGGAAAGATAAGAAAATGGGAGAGCCTAATAGAGTGAAATGTTACGTGCGAGATGGATGAGAGATAAAGGTTTGTTAGTTGGACAAGAAATCTAATATTGATGCAGTAAAAGATAAAAAACTAGTGAATTGATTCAAGGAGGAAAGTAACCTGATCCAGGATTTTGCTTGTAATCTATCAAACCATCTTCGTCTGTGATACCTAGCTTTCCTATTATAGCATAGTGTAGGTTTGTATTTGGGACACCTCATGTCCTTTGCCTACAGCATTACCATGAATCCACTTCCTCTTGTATCCAGAGTTTCTGAGGCAATTAAAAGAGCTCTCAGCTTTTACCACCAAGTTCAAAGTAACAATTTTTCCTTCTTAAAACAAATGACAGCCCGAGACTAAGGAGAGGTGCTATTCAGAGATTTATAGAGACAGACAACTCAGTTATCACCAATGAAACCTTCATATTGTGCCACACACTATCTATGTACAAAAGTAGAAATAAATATCCATAGAAATAGAACTGAATAAACATTGGCATGACTGTCACCAGTAGGCCTTCAGGAGAAAGAGACAATTTTAAATCAACATGCATTTTTGACAAGGCACAGAGCTTAAAATATCTGGGAAGCAAAACTTCAAGTCAGCAAAATGCTGGTGTCACATCTGCTAGCTCCACCAAAAAAAAAAAAAAAAAAAAAAA
>Ga0065711_1040617_pt1 | contig 16817 bp, 9 predicted proteins | sample Hoacrofraction12_FD_59098 | JGI IMG/M metagenome (GOLD analysis project Ga0065711, IMG submission 59098) | Hoatzin crop microbial communities from Cojedes, Venezuela - Epithelial fraction 12 v2 (version 2) | ecosystem: Host-associated > Birds > Digestive system > Esophagus > Crop | place... | reverse complement strand
AGCATATCTTCTAGGAGGATCTGTTCCATGATCTTCCCAGGCACAGAGGTGAGGCTGACAGGTCAGTAGTTCCCAGGGTCTTCCTTTCTACCCTTTTTGAAAAGGGGCACAATGTTTCACTTTCTCCAGTCACTGGGGACTTCCCCTGACTGCCATGACTTTTCAAATATCATGGAGAGTGGCTTGGAAACGACATCAGCCAGTTCCCTCAGGACTCTGGGATGCATCTCATCAGGTCCCATGGACTTCTGTACGTTTAGGTTCCTCAGGAGGTCCCGAACCTGATCTTCCCTTACAGCTGGAGGGATTTTACCCTCCTGGTCTATAATAGTAGGAGTCAAGCCAAAAAGCCATCTCCAAAGCAACCAGACTCAAGGCATTAACCCTGAGGAGCAGGTGAAGAGCAACAGCATCACTCAGAAAGCAAGGGGAGCTCTCAGTTTGGCCAAGCCCAGCTGGTGTCACAGGTTTGACCCACACTTCCCCACGTTCTCTGCTCGGCTGTGCTAAGGTGTGGTCCTTCCTCACCATCCAGACTGAGCTAAATATGGGGAGCGTGTGGCTCTTTTACATGTTTTCATCTTCCTTCCATCAAAATCGAGGTTCAAAAACTGCAGCGCTCAGGCAAGTCTCACTCTGGTAGCATGTCATCCAGGGGACATGCTGGGGCACACTCTGATCAGGTAATTTAAAATCAGCCATAGGATTTAGCTATCATTCTTTTGTGGTCCTAAACCTCTCTGCTGGCTCTGAAAGTCCCATCCTGAAGCTCATTCCCAGTGTCACACAAAGGAATGGATGCCAAGTGCTCTTTTAGACTCAGAAACGAGTTACTGAAAATACAGTAACTCTGTAGCAATGATAGACATTTAGGAAGGCAGGGAGCTTACAGTGGGAAAGAAAGGGAAAGAGAGAGACGCAGAGTCTTTTTGTGTTTGTAGGCATGGCAGAGAGCTATGACAATGCTGCAAAAACTGTGCTTGCCCTTTTGCTGAGCAGCAAGTTAGAGAAACTGTGGTTCAGTGTCGCTTTAGGGAGGATGATCTAAAGCTGTACAAGGGAATTAGCATGTCTTAATCCATGGCTGCTCCCCAAAATGGCAAGGCAGGAGCCATCTCAGGGTGGTTATCTCAGTCCCAGCGAGGAAGGGTCTGGCGCTGCAGACCTCACTGCTTGGGCTGCCAGTGAAAGGGCAACTGGCCCCAGCCTGTGCCCAGGGTCCCACGCATGGTAGGAGACCCACAAGCAGACTCGAGACATCCAGGAACCAAGCTGTGCTTGGGAACCATTTCAGCTCAAGCGAAAGGGGCTCATTTTCCTGCCCTTACAACCAACTTCTATGACAGAGACAGGATATCTCAGCGAGCTGAGCACTAGCTCAGCCCTCAGCAAGGGCAAGCTCAAAAGCCTGTGCTGTTAAAGTGCCATAAACCCTCCTGAGATGTGGGGAAAGACTTTTAGTGTGAACAGAGCTCCGCAGGCTGGACAGGAGACAGCTGCAGGCAGAAGACCCCATAGATCTGCCAACATGGTGCTAAGCCTGGAGTGATCTCTGCTCCTGCTCCAGGACGTGGCTTCCAGACCAAAGAAGCCTGGGGTCCTGCCAGCCAGGAGCCCCTGGGGGACAGGGTCGGCTGTTGTACCCCCGGAGGCGACAATCTGTAGGTGATTCCAGGAAGGTCTTGACATCCTCTACAGGGGGGCTTTATGAGGATAAATGTGTTACAGGCTGAGCAGCATTGAGATACTCTAGCACCACGAGCTTGTGTCAGGTCCGAAAACAGATTTTTTCCCTTCTCACATTTTATGGGGTGTGGAAATAAAGCCAATTCACATGCCAGGCCAATCCCCCAGCCAGATGCCAGTCTGGCTCCTGACTGTGACCCTCAAGCTAATATTAATTTGCCACAGAGGCAACAGCAGAAACGAAAAATGCAAAGAGAGTGCCTGGGTCCACACTAGTGTAGGATTTGAATTTTGCTCCAGAATTTTTGATGTGCAAATTGATCTATGACTTTGCAACCTACCTGAGGAGTCCCCACTAAAAATCAGCATACCTAACACTTGCTACGGGCCATTTTTCAAGATACCATAGTCTTTCCCTTGCCTTAAAAAGCCATGGAAACAGCAGAATTTCAGGTAGCACAGTGAAGTAAACCTTGGTCTGCAGTCCTTAAACTGCACTGACCAAATCACCCTGCAAGAAATGAAGCGGCTCATGGTGAGGCCAGTGGCTGCTGTAAGGCAGGGCTCACATCGTCCTTTTGCTCTTCTAGCCAATATGAATCCAGCAAGATATTTCCTATATCTCCCATTGCTACTTCCAAAGCTGGTCTTTCTTCTTTCTTCTCCTCCGGGGATATCGCAGGGGCTGGATACCAGAAAATTACCCACAGCGAATCCATCCTTTCCTCCAGCTGATGAGGAAATGTACCAGTAACTCTTTCCTCTGTGTTAAAAGAGAGGGGGTTTAAGCCGTCTCTGCACGCCTTCTTGTCACCCCCAAGAGCATTTAACACCAAATCTGCAACACGCGTGGCATTTCCCAGGTCTCAGTGGTGAGAAACCTCCATTGTCACCGGCAAATGCCACATTGTACATTCTGGGGACTAATGGTGAGAAAATGTAACCGTGCCTCTCTTTAATTTTCTCATCAGGTTAGAGGCATGTACATCGTAGGGGTTAATTGTCAGAAACTTTAATTGTTACCCTATGACTCCTGCTTCCCTTGTGTGTTAGTGGCACGCAGTCGGGGCTAATAGTGAGAAAATTTGACTGTAGCTCTACCACACTCTCTTCATTAGGCTAATGGAACATTTTCCTCTCATTTTCTCCCTAGGGTAGCTGTAGGAGTGCTACCTTATAATTGTTGCTCTTACTGTAATTGGCAGTAGTAGGAGGATGTATAATCTCATTGTCTTTCCTGTGCTGTGGTAGATTTATTTATGACCTATTGACAATTCCCAGCCAGCAGCTGGAGCGCAGTGAGTATTGCATTAGCCTTTCCCCCCAGCAAAGGGAAGACTACACAAAGGTTGTTATTAACTAGAAAGAACATGAACCCAAGATGTCCCACAGGACCAAATATTAACATCACTAACTGCAAACAAAGGCACTGCTGACCCTGAAGCTACTTTGGTATCTTATTCCCAAGAACAAGGCCAACCTTTGTGGATTTGCTTGGTTTCTGGCATGCTGCACCTTACCAGTAAAAACCAAATGGTCAAATTCACCTCCAGACTGGCTTCAGCACATTAACACCAAAGATGGACCAGGCTGTCTTTGTGCAGATGCCACACTAACTTGCACCATAGTTTGGTGAGAAAATGAGGTTTTGACCCAGCAGAGCCCGTAAGCGAGGGGGGATATTCCAGCCCCACTCGGCAAAGCACATAAAGAAGTGCTTAATTTTCAGTGCCCGCTTTGGGATTTTGCTGAACAGGGACCTGAACCGGTTCAGCATCAATAAATCTGATCCTTCTTCTTGAACATGACTGTTATGGTCCAGCAGCAGCTTGTGGGTCGCAGCCGCTGTTGCCAGGTTGCTGAAGGATGCAGCTTCGCTGTGGATGACACCCTGCAAGAGGCTATTTCAATCCCAAGGCTGTCAGTGACCTTCTTTATGTCTCCATGTCCTTCCTATCCAGGAGTCGCTGCTCCTCTTGCCCCCAGCTCCAGAGGAAAGCTCTTTGTGTTTACTCACGGACCAGTGTTTTTACAGCAGCGGCCTCAGACCTTCAAAAAAGCTGGGGTCAGTGGAAGCCGTGAAGCTCTCAGGGCTTGAGGAGCATCCTCCTGCAACAGCCCACGGACAGGCACTCATCCAACGGGCCCAACAGAGCCAGGATCAGGCCCTGAGCCGCAGTGTCATACTGTGTTATAGCCGCCACTGTGTCAGCCTGCTACTCCACGGCCACGTAGAGCAGAGAAAATAAATAAATGTAAGCAGTGGTGTCAATCAGTGTGTGATCACAGCCTGAATGAAGCTGACGCAGACCCCTTCCATTATCTGTTTTTCAGTGGGTAAAGTGATGCTCTTTTTTTTCCTCCACTCATCCTCCAGGCTGGGGAAATCAAAGCAACACCTGGGAAATCCTTGTGTCTCCAAAGCAGGGAGTGCATGAAAAGCAAATCTCTCTCCTCCACGCTACTAGCTTTATTTCTTTTTCCCTCTTCTCTCTGCTTTTCAAAAAAGCAAAAAAGAGAATAAGAAAAAAAGAGAGAAGGAAAAAAAACCCTACTCATCCAGATTCACTGGTGAAGCAAAAAGAAAAGAATGGGGAAATACAAGATATTCACATCCTCCTTCTGCGTTCATGCTTCTGACAAGGGTCCTGCTCACCTTTGCGCTGCTCAGCCAGGTCCATCCACCAGCTCTTCCCAGCCCTGGAAAAGCAGGGTTAGAGCAGCTCAAGGGCATTTCTTAGCAGGCAGGATTTTCTCTCGTGGAGGCATTTGCCAGCTATGCCCGGGAACGTGACCCAGGTAATGAGCTTTGCCATTCGTCACGTCGCGTGTGGGAGCTATTTTGGGAGCTGGACCAGCTTTTCTGTGCTGCTGAAATGCTTTGAACTCAGAGGGTTTGTCTCAGGGATTCCTCTAATGATGAGAGCTGTAACACCCACCCTGACATATTCAGCACAGTTCGTGGTGGAAACTCTCCCAAGAAAGGCTTGGATTTTCAAAGGGAACTTTGTATCTTTGGGTAGGACAGGAGATCTTGCCCACCCAGAGGCAGAGATGCTGGAGACAGGGTTGCCCATGCTCGGCTGGAGCCTGGTGTTAACATGGTGGGAAACCGAAGCAGGCAGATGCTCTGCAGGAGCGAGAGCCTGGGTTGTCCCACAAGAGCGAGAGCCACAGTGCCCCTGGGAAGTTGTGCCCTGAAAACAAAGTTTTCCAAGAGAAACAGGCATATGGCCCATCCAGGAGGAGATGGACGCGGAGCCTGTGGTCTTTGCAAACCCCCTCCCGAACCTCGCGTACCCCAACATAGGGACCACCCTTCCATATTTCCTAAATCCCACCATTGAACCCACTCCTCACTCTTTGTCCATGCCCAGACCCCGAAGCTGACTGCTTGCCCTTCCCACCACTGTAACAGAGTCCAGTCCTCCCAGTCTGAGCCTGACTGGGCTCCACTGGAAGTTTTCCTTACATGACAGGGGAAGCCAGCCCTTATCAGCACAGGATCAGCCCCTACCAAGGGCAGCACACACGTATCGATAGACAGGATGGATTTTCGGTGTCAGAAGAGTGGTTTTGCTTATCTTTCACTGCACACAGATGAGCTTATTAAAGCAAAGTAGGTCAGGCACATGATATAACAGTATGATCTATGTAAAAGGCACTGGGAGGTGTTCATTGTGCTGAGACACTCCACTCCTGACAGATTTATTCCTCTTCATAAGAAAAGACATGACCAGAGTCAAATCTTCTCAACAAAGCCAGTAGCAAGCTCCCCATGAACTTCAGTGAGACCAAGACTTCAGCGTCATTCACTGGTTTGTGCGGAGAATATTTTAATGAGCCCACAAAAGTAATTATTCTTTCTGGACAGTATGGAAGAAAGAAGAAACTGATTTTTTTTTTTTAAGCCTGTAAATGAAAGCTAGAGCTCACTGATGACTTCAGAAAGAGGACGAGTTTATTTCCCCTAGCTGTAATAGTTAATGTCATCATTCACAGGATCGCTGTTGCTCTACCAGACCCAGCCTAGCAAACCCGAGATGAGCCAGATGACCATATGTTTCAGACTCACACCTGGGGGAAAAAAAAAAAATCTAACGCTTTTGCAAGCTCTGAATCCAAGAAAAGTGATTTTGCAGTACATGAGACTCATCTGCATTGCGGCTGGGCCTCATTCTTGCCGGCGCAGCTGCAGGGACGCGAGCAGCCACATCTACCCCCTCATCCAGCTGAAAGCTAACCAGGTTCATTCACAAGTGCATCCTCTCCCCGACCTGGCTGGCCACAGCATGGACACCGATACGAGCCTGCAGGTTGGATACAGCCCAGGACTTCATTTCACCTTCTAGACAGTAGATTATTCTCATTTAGATATCAGCTAACCCCGACTTCTCACTGGTGGGCAGCTGGAAGCGGTACCCCCTTTCACTGGGGTTAGATCCAGCAGAAGACGTCTGCCTCCAGCCGGCGGAGATAATCTCTCTCTCGTGTGCTCCCCAGCGACACGCACCATCCAACGTTATCAAATCCAGCTGGTCTGCGCGACTGGCTCTTGCTCAGTCTGCAGCTTATTTAGAAAAGTCAGTTTGTTAATTGAGAAAAGTTTAATGAATTTTTGGTTCATGAAAAAAAAATGATTACTTTATATTACCAACATGTTCATTTGAAAAATTCATTACATTTATGTATTGTGTTTTCATGTAAATACCTCTGCCAAAATGTATTAGCAAAGAATACAATATTATGGTTCATGGTTCATGCGGTATCTGAAAGGAATAATTGTATAACTAATCAGTGAAAACAAAGTAAATGTTCCTCTTGAGCTTGTACAATAAAAAACTGAATTAAAACTATTCAGGCTCAAAAATGCAAATATGCCATGTTTCTCATCAGCAAGAAAATAAAAAATTAATATTTAGAAACTTTATAGGAGATGAGGGTCTCTGGGATTTTCTGACAGTATCGTCACAAGGCAACTGGTCCAGCCTTTGTTCAGACCAGTTCTCCATCACACCATCTTCCAGCCCCACCAAACACTCCAGGCCTGGTTTGGGTTTGGGGAGTTTATTTTTGGGGGTTGATTTTTAACTGCAGCTTTCTCAGATGATCTCTCCAGTGTCGGGGCAGAATGGCAGCAGGGTGATACAGGGAAACAAGCCCAGGATCTCTTGGAAAACAACCTGCTGTTGAAGCACGTATTTGCAGATATTCAAAGCAGATAACTGATGCTGGCATTCATAATTTGGAGTCAATCCTTGGTGAGGAGCGCTGAGGGAGTGACTCCAGCCCAAGCTGCAGTCACCATGACCAGGTCTGAAATAGGGCAGAGCCAAGGGGCCTCAAATTTGCCATCTGCTCTGGGCGCTGCTGCATGTCACCCCAGCTCCAACGGCATCACCTGGGAGCAGTGGGGCTTGGGGACTCTCTTCTCTCTGTGTGACGGTCATCTCAGAAACGGTACGGCACCAGGGCAGGACAGTCTGTCCCATTACCCACGCAAATTCTCAGACCAGACCCAGGAGGAAGCAGAGGAAAGGGCTTGGGGAGGATTTAAGGATTTAAACACCCCGCTCAGAGCACAGCAGAGTCATGCCCAGCGCTCAGCAGCTGGCGGCAATGCCCTTCCGCTGGGGAAGAGTCAGGGCAGCTCCCACTCAAACCCTCACAGGTTATCTGGGGTTACCTGTAAAACACAGATAGGAAGCAACCATCGGTACCTCTGGGTAAGAATATTGATGCATTAAAGTAATTTCCCAGTTATTTCCCATTCATATATCTCTTTCCATGTACATACGTAGGTCGGACCAGAAGCAGGAGACAGCTTTTCTCACTGATCTTGCAGGGATCCCTGTCCTTACAAGGGCTGCTCTGAAAAGCCACAGATCGGAGCTGTACCAAGATGGGTGTTTTGGAAGCAGAGAGGCTGGATGAGCAGCGCAGCCCATATAATCAGTATGGTGGGGCCACAGCCTCCATGTTTTCCAGACGGCAGAGAGATGTGGCAAGCAGGTCTGAAGGAGGGAACAAATCGAAGGGAGACCTCCTCACCCTCTGCACTCCCAAAGAGTAGGGAAAAAGGAAGTTTTGCTCAGACTACAGAGAACTCGGTGTGGTCACTGCTGCTGCATCTCTGATGGACCCCAGAACCTCAGACAATGCGCAGCGTGGAGGCTCCTGGATGTGACCTGCGTGTCCTGACAACAGAGGGGAAAAAAGCAACTCATGAAGCAAAGGGAGAAAAAAAATCCACTTTCAGCACCACTTTGGGACTTTCTGATTCTCACAGCCAAGTGCCAACACCTTTTTCATCACTCACAGGTACCAGGAGGGCTGATGGGCTTCACCCAGGCTTCCAGCGAAGAAGCAGCCTCTTTCAGCAAGACCACAAAAAGCAGAGATGAAGGAGATTCAGCACAACCTGGCCAACTGCCAAGGCCACAGGGTATGAGGTGGAGAGCACCCATGGAGAGCACCCAGAGCTGCTCACCTGGGGAGGACGCGTGGGCAGAGCTGCCTGTTCCCAAGATCAATCAAGTCATCCGGGATGCCCCACGTGAGGTGACATGAATCCCAACCCCCTTAATCGAGTGGGGACCCCAAACCCCCACCCCTCCGTCCAGCAGCTGGGGTGTCCCTTTCCCCAGAACCAGGCTCATTCCTGCAGAAGGGTTCATATCTGCAGTGCTGAATTATGAACTGCCTCAGGACACACGCCGTGCTCCGAGCTGAAGCCGGATAAAAGCACTCATGCTGGATTTTAAAGCATTTTGGGGGCTACCGTAGTAGCCTTGGTCATTGCGGATGCAGTGGCTGAAATGAATTAGCTGGTGCCTTCATGGTGGGGTGAGTCCAGCGCCCACTGCCAGCCGGGGTCCCAGGCAGGTAGGACGAGCTGCAAGGCTGCTTTGGGCTGCTCTGTGCAGCAACGGCCGCGTTCAAGTGTGCACTGGCTGTCTCCAACCACAAGAGTGTGCCTGGACCACAGTTTTGGGAAAATGTTAAGCATTTTGCTGTGATGCCGTTAAAACTTCCCATCTGCAAGAGAAGGGTCTTGGCTCTGCCCTCCTACCCACAGAGGATCCCCCAAAACATTGCTGTCGTCTCTGGAAGAAACTCCGCTCCTCCCAGCCCCACACTGTTACCGCTCCCCCCATCTTGCACCCGCTCTGCCCCCAGCAAAAAAGGAGTTTGCCCCAACCACTAAGATGAGGTCTATCTGTCCTGGGAGAGTCTTGGTCCTCTGCTGATTAAGGACCAGCCATGATCCTCTGTAGGCTTGGAGAGAAGTACTAGGATTCTGGAGCAGGCACTGCCCTTTGTTACATGTCTGGGTAGGGGTTTTCTGCCCCAAGGACAATTTTATTTCCAGGCATATAGCACTGGGCATCAGTAATGTTCCTTAAAGGTGTAAACTCTGCAGATGAGCCCCTGTGTCTGCAGGACACGATTCTTCTCACCAGTCTTTAGGGGGTGTCCCAACTGCTAACTTCATCTGAGCTAGTTACTCAGGTTCTTTGTTACAAATAGGCATTTCTAGGGCAAGACCCACCTGAAGTGCTTCAGTCGGTGGCTGTAGGATGAGCATGGACTGCAGGATTAAAAAGCATGTTTCAGCCCATGTGAAGGGAGCCAAAGGTGCCTAGTTCAGCTCTAGGTGTTGGTGCTTGTAGACATTGTGTTTGGTCAGCAAATCTCTCCACTGTCTGGATACAACACATGTTTGTATGACACTTTGGGGTAAGGTATCACCTGGGGGATTATTTTAGGACAAGACAAACTGATTTGGAATTTCAATCCTGCTGTCTGAGAACTGCTTTCCATGCAGGATTGTTCAAATCCCTATAACACTCACGTAGCTGGGAGTGACTGCCCTAAGCGTGGCTTGATCTCTGGTGATTCGAGCACCAACTTCAACCCTTTACTGCAAGCGCTCAGTTTTGCCAGTGTCCTCTGAATCAGCCCATGCCAGTTATTGCCAGAAGTAGGAGGTGGTGGAGCGGTGAGTCAGTGCTGCATGGCTTCGTCTCCTGCACAGATGGGCAGCCTTCTGCAGCCAACACCAGCTGCAAGACCCAACACATAGGCAAGAGGTTTTTGTCTGCAGGGGCTTTGGAGTGAAGCTCTGTGCCTTTAAATTCACGGTGACATATGTACCAGACGGATAAAAGTGATTGCTGACCTCCATAGGGTAGACAGTTTTCACAAGACCCAGCTCCACAGGGTGGGCTCACACTGAGGATCTGAGATTTGATGTGGAGCTGAACACTCCCACGTCCATGGGTATTTGGATGGAGCTGTTTGGGAGCCACTGTAGGAATTAAGCCAGGCTGCCAAGTCTTGGGCTTGGTACAAAGCCGAGCTCCCTCAAAGCAAAGGTGATGGGGAAGACGGATTTGGGTTGGCAATAACTCCCTGTCATTTTCCATTTGCGAATGAAGACCAAACTCTGCCGGCAGTTGCCATCTGTATCAGCCTACGTGGACACAGCCATTTCTCTGCATGGGATCCAGGCAAAACAAGATGGCCAAGATAAACACTTGATTCAAAAAGTGCCCACAGCCTACCAGGAGCAAAATGACATATTGTTCATCTGAAGGCCAGGGTTCCTCCTGGTCCACAGTCTAACCTCTCCAAAGTGGGACTGGTGGCCTGCTCTATCTGTTCACAGGTCTTGACATCACCTTTTCTGACACAGACAGGTGGGAGGACTGGAAATCATATACATGCTATGAAAACGTAAGAGCAGAGGACATTTTGGAAGCCACCTGGCTATCTCATCAGCAGTGGTTCTGGCTCTCCGTCTATGTGGCTTCTCAAATAAGCTCCTTTTCAACAGCTTTTGTTGTATTAATTCAACAGATTTGTTTCTGTGGGCCTTTTGTGGGGCGAGGTTGTTGATGTCCCCTGTGGGTGCACTTACATGTTTTCTCCCTCTGCTTTGGGGTGCAGCAGACTTGGGGAGCGTATTCTGACCAGGCTTCCCAGCTCCAGCCTGCGACTCCCAGCAAAGGATCAAACGGGAGAATTTTTCTTTCCCTCATCCCACTTATACAAGAGTCAAATATTGTAGCCAATAAACCAAACACAGTAAAAAAAATTCTTCCATATAAATAAGTATATGTTACTTTCTCGTGTGTTGAATTATACCTTATAGATGAGGTAGTGCTGTCAACAGCACTGGACTGGAGCAACAGTTACATTCAACAACAACGTCTGAGACATAAATGAGGCTGAGAAACAACTGAGTGTTAAATGCCTATTAGCTATTGCAGCGGTCTTTTAAAAAAAATGTGGATTGTGTTCAGACACAGGTTCTTCCTTCTCTTTCTCTGCATGGTATATTACTTATCTTCTTCAATTTTGCTGGGAATTTTATTTTTGTTTCCATAGAACTATCAGTACTGCTACCCAGGTTTACCCCCTGAGCAGGCAATAGCCATTAGACTCTGTCATTCATATATGTAGTTAATTACTTTTCCTGTGTATATTATTTAGTACATATCAACACAGAATTTCCCTGGAGCTTACATTACAATCACTAGGTATTGGGATCTATTCTCTTCCCTTGACACAGATCTTTAGCTTTGACTATCCCACATAACTGTGTACTGCCAGCAAGCTGTGGCACCTCAGAAGCCCCTTTCTTTTCCAGTCAATTCCAAATATTCTGAACAGTTTGAGTAGACCTTTAGGGGACCCTGCTTGATAACCTCTCCATAGTGAAAAATTATCATTTCTCTATTTTCTTTCCTCGCTTCATAAAACCAGTAATTCCTGACAGGTCTTCCCTCTTACCCCCATGACAATGTCATTTCTCAAAGAATTTATTGCAATAAACCTGATAAAACATTTGTGTAGTGACAGATCTTCCCCAGTCTCCAATATTTCCAAGTACCCTAGTGTAAAATTAGATGATACATCTTGCCAATTTGCCTGCTACAGAAACAAGACCTGCCAGCCTCTGGTTTCCAGGGCACCCCTGGCATCACCCACCATCACAGCCACACTGAAGTAGACTGATTCAACCCACACTTGCTTTTTATCTTGTCTCCAGCACCGGCCAAAGAGAACATCAAGGAAAAGCAGAGGAATAGAATGAGCATAAAGTGGCATTTCCTCTGATACTATCTCAATCTCCAGCAATTTGCCTCTTGGGAACCTCCTGAGCCAAAGATGCTTGTAGATAGTTAGCAGCCCTCAGTCAACGCTTCTCTCTGGCCTCTTGAACCCACATAAACTGTTGTCACTCACAATTCCACTTTATCTGTAGCTTTTTGCCATCTCCCTATACATACATGTATGTATATATACCCCCTCTATATCCACAAAGGAACCATAAATGAGGTATGATCGAGCGAGTCATAGATTTATATCATGACACAGCAACGTTAAAATCTGCTGTCACGTTTACCACTTTCCATTCTTTTGATAAGCAACACTGCATTCGTAAGATTTTTTGGTCACATCTCTGGTGCTTATTTTTTCTGAGATTCAAATTCAGGAAGTTTGACATTTTTCTACCCTGAATGTTTCAGAGGATGCTGGAAAACATCCAGTACTCATTTTATCACTTCACTTTTTGGCCAGATTTCAGTGTAGCCTTTTTTCTTTCATCCAGAATTAAAAGATCATACAACAGGTTAGTTCTTCATATGTTTTATTCTTTTAAATAATTAGTTTAATTTAGGCTCCTTTTGTGCTCTCTTTTCACAGACTTTGCAATCAATATGTTTACTGGCAACTGAAGACATCATGAATATATGTGTCTATTCATGAATAAATGCAGAAATTACATTCCGAATTCACTGACATGGGTATTCACCCCTACAACACTATTTTGAGACCTTAATCAAGAAACAAAAACTTGTGAGCCCAAACAAAATATCTTGACTTTCTCATTTCATTTGCTAAACACTCACCCAGGCTGCATATGAATGAATTACCAACCTGAAATTATGTGCATATATTATTTGGCAAACAAGTCTGAGTAATGAACAAATGGGAGTGAATTGCTGTGTTGGGGAAAAGAAAGCGAGGCATGATTCATTCCATCACCTACTCATTATGGCTGATTCCCTAGGCTCAAATTAGGCAATAATCAAGGATCCTTCGGCACGGCGGCTGGGGCGAGCTCGGATGGGCTGTGAGCCTGCAGACACGGGATTTGAGAGCTTCTGCGTAGCTGGGGCCGGTGCCTCCAGCATTCGATGCTCCTTCACAGCACCGAAGCGCCCGGCCAGCTCTGGTGCAGACACTCAGGAACCCCACACGCGTCAGGAAATCGCAATTCCTGATCTCAATTCAAAATACTCTCCAGTGTCTCTGTACCGAGGAACAGTCAATACGTGGTCTAAGCCAGACCAACTGCGATCTTGTAGTGTAAGCGGGGTTCTCACACAGGCACAGGTAAAACCGATCTTGTGTCGTATCTGAGTTTCCGTATTTATGCTGGGTACAGAACACCCACTGAAGTCTCACAAGGACAGCTCCTGCAAACTCTGCTTTTGGCACATCCCACAGGATAAACCCCGATGAGGATTTGTTTGCAGGAAGCCCTGTCTTCCAGCCTCGGACAGAGAGGGCCACTCTAAATATCCATCCATAGTCCTTGTCCTTGCAGAGGGCGGGCAGAGGGAGGAAGGGCTCTCACTGCCGCTCCCAGGAGGTCAGCCTGAACCCCCCTGAAGGCTCCCTCCAGTCAACCTGGCTGTAAGCACCGAATCACTCGAGGTGCAGCAGCCCCACCACCCTGCCACCACGCCGCTGCCTGCAAAGCTCTCCTCTACGCTCTCCCAATGGGTCTAACGAGATTTTGGCAACTGGCTTCCCAGTAAGTGGGTTGTATTGCAGGATAAATTACCCCTTGTTCTGCTGTCTGCTGCGTGGTGACTTCCCGCTCTGCCAAGGAGCAAGAGGTACTGTTACCATTATGCACATCCATAGAGCAGAATAGCCACTGCCTGAAAATGTGGAAATGATGCACAGACCAAATCGGATCCAAATCTATATTCCCAGCTGCAATTACAGTAGAGGTTTAAGAGTGATTTAGGAGATTTCTACTTCTTGAATAAGGCTGTCTTCTAACCAGTTCTTCAGAGGCATGTTCTTTTTCCAAGCAGAATTATTAGTTACTCGGATTTTGAGGTTTGCTTGGGATTTCTGGAAACCTTGTTCTTGATGAGGGATCCTGACAAACTTGTAGACAGCCTACACATTGAGCGTGACCTCTAATCACCAGCTGCTCTCCATCCAACCATGCCCTCAGCCCCACCTCCTGCCCTCCGAGCCAACGCAGCACACAAAGCTCAGCTTCATGGCTATCCAGCTGTCCTTTGGCCTCACCAGCCACGTCTTCCACAGCTCTGAAGTTTTGGGAGAAACACTGTGTTATCTGTGCTAGACGGTTACTCTGTGCATGCACAAAACACGGCCAGCACCCAGAGACCATCCAGGAAGCCGAGGATCAATAAAACATCCTCTTTCCTGAAGATTTTTGGTTAAACACCTCTCCAATCGGACTTCTGGCTACTTAGTCTTCTGCTGAATTACAGGATGCAATGCACACCATAGTGGTGAGCAGTAGGAGGCGGCTTTCTATGCAAACACAGGGCTAAATAGATTACTAGCATAGACCAAAATGAGCTATGTTCTCCTTTCATGTGTCCCCATCACATCTTCAGGGTCTGCTCCTGAAATGCCCACAGTTTTGGTTTTGACTAGCAGCGCTCACTCGGTGCTCAGGCAACACGGACTATATGTTCAAAATGCCTTGAAGAATGTAGAAGGTACTATCCCCATTTTAAGGGAGAGGAGAAAGAAAAGCAGAAACGAGATTAAAGCCAGCAGTCACGTAGTGGAGAAAAAGGTTTCCTCTGTACAAGTCCACTGTCATGTTGACAGCTTTACCATTAAACGTCATCTGTTTGTTGCAAAGGCTGTAGCAGCCAGTCTTTTTTTTTTTTTTCTTTTTCCAATGCATAACTTTTAGACCAAGACCATAACTGTAACAGGTTTGTCCAGAGTCATGACAGGGCGTCAGTGAAAGAACAGAGTAAAAGCATTCAGAGGACTGAGGGTCCTGTTATTTTCCTTTCAGGGGAAATACACAGTGAAACAAGATCAAACATTTAGCTAAATCTGAATTTTGGCTCTGCTGACCATCAAACCAAGAGTAAAGGTGAGATTCCCAGACAACTTTTACTCCAGCCATCCTCCTCCAGCCACTTCTGGTTTCCTGAGTATCAGTAGCAGGTGGTGCAGCAGATACTGCCAAGGCTTACTTGGAGGATATTTTTGGAAGTATTAAAAAAAAATTCCCTTGAACTCTTCTGAGCACTGCAAGTACTTCTGCCTCAGAAAGGAATGTGGAAACATGTATTTCCTCACTAAAAGCAAAATACCACTGCCTATCTCTGGCCCTGCACGAGCCAGCTAAGCCTCAGTGTATAATAGGCGGTATGAGTTGAATTCTTGGCCCAGGGAAGTCAGAGCTGAGTTATTGTTCAGTGGCATCGGGATTTGATTCAGTGTGAATGGAAGAAAAATCAAGGCAAAACTATGAGATCCCAGTGAGCAATATACATAAACTGACATCTAAGCTTAAGGTCATGAATAGTCCTAAACCACATACAAGTACTGGATGTACTGGTCTTAAGTGAATAAAAATGGGTTTATGCACGCACAGCAATAAATTTTAAGAAGGATGATGTTTTAAGTTGCCTAATTCCCTGCAGCATTTTGGAGTTTCTGTTTCTAGTTATCCTAAATATCTCCACCATGGTGAAGAGACAGTGACAAGACCAGCATTGCCGCAGCATGGTGTGGAGCAAGTCGGAGTTTCACTTCCTCGGCCAGCTATTCTCTGCCTCTGCTCCCTGAGGGAGTCCTGTTGAAGGGGGAATTTGCCCCTGCAGTATGATATAAGAGAAGTGAGCAACAGTTTCATATGCCACTTTACACTAAAACATTTGTTTAATACTCAGTGTAACATAATCTTTAATATAATTAGATTAGCAGCCACAAAATACTTAGCTAGCTCCATTCTCAGTGTCTTGCCAGGGAAGGTAACAGAACGAGGGGCACAGCATTAGCTTCCCATTTGACACACGTGCCAGTGATGTAAAACCCACTTTTGACAACAAAAGATTATTATATTGCTGGAATTTTAATAAAAGCAGAGTATGAAAAGACCTCAAGAACCTTCTCTAATCTATTCCTGTGTAACAAGAAAGGATGAGCTATACTTTTTTTTTGTTCTCAAAAGCTTTCCATGGTAACCTTCTCCAGGAGTTTATTCCAAAACTTCACTGTCTGCACAGTTAACATGAATTTTCAGAACTCTCTTGCTTGATACTTCTTGTCCTGTCCACCATGGATGTGAAGACAAGATGATGGCGTCCTGTGTTAGTTGACTCTTTCATAAGCTGAAGAACCCCAGCATGCTCACTTTTCCCATCACAGGTCCTGTTTTCGTGCCCTCTGCTCACTGCTGTGTGCTGCTTTGCGTGCTTCTGAAATAGCCCCATGGTTCTTGCAGAGCAAAGCCCAAAGCTGAGCTCCAGCTGGTGCTTCCTGACAGCTAAGGGGAGAGAAAGGGCTCCTCTTCATGCTCTTCTCCAAAGAACTCCACACGTTCTCCAGTTCTTCTTCAGCCTGTAGTTGTGTAGCTGTCCTCGCCTAAGCCTAGCATCTTGTGCTCGTCCTTATCGAGGTGTCCTCCCTTTTTCCAACTGTATTTCTGATTTCTCAAGATACTTTGCAACTCCGGCCCTGTCTTTGCAGCCCATCCTTGCATGGCTTTGCCTACAAATATAAAAAATATCCTTTCCAGTCCATTGAAAATATTGAGTAATACATCAGATCTCACACAACGTCTCTTACACTTTACTGGTGAACCACTGAGAATTATTCTCTGAAACACTTTGCACTCAGCCATTTATAACTTCATACATCCCACGCTTCCTTGGCTTGCTTATGAGATGGTCCCATCAAAAGTCTAACTAATGTCAAGACTTACAGTTTGAACTGTATCTCCTCTGTCTGAAAGCCTGTTACTCTGTCATGTAAGGAAATGAGATTGGTTTGACATGATTTGTTCTTGACAAATCCAGGTTGACTGTCACTAATCT
>Ga0065711_1040612_pt1 | contig 16817 bp, 12 predicted proteins | sample Hoacrofraction12_FD_59098 | JGI IMG/M metagenome (GOLD analysis project Ga0065711, IMG submission 59098) | Hoatzin crop microbial communities from Cojedes, Venezuela - Epithelial fraction 12 v2 (version 2) | ecosystem: Host-associated > Birds > Digestive system > Esophagus > Crop | place... | reverse complement strand
CAGCGTGACGTCACATGGTATGGAATACCGGGCTCTGTTTGGCCAGGTGGGGTCAGCCCCCACCCCCCGGCTGTGCCCCTTCCTGGAGTCCGGTGAAAATTAACCCTGTTCTGGCCAAACCCAGGACATTTCCTAAAACCAATTATCCAAAATATTATACTCTTTCATGCCTGCAGTGCAACTTTGACTTCCATATACATTGCTTTTTTTAAGTGAAACTTGTTTTATGTATAATTGAATCTGGAGACTATTTTACTTTTATCTGGGTAATGGATTAATAGGTCAGATTGCAGCTGCTGGTTAGTAGTAGCAGCTAGCAGTTTTGTGCTACAGTTTTGTCATTTCGATAATTGTATTAATTTAGAATGTAAATTGACACAATTACAATGGCATTTTTTAAAATGTCAACATCTTTTATGTTAATGTTTAATCAGGCTTTAATCAAATGCTGAAACTGTTTGAAACACAAAATACCTTTCATACTGAAATTTAATATAATGCTGGTCCAGAGCTCATTAGTCTGATGGGAAGACCAACATTACTTTGGACCATACTCATAATTTTATCGATCTGTTGAAACAGAAGGACAACATTCAAATTAAGATTGAACAGTGGTGTGGCCCAGAGCTTTCCCAAGCAGCTACAAATAAGTAGTGGAGCATTTTGTGGAAGTGGTAGGCTTGAAGGCTAGGGAAAATGTGTCCTGAAGGATATGTGCCCCTGTAGTAGCTACAGCCTGTGGCGTGGGAAGAAGGGAAAGGAAGAAATTTTGTCGTTTTGTTCTCAAAGTGACAGTTCAGGGAAGATACTTTGTCTGTAATGGATATCTATGAATCGGGCACAGAAGCTAAGCAAACATCAAGGAAAACATCAGCATGATCCTTTCTGCTTAGCAGCTGGGATGAGGAGCTGTGCTGCTGTCAGTCCAGTCTCAGGCCGGGGCCCCACTGATGCCAGTGCTCCTGCCCACTTGTGGCAGGGGCCTTATGTCCCTCATGGGCGATGGGTCACAGTTCCTAACTCAGCTGTTCGCTTGAAGAGAGAGATCACCCCAAAGAGAGAAGGGCACGGAGGCTGTCTTGGGAAATTGTGGGCTGAGGGGGAACAAGCAGCACATCTTAAAAAAAAAAATGATGTCCCTTCCCAGAGAGCTTTGGTGTTGGAAGCATTTGATTGTTCTCTGTAAATTTATTGGGTGAAAAAGAGGGGCACAAAGGGCCGAGTTAAAGGAGAGTGCTGGCGTAAGGCCAGCTGCTATGTGTTGGCTTGGGTGAATTTAGGCAAGAGGCTCTTGCTGCCGGGGTAGGTGGAACACCATTCTGGAGCAGTGTGAGCAGAGGTTGCTTCCAAAAATCAATCACCTCCTATGCCTGATTGCCTGCAAGGAATGGACGTGGTAATCCAGCAAAAGTTGTTATGCCTCTGTGCTCTCAAGGCCATTACAGCTAAGCCATCCCGGTGCCGTCCTCCTTAGTAAATGCATGACTGGATTATTGGATATGGCTGGATGATGGAAAAGCTGTCAGTTTTCTAGAGGCTGCCTTGGGAAACCTTCTGCCTCAAAACCCAGTCTGCCTGTGAAGCGGATTTTGCGGGACCATGTTGCACCACCGACGGGCAGGGCAGGCACTGGCGCACCTCCGTGAGTATTGCTCATGCTTTCGATCAGTCCTGGCCTGAAATGCAGTCTGGGGAATTTAGGGAATCTTTTAATTCAGCTGTCAAAACTATGCAAACTTAATTATAGCCTAGATTTGACATAAAAGCTTAGACACAGTGTTTTCCCTCAGCATGTGTATCTGCTGTTGGAAAGCTTCAGCCCATAAATCTGTGCAGATAATGCGGATAGGGAAAAATCACTAACAAAACATAGTTTTACAGGTGGTTTTAGGTGAATTTTCCATCAGCTTTATGTGCCTGTACCATATCATTATATTCTTTTCTCAGCCATTAACTGCTGCTGCGAAGCATGAGATATTGGATTCCTTTTAGCTTTATCGTTCTCATCTGTCGCCTTTGCACACACGTCTGGTTAATGCACCTTGGTCTCTGGGGTGCCCTGTTGCCCCTGGTTGGGGTGCAGAGGTGGGGGTCCCCAGGCTGAGGAGCGGAGTTCCCCTCGGAGTCCAGGGTAGAGGCGGGGGTTGGGGGACGGAGCAAGCCGAGGCGGCTGCTGGAAGAGCCAAGAGACGGGTTGTGGCTCCTGGTGCCTCTGTCTGTACTTGATATGAGGAATGCTGTGAATGCTGGTGGTAATGGCATCTAGTTAAGTGAATGAGAGCTCTTGGGATTTCAGTTTCTTAAAGGCAAATGGCTATGAAAATGTCTCTGTTGAAGGAGAAAGGCGCAGGCTTCACTGAAGCATGCAAGTGCTACTTGGGAGATGAGGGTATCCAGGGCCACTGGATTCCTCTTTTGTGACCTTGGGCAAGCCATTTATCCAATAAATGTAAGTCAGCTGTTTTGATTAATTTTTACTGCAGCAAGGCTAACTTAGGGTGAAGTTGCACATTATGGCTATACTGTACTAACAACCTACTGTCATAGAATCATAGGTTGGAAAAGACCTCTAAGATCATCAAGTCCAACTGTCATCCCAACACCGCCACGCCTCCTAAACCATATCCTGAAGTGCCACATCTACACATTTTTTGAACACCTCCAGGGATGGGAACTCCACCACTTCCCTGGGCAGCCTGTTCCAATGCCTATCCTTCTCCTCTTTTCTCACACACTGGTTAAAGACTCACTGAAACAGGAGAAAATTAACCTTGGTGTTTGGGAATGAGAGGAGAAGGCAAATTGTTTCACCTTATGCATAGGGAGGGAGATGGGGATATGTGGTGGGGATGGGGGCAGGAGAACCAAGGAGGAGTCCCCCCCCTTCCAGCTGCCCTGAGCTGTTTAATCAGCTGAGCCATAAATTGTGTCTTCAGCCTTGGATTGGTTCAGGATGTAATCCTTCATCTTTGCTCTTCCCAAGGAGTTACTGCTGAAGCTCTTTTACTAATAGCAAAAATATTTATTCAGATACAAGTATAACCATTTGTTTCACTTGTCCTTCCAGAGACACATGAGTAGATCCCATTTAAGTAAATGAGAGTACTGCACACCTAATTAGAGACTGAGTTAAGCCCGCAGTCCTGTGCCAAAATGCTACATCATGAACTAAGATTCGTGGAAACTTAATACCGAGTCTCAGTTCATTTGCTATATTTAAATCAGACTTCTAAAATTAAACGAAAGCCAATACACCCAATAAAATCCTGTAATCCAAGCTGTACTAATAAATCACCTACTGGGATCCTACCGCAGATGAGGGTGAAATTGGAAGTGCATTGATATTAATGTCGTAGCGCCTCTTGACTTCAGTAGATCCAGGATTTCTTTGGTAGTGTGCTTAGAGTCTTAAATTTACTGGCAGAGTAAGTCATTTGGGATTTCCTGTTTCCCCCACAGCCACCGATGATGTGATCAGCTCCTGGGACAGTACTAAAATATACTCAGCTGGATTTCTCTGTCAAGCATCAGCCGCCTACTTCTTTCATCTGCCTCCCAAAGCCGCTTCTCTGTTTCTTGCTGACCTGTCTGCAGCACACACCCTCATTGGGTGCACTGGCTTACTTGGCTTTGGGACTCGTTTCCTAAGAGGAGCAAGTTTATAGGATTAATTATGTGTCTTTTTGTTTGCAAAACTGTCTTGGACACTGATTGAAGTTTGAAAGGAGAATAGCTGTCCTGCAGGTCGCTGGGTAGAGAAGGCAACCCCAAGTGAGCGCCCTACGCCGGCGCAAGCCCGCGGTGAGAGGGAAGCAGAGGCAGCGCTGCGGACAGCTGGCTCCACGCAGCACATACGTTGCTCCGGACTGACCATGGCACGGGTCTTCTGTCCTGAGCCGGGGTGGTGGAGGGAGCGTGGGTGGGTTTCACACTGCCGTGGTGGGAGGATGAGGAGGGGTTAGGGGACAAAGGACACGAACAAAAGGCAAAACAAGCTTCAGAGGTGTAGAACTCCTCTCCCCTGCCAAGCAGTTTTGTTTCATGTGACTTCAGCTCCTTCCACTGAACGGTGGCAATGCGATGATCTTTGCTGAAGTGGCTGATCGCATTTACTTAAGAGGTGGCTAGTGGTGGCAAATCAGCAACAGTTGATTTGCAGCTCCTTCTGTGCTTTGCAAAAGACATGCAAGTTTCATTTGCACTAGCTGATAGAAGCAAGTGAAGAGAAAATAGTTCAGAAGTTAAGTAGGAATTATTAGTATACAGCAATAAAACTTAGAAGACTTATTTCTTGAAGAAAATTTGTTTCTATTATTGCATATTACATTACTGTACATAAATGGTAATTCATTTAATGTCCTTGGAGACAAAATAATATGGAAACATTCATAAATACTAGAAATACATCATTTTTACAGCTTTTGTGCTGAATTATTCCGATTGGATTAATGTGGAGTGTCTAGTATGGTGTTGGTTTAGCAGTAGCTTAGAGGTGGGGCTTATGAGCTGGGAAAAAGGTAAAGTGTATGTTCTGTCTGTGCCTTCTTTTATTCTCTGTGTACCTATATACTCATTGTCTTCAAAAGTATTTGTGGATGTGCACGAGGCACAAAGCTGGCTACTGATGTGTTGACTACTCCCTCCTGCTGGGCTTACCAACTGCTTTATAGAGACTTTTTCATTCATTGTACATTTTTTCCTGGTCTTACCTAAAGATCTTGTTTTCCAGGCTCCTGTACATGTCTTTATCTTTGAAGGTACAGTATTATAGTACAGTGGATGTTAGGCATGTTTCTTGAAGTTAAGCATATATGTGTTTCTGCAAAGTTTGAGGAGAGACAGGGAGACATTGAGCTGACATCTGAATAACAAATACCTTCATTTTCTGTAGAGGTGAGAAGTGAGATGTTCCTTAGAAGGTTGCAGACAGGTTTCATGGACAGCAAATGCACCAAGGACAGATCTATGAGCACCTTTTGTCTGCTAGAACAGAGCATAAATGTGTCTATTCTTATATATCACAGTAATGAGGGCAGTGCAGTGGCAAGCAGACACCTGGCTGACCATCAGATTAAAGGAGTGAGGAGAAAATTCATCATTCTTCTTTGATCTTGTAAACCAAGCTTATGGTTCTAGTGTGCCTGAAATTAGGGTGGGGAAAAAGGATGTACTGGGAATGATCAGAAATTAGATTGTAGTGGTGTGTTAGTGATGAAAAGGAGAATTCAGTTAGAATGTTTACTCCCTTATTTACTTTCTTTTCTATGAGGGAGTGTTTCTTTACTGTTTGATGGGTAGGATTCATCGGTAGCCCAGCTTGCTTACCCCACCCCTCCAATCTGTGTGTGTCAGGAGAAGGGTCCTACATAGAATTGTTCCAGAGTGCAGTCTTTGCTGCCTGCAAGGAGCAGTGGAGAGAATCATTTAGTGCTTGTATAGTGCCTTCTCTAGAGACAAGCTCCTGCCTCTAAGGTCTTCCTTCCTGTTCATTATTTAATATCCATTTTATTTTGGGCACAAAAAAAAACCCCAAAGAGAAATGGGCACTGTTCTCCACGTGAAGTGCTTCTCTCCTACAGATACGAAGGAAATAGTTTCTTTTCCACAGAAAGAGTAGCCAGGGGCCTTTTAGCCAATTACTGCCGTTGCATGTAGACCACAGCAAAAGAGGGATTACTGCTGCCTTCTGTAATGAACATTAACCACTGCTGTGCTACACAAATGGACCTTTTATATTTTATCTACTTTGATATTTTAAGGAAATGAGAAGTCTTGAAATTACAAAGCTGTGGTAATGAGGTGAGTTATCACCACATGGTTATTATCAAGAGCATTTTCTTTTTATACTAATGTGTGTTAGAGAAGAGTCATGTCGCTTGTTCGCCTTGGAAGGAAAACCATTCAAGCTTACTCTTGTCAGATTTCTGAGAAGAATAAAACATTGTTATTGTTTGCGAAAGAGAGATGACCTAATCGAACCTGTCCACCAGCTGTCTTGCTGGAAGCCACACGTAGTCATGGCTCATGGCATGCCTGAGGTTTGTGTAATTCCACCTTCAGCTCCTCAGCAGGTTCAGTTGCTGGTGCTGACAGTCAATTCTGCGTTTGTTATTTCCAGTGAAGTTACCTTATTTGCAATTAATCAAACAGTGGAAAAAAAAGTTCTGCTTGGGTGTTTTGTGACCAAGATAGACATTGCTTGTAAGGCACGAATGCTGGCAATGAACTGCAGCAGTTCTTCTGTAGAAGCTGGTAAACCTGGAAGTGAAAGATGCTATTTAACACTCACTATGTCCCTTAAGTAAGGTTATTTTAAAGGATATCCCTGTTCGTGGCCTCATGTCCTTCATGCTGCTTTTGGAGTAGACTGACCATAGATGGAAGCTGATGTAGATGCAATTAATTGCAGATAGACCATGCGCTGAAATTTTATACAGTAACAGCTGCAGGCAGAGTTTGTAAATCAGTATTCACTGTGACTTCTGCATTAAACTTGTTTTCATGCAAAATCCTGTAATTGTGTTTTGTGCATCAGTCAGTGAGTTTTCACTGAGAACAGCCAGATGCGTAAGGACCTTTGCGGTAGTGCCGTGCTCCAGAGTCACTAGCACAAGCACGGAGCCATCTGTTTGAAGACTCTTGCAGCCTCTTTGTTGAGTTACAAGCATGAAACTACATTTCTCTCAAGTGAAACTGTGGAGCGAACCAAGACGACCCTTTTCAGTGTTACACTGTAGTGTATACTTGCAGTGTAGTGTTACACTAAAAAGTAGTGTTACACTACTACTTTGTACTGTCAGGACACTGCAAAATTAATCAGTGTGTAAAACAACATATGAGCTTTCTAGAACTGCATATGGTGAGTTTTAGTTTATATTTATTTAACAACATTTGTAAGGTGCTATGACCTGTTTAAATATCTATGTATTTTTGTCCCTGTCTACTTTTAACGTAGAAACTCTGAGATGCTTGTGGATGCCATGTATAAAGCTTTTAGGTACTACAGGGCTTGTATTAAACATCTCAGTGTGCCCAACAGCTTTTACAACAAGCAAGAAGAACCTAAGGGAAAGTGGGAAACTTCTTATTCTCTGATAAGGGATTGTTTGAAATTTTTTTCTGACAAAAGACAAATTCCTAAGACGTTTGTGCCACTTTTAAGCCCAGCAAAGTAACACATTGGGATTGTAAGCTAATTGGAAAGCAGATTTTAGTAATTGTTTGAGCATCAAGAACAAAGGCACTTAAAAATCAACAAAAAAGGAGTGCAATTAACTTTGTAAAGCTTGACAAAAGCTTTATGAAAGCAGACCAGATACTGCACGGCTGGATATGCTACTATAAAGGATCTGAAAGAACTACAGAAGTAGAAGCTGTGGGATTCTTCTAGACGTGTGAAGTAAGGCCTTGCATTGTTATGTGGGCAAGGCTGTTTTTCTTGGCCATAATTTAGGAACGATTTTGTAGGTTATCATCAACAAAGTAGAACTTGAATAACAAATCTTGGTTATAATCATCATAATCTGTTCCTGTTGAGGAGGGACAGAAGGAAAAAAGCTTACTGTAAAATAGTTTATTTGGTGAAAAAAGGTGTCACTTATTTGTTTAGAATAGCTCAGCATTTAGGTGGATTTTTTTTCTGTTTAGTGATTCATGATCATCTAGTCTGCTTTAAGAGTTCCTAACTCAATCATACTGCAGTAGTGAGCTCTCTGTACTGTACTACTTAGTATCTCATATCTGCTTTGAGTTCCATTCTGAAATGGAGTAATTGTATGTGTTCTCCGTATTGTGTACCTGCCTTAAGAAATTGTTCTGTATAGGTCTTTAGAACAACTTTTGCTTTGTCTGGATAAAAACTGAGAAGGTGGTAAATTTCTAATATGTGGGGATGAAAGAAATGCAAATTTGTGAGCAAGAGGGGTAAGAGAGGTGTATGTATTTTCATTTGCAACAGAAGGAATATCAAGCATAATAGCTATTGCTTCTGTTTCTTTGCTTGCCTTTTTTCTTCTTCCTTTGTTTGGAAGGAAAAAACATAATTTAAGTGAAAATTATTACATGATCTAGAACCTCTTCATTTATTTTATCACCCAGATAGTTTGCTGCCCAAACATACTCAAATTCCACAGTTTTCCAAGTTCTGATGACCCCACTTGTGTCCATATTTTCCCAGTTGCATCTAAACATAAAATTTGCATTCTGATTTGGTAGCATTTTCGATAATTTAGAAAATGTTAATACATTGGTTTGGAGGAATGAAGTGGCTTATAAAAACTTCTTTTAAGTGGCTGACTTAATATAACACAGTCATTAGAAAGTCATCCAGCAAATTTGTTGGTCTTCAGATGAGTTTCTTAGTGCACGAAGGTTTTGTGGGGCACAGTGCTGTGGGGCCGTTCCATAATTGCCTTCATTTACACAGTTTTGGTCAATTGCATTTCAGATTCAGGAGGATTGACGTTGTTCTGCTGTGAATCATAGTGCTTCGTTATGGCATTTGCACTGACAGTTATGGGAGAGATGTGCTGAAAGTCTCTAGGCTGCATCAGCATTTTCAAACTCCCACATGCTTCTTCCCATTTTTATTAGGATCTCCTCAAAGTCGGTTACACACCCTCTTTCAAACTGCTCTGTGTAACTCGGGTCTGTCATGTCGCCCGTACAGCACTCACGAATGACTGGGCAGCCGGTATGCTAATTGCTGCCTTACTGAACTGACCATAATGGTGTGTGGTTTTTCGTTCTTGCAACCTTTTTTTGTATATTCACATTTTCTCTTTGTCACTACATTTTCTTTATGGTTGCTTTCGGGTGGATTTTGTTGCCTTCTTCAAGCTTTGCAATGTCTATATACAGCACCTTGCACTGTGAGACCGAATCCTCAACTGGGGACCGTTCCTAACCGTGCAGGACAAATACGTTACATGTCAATGTTTTTTGTTCTATTTTGGCTTCATTCAAAAGAGGTTTTGTTGCTCTTTCTCAGTTCCTGTTTGGCATACTAGTTTTACAGTGGTTTTCTGGCTGTTGTAAGCAGCTTATATGGGGGTAACACAATTCGGTGTTTTACAAATAATCCACTGTACAGCATGGGAAACAAATCCCTGTGTATATTGGATTAGGGGGTTGATTTGTGGCCAGTCTCTGTACGTTGTACACCCTAATCTACTTGAAAGGTAAGATGTGTGGATTGCTGCACAGTTTACAGGCTTTGCAAAACATGGAATTGAAGAGCTGGTCTCCTTGTTTGCTTTCCCATGCTGAAGTGGTAACTGTATACCATTACTGTGTCTTAACTGTGTCTAAAAAAAAAGGGGCAGGAACATTTTTGCTACTCTGTATGCCTTGCAGAGCAGGAAAAGTAAGACATCATTGAAAATGGCGATTGTGCTGGAGGTTTCTGGAATGTTTGGCACTGCATGTTCAACTTTGGCATTTTGTCATCAAAAACTGGAGCAGAGCAGAGGCTCTCAAGTGTGCAGTCGGGCCTCTTGAGCTCCTGTAAAAATAAGCTGGCAAACACACCCTTCCAATAAAATGCTGATGCTGGAAAAGATATACAGTCGTCACTTCATTATGCTACTTTTCTCAGCATGTCTCATTTATTTCCGAAAGTAAAAGAGCGAGGTGATTACCAGATAAGCAAGAATTGTGATGAGGTGAAATCTTGGCCTCACTGAGGCAGGGGACAGCTCAACCACTGGATCGACCTCTCAGCCATGAGATGTCCCAGTGACGTGGCTGGGTCACTGGTTTCAATGACCATTAACTTGCCTTTTAGCCAAGGTAGTTGTTTCTCCTCTCTTTCTGCTCTTATGATGGATGGAGCTCTGAGCAACCTGGTCTAGTGGAAGGTGTCCCTGCTCGTGGCAGGGGGGTTGGAACCAAATGAACTTTAAGGTCCCTTTCAACCCTTACCATTCTATGTCTGTCATTCAGCAGTGTAGATGGGGCTTATGATTTTTAGTTTGAGCTTTTAATTACTCTGTAGCCAGTCAGAATGCCCGTCGTGGAGCCTCCCAGGGCTGGACTGCACTGGGGAGGCGAAAGGCAGCTTCTGGCGTGAGGAACCTTTGGGGATCGCCCTGCTGCTGGTACCCCAGGCAGTGACGGCATCATCAGTGCTGCTGAAAGAGCCTGTTATTTTTCCTAGCTATTTTTTCTCAGGATGGTTCACTTATAATTTTTGACTCAATGTATTTCTTGATTCCAAGTCTGTATAGCTAGTAGCCTTCCTTGCAACATTTTCTTAATTATCCTGATCTCTTGCCTTCAAAAGGAACTATGTGTTTTTATTATGTACTGTATGGGATGTCTGCGTGGGATAGTTGAAGGAGGAAACAGGAGTAAGGACAGTCTGAAAAAGTAAAGTAACAGAATATTTTGTTATTTAATTCATAAATTACAGTTCTAGTTTGAAAAATTGTATTCTCCTGTTAGACCCTTTAGGGACTATGTATCCCAGTTTGCTAACAGTGGCAGTAGAACTTTCTTGAATACAAATAAAAGGTGAGGGTAGAGAAACTTCTTTTAAAACAAACACTTTGGCAGTGCTGAAAATGGTAACTCCAGTGATGTTACAGAAATTGCAGTATCTTTCCTGTCATACTACACTGGCAGTTGGGAGACTGCAATAAGAAAAATACTGACCTGAGAATCAGAAGAATTGGTGGAGGGGGAGTCCATGGAGAGACCATGTGTGGCAGAGCAGGTGCACTAACGAAGCTATCTTCCAAATACTCTTGTGTGTGATAGTGATCAAGTATGTTCAAAATGAAAAAAGGTTTTGATGAAATTACTTATTTTAGAAGGTGCTTACCCTGCTTTCTTTTCCAAATGAAACCCTCATGTACTGCCCTTGCGCTTCTCTGGCCAGCTCTGCCAGGCAGCCGGTCCTGCCTCGGAAGAAGCCCAAGTGCACCTGGCAGACTAAGCGTGTTAAACAAGGCAGGACCTAAATAATAGTCTTCCTTCCTCATTAAGAGAGTAGTACTTGTTAAACTGAACAGCTTTAAATAAGGAGGAAACAGCACTTCCAATCATCTGTAGTGACAGTCAGTCTTAGCTTTTTCTTTTTGCTGTTCGATATTGGGGAAATATGTAACCATAAGCAGCTTACATGTTTCTGAAGCAACTCTCTTCCGTTTTGAAAATGCAAAAAAAAGTGGTCTATCAGGAAAATACTATTATTGGGTCTCTAACCAGTGACATGTTCTATGCATTGTAATAGTGTGGAGATCAGCTACATCAGCTGTTTGCGGCTTCTTTCTTGCTGAATTCAGTAGCTGTTGTCTCCCAGGGCGCTGAACACCATGGTTTGCATGTGGTCTCTGCTGCTCATGTAAGCAACTCCAGGGATTTTTTTTTTTGGCTGATATCTCTTGGAAGGTCCTTGAGCCTGACTATCTTAAGCTCACCAGACTACAGAACATCCTGCATGCTGCAGGATGCATGCTCCTCATCACGTCTCAGAATTGCCCTGGCTGTGCATAGACACCTCCTCTCTCACCTCTCGTGGCTTCTCCTGTGCCAGCTGGTTTCTGCAGCCAGCTTTCCTTCTCCTGTCTGCTGGAGCAGCCTCTAGCATTGGAGCAGGGACCAAGACTCAAATCTACAAAGCTCTACTAAATGAAATTTCCAGTGGGCATCCAAAGATTGTGACGCTGTGTTTGTGGTCGTGGCCAGATGTTACCCTTAATCCTCTGTGGACAAGATTCCCAGTATCCCAGCTGTGTTTGCAGAGGGGGGGAAGCAGTGGACCCCGCTCCTTTGGGCCCCAAACTCCATGAGAGGGAAGAAGGCTCTTACGAAGCTTCAGCTTGCTGTACATGAACTGCCATTGGAACATTTTTAGGGGACTGTAAAAAGAAACTCCTCAAGTTAGACAGTTTCAGAACTCAAATAGAATGGTTTTGGCTTGTTAGCAATGGGTGAGATGAAACGCAGAAATTTCTAACATTTTCACTCCCTTTATCCTCTCTGTAGGAGCCCAGCAGGCAGGGCGTACCGTGATTTGGAAATTTCTGTGTTCGATTCCTAGAACAGCTGAGTCAGCTCCAGGGTTTCTCATGGCTGTGTTTTTAGCTGTCTGTTACACAGACGGTGATAGGACTGTGGACTGCCAGTGATGACAAAAACAAATACGTATTTGTGGCAATTAGACATTGATGTATCTGGAGCCAAGCGGTACTGTTGTTGGCAGGACTTCAAGAGCTGCGTTGCTTGGAGATTTAATGTTCTCTTTGCGGTTGTTGTAGAGCAAGACTGAAACCTCATAAAACTGAAGGCAAGGCATATCAGCAGACCAATTAAACACAGTGTGTACCATGGATAAAAATGTTTGTGAGCTATACTGCTTACATGGTAATCATTATTTCTGACCTTGCAGCATGAACTCTGTGGATTCCCCATCATCTTTCCAAGCAGGACAGTCTGCTAGAGAAAACACTGTCAGACGTGACTTCATACAGTCCCTGACTTCAGTCGGACTTCTGTAGTCCTGCTGATTTAAACTGACTCGGGTTTACTGGAGTGATGTAGGGGACAGAACAAGCCAAATTTTCCTTTCTCTGGTTTTCACTATGTGGGTCATCCAAAAAGATGAAAATGTGGTTTTCCCAGTAAGTGTTCTTTTTCCCTTCAGTTTCATTACTAAAGTGGAGTTTGCGTGGATGATTATTGTGTCCGGTTGAGTGGCATTTGCTTTAATTACGTATTTGCAGGTTGCGCTGTCATTTTTGCCGGGAGATAGGAGACGGTCTAAGGAGTCACTGGAACAGCAACATGATAACTCGATTTGCAACCACAAGGCTGCTAAAACACTGGTAACTTTAGACATCTGCATTCAAAACAAATTTCTCTCTGTCTCCTCAGCGTCTGACAGATTTCTAATAAAACGAAGCTTTAGCTCTTCTTCTCTTTGCATAGAGGCTTGTTTGCATGATGCAGATGCAAAGGAAATACCTGTTTAGCTTCACTTTGACATTTCCATTAAGATTAGCGTCAGTATAATCTTGCATCACAAAAACTGATTCAAACTTAGGCAGGGCCTTATTTTGCGGTAGAAAGCTGCTGAGCCCAGCTGATGAGGAATATTCTTAGTTGCTGTGAACTGAAGAGGAAAATGCACAAATTTGGGGCTTTTGTTGAATGCTGTTTTACCGTGTCACTAGTTCTTACTGAACCCAAGCTCAGCCAGAACGGCAGTGCCCTCATACCAGTGGGGAAGGTCGATATGGTCCTGCCATATTACCTCTTTGTCAAATCGTGATCGTGACAAAAACGAAATACTGGCCGACTGGTAGCTGACCTAGCATCCTTGTTTACAACGTATTTTCTCTCTGACTGTGTTCAGTGGAGTGTGCAGCATTTACATTACTAAAAGCTGTTAGTCAAGTATCTTTAAATGGCATTAAACAATGTTTTGAAAACCAGAAATTACTGGTTGGACTTTCCTCCATTTCTCTTGCTAAACACCTTAGTTAAACTGTTGCAAGCCACTATTTCCTGTGTGTTTTCCATTATAATTTTCTTTTTTTCAATGTCATGGCAACCAGACCTGGTAATAAGTAACAAAGAAAAGCATGATGAGCAAATTTCAGTTCTTAAAGCTCTCTTTAATAATCTGAATGAAAGCTAATCCTGTCCCTCAGATTTTTGTCCTAATGAAGTCCCTGACTCTATCAATTAAAATCAGGGTTCCACCTCTAGAAACATAATCTAATATTAAAAAATGTACATCTGTACATTTTAGGACCAAACAGATTACTCTAGTAGCTTTTTTCCCTGTCTTACGTGCTTTTTTCTGCTGAATTAAAGTGTACTTTTTTATCAGAAATTTCTCATAGGTATATATTACATGTTCAAGTAACTTTTTCATATTCTTTTGGGTAAAACCTGCAGGCAGAACTTCTCTGGCATCTCCCGTAATTCAGAATTTTATAGCTCTTTTCTGAACGTGCTGAAGTTTTTCAACATTACTTTTGAAATATACACACCAGAACTAACCTTGCATTATTTTATAGTCCTGTCAGAGCCATACAGGGGAGTAATGCTGCTTTCCTGCTGTTACTTTGAATTCCCCCCATATATCTAGAGATTGTATTCATTGGTCGCTGCGTAGCACTGGGAATTCATGCTCTTTTGTTGGTTTGGTTGGGTTTTTTTTAAACCATTACCTTAAAGAATGTCATTTGTCAGTGGCAGGACCAGCAAAGGTCTCCCAAATTTCCTGAACTTAATTATGGAAGGTGGGAAAAAAATTCAACTAATTTAGTCTTTATTTAACTTTTTAATTAGCTCTTTACATTACTAAAGCTGTTTACCTTACTAAGCAAAACTCTTTAACTGATGGCAAGGCCTATTAATAATCATAGAATCAGTAATTTATTATTTCCTTAAGATTTTTGACACTTGTCATGGCCAATAGAGAATTGCAGTCTTTCAGTATCCCTATAGAGTGGGGAGGTGCCGTTTCATTTTGAAGTAGGGAAACTGAGGCACGAAGTTGTCAGTGGTTGGGGTGTTGATATACCTGTACTGAACCTAGTTTTACTGAGTCTGTGATCTATTAGTTCATCCTTCTCGGGCTGCTTAGGAGAATAAATTTTATATTTAACGTCACTCCATCATGATGCTGTTCTGAAAGTGCTTCCTTACGTTTGGGGGCTCATACATGTTTTTAGGGCAGTGTTGTACAGGTTAGTGGTCTTATCAGAGCATGAAAAGGATTGCGGCAACATGAATTGCTTTGCGCAACAGGTCTGCATTCCTTGGCACGTGGAGCAGGAGAATACTGCTAGTGTCCAGACCTACTGTTTTCATAGTCCTGTGTTTCCTCACTAATAGCTTATGAGGCAAATAGTTTAAGTGCTTTTTGTTATGTGTACTCCTTTTATCTCATTATTTATAGAGCAACTGTTATTTAGGGTTGTGAAACTATAATTTTTTTTCTTTCTGAAATATAAGATCAAACAGCAGAAGAGGAAAACTTCCAAGTGTGCACTTACAAGTTTCTTCTGGGCGACTGTTCTGTCTCCTGTGGTTCACTCCTGGCATTGCTTCGACTTAGCATCCCGTGATCAGGAGAGCCTGCTGTGCTCCAGTGCTTGAGTTCCTACAACACCTCCATGTCCTCGCTGGGAATTGTCAGACCCTGGTAGATAGATGCTCTTCAACCCTTAGAAGTCCTGTCAAGTCTACTAAAGCATCTTTTGATTTTTATGATGGAGAACACAGACACAAAGTGTTTCACAGGACTTGCTCAGTCCTCTCTTGTGCCTCCTTTTTCTCTTTGCTGTAATGATATGGGGCTTAGGTCAAGGGATCTGCATCATGGAAACTTCTGTACTAGAAGGAGAAGCTCACCTAGTAGTTACACTAAAACAATAACTGTTTTAGGAACTTTGCATACTTCTGTTGGACCAGATGCTGGGCAACTCCTGGGCAGCAGGTTGTCCTCTTTGCAGTATGTATGTTTGGCTACCCTTTGTACCTGCAGAGGGTTTTTGCTTCAGTGTACTTGATGCTTTTACCTTTCCCAGTCACCCAGTGTTGCTGTAGCAAAGGACTCTTTGGGATGTTCCTTGTTCTGCTCAGGAGACCAGTTGTTTTTCTGATGACAGCTGATTCCTTGGAGCCTACTGCAAGCCCTTGTCTCGCTTGGAAGGGGATTGCCCATTTCAGCCAGATTTGCCTCACAACCTGGATCGGTCCTCCATGCCTGTCCTGTCTGGAAAAAAAGTCAGGAGATGACAGGAACTGAAGGGATCCTGGTCTGAGAGGTCTTCTCTGAGCTGCAGTTTCAGCCCCTCTGCTTTCCCCACTGCCGCTTTGCTGGTGCAAGACAGAGTGAGGGGGTGCCCTGCTGCTGCCGAAGGGCAGAGCCGAGGATTTTCTGCAGCTCAGGGGAGTGTGGGAGAATTCGACATGGCTTCCCTGAACCTGACTGCCTGCCTCCTCTTCACTGCCTGTGCCAGCCTGCTGCTCCAGGGCAAGTCTTGCAGTCTTGCGCAGGCCCCAGGCTGCATTTTGTAGCGTCCCATTTGCAAACAGAATCACAGAGTCACAGAATGGTAGGGGTTGGAAGGGACCTCTGTGGGTCATCTAGTCCAATCCTCCTGCCGAAGCAGGGTCACCTACAGGAGGCTGCACAGGACCTCGTCCAGGCGGCTCTTGAATATCTCCAGAGAAGGAGACTCCACCACCTCCCTGGGCAGCCTGTTCCAGGGCTCCTTCGCCATCAGAGTAAAGTTCTTCCTTGTGTTCAGCTGGAACTTCCTGTGCTTCAGTTTGTGTCCATTGCCCCTTGTTCTGTCGCTGGGCACCACTGAAGAGAGTCTGTCCCCATCCTTTTGACACCCGCCCTTAAGACATTTATAAGCATTTAGATCCACTCTCAGCCTTCTCTTCTTCAGGCTGAACAAGCCCAGCTCCTTCAGTCTTTCCTCGCAGGAGAGATGCTCCAGTCCCCTCATCACCCTTGTAGCCCTCTGCTGGACTCTCTCCAGTAGCTCTTCATCTTGAAGTGGGGAGCCCAGAACTAGACACAGTACTCCAGATGAGGCCTCACCAGGGCAGAGTAGAGGGGGAGGAGAACCTCCCTCGACCTGCTGGCCGCACTCTTCTTAGTGCACCCCAGGACACCATTGGTCGTCTTGGCAGCCAGGGCACACTGCTGGCTCATGGTTAACCTGTCATCCACCAGCACTCCCTGTTCCCTCTCTGCAGAGCTGCTCTCCAGCAGGTCCGCCCCAAGCCTGTACTGATGCATGGCGTTGTTCCTCCCCAGGTGCAGGACCCTGCACTTGCCCTTG
>Ga0065711_1040616_pt1 | contig 16818 bp, 7 predicted proteins | sample Hoacrofraction12_FD_59098 | JGI IMG/M metagenome (GOLD analysis project Ga0065711, IMG submission 59098) | Hoatzin crop microbial communities from Cojedes, Venezuela - Epithelial fraction 12 v2 (version 2) | ecosystem: Host-associated > Birds > Digestive system > Esophagus > Crop | place... | reverse complement strand
CACAAACAAATCATCATTTAGTCAAGGTGCTGAGACTAAGGGTAATCTGAAATACTCCAACAATTATACCCTCCAAATTAACTCACACCCTGCTGCACAGGACCAATTTCTTCTACCCCGCACATACATATATTTCCCTACCCAAAACCCATGAAGTGAAGCATTTAATATGAACTTTACTCATCCTGCTGGATGCTGGTCAGTTGAAAAACGCTGGTAAGTAACGGATCCCAGAGAAGCAAATGTTTATGCTTGCCTAAATCTGGCCAAGGAAATTTTCTATGATGGAAAAACTGCCTCACTACATAGAGTGCCATAATTGGGACGGTATTAATAGAAATAAAAATATAAATGCCTATTTGTTTACAATTCTGAATTTAACTGTTAGTTTGCCAGAGCAGAGAGTATCATTTAGAGACACAGAGCAAAATGTGAGTTCCAAGCGCAAAACCCTAATTCAATGGGAGCGTTCCACAGGAGCCCAATCCTATTTCTGTCTAGTCAATAGCAGATCAGCGGATGTACATCAAGTGTCAAGACACTTGAACAGCGATTCTTGCTCTCTGCTGTGCAAATAAAGCAAATGCATATAACTTCTTTTTTAGCTTAAGAAGACATGCATAATCTGGATTTGACTGTGCACATATTATATAGGCATAGAGGTCTCAAAGATAGTTGCATTCCCAAAAGTTTCATGCAGAAAGTTCCTTGGAGAAAGGGGAGCGGAGTGCTGTGTCTGACTACTCAAAGCACGAGCCCACACATTACTGCACATAAAGCCACAGAGAAAGCACCTTCAGAAATCTTCCAACGTGGAAAATCCATGAGTCCAGGTTTGAAATCCATCTCGAGGTGCAGCTGTAGGAAATCAGGCTCTGCTAATCCCCTGCTCACAAAACTGCATGTTACAAAGGGCAACCCGACAGCCTGCTCCACTCAGGGAGCAATTTTAACACTGCCTGGTCTTCAATGACTTCAGGCAGAGTTTCATCCTGTGCCGCGCTTGCTGATGTCTGAGCAATGTCTACCTGCTCCCAATGAGACAAGAGTTTGTAGCATGCTCCCAAGAGCACAGAATACTCTTAATAAATAAACCAACAAACAAATAAATAAATATATAACACCTGCTGTATCTCATAAATTCTGATCTTCTTTTAAGATCACTTCATATTCCATTCTTGCCTTTCATATCCAGCATATCCCTCCTCTTTCTCTCTTTCTTTCCTTACTGAAAAGTTACCAGGGATTTGCAGCCCTTTCTACCAAGGTGTTGACATCTCAGTTAAAGCCTCTAACTCAAGTGTGCTGAGGAAAACAGCTCCAAAGGCTTAAAACCACCCTGACCTAAGACTGACCATCCCTTGGCCAGTGATTTCTAGATGGGAAATAAGAAATAAGCGTAAGTTTGTGCCTTGACCACCCCATTTCACCATCCTGAGCCCAGTGGGATATATCAGAGGAGTAACATCTTCCATTACTGAAACTAGATTCACCAGACTCCTCCACCAGAGCTGCATGATAGAGTGGACAAACACCTGGAAGCAAGTACTAGAAAATGCCAAACTTTTCCCCCAAACAGATTTCCACTTGCAGCTTCTTGTGGACAAGGGGAAGAGATAGGGCTCCTTACAGCCATGGGTTACTGGCAGCTGCACAACAGTAGCTTTACTGAGTCCTTGGAATTGGGCAGATAACACTGAGAGGGGTAAAATTATACCCAACTTATTATTCATCTCTTATCTTATGGAGTGTTGAGCAGGTTTCACTCTGTCACCCCTCAGCATACTATCTGAGGACATCCACCCAACACACCCAGCAACGCTGCCTGCAGCCGCCCCCCGTTACCTGGGCAAATTTCCCAGTGCACATCACCCCGTTCCAGCGCGGGACGGTGAGACACCCGGGATGGCGCAGCAAGTAGTTGTCCGCTCTGCCTATGAAAGTGTCCGGGTACCCTGTCACCGAGCCATCCAGATCGTGGAAGATGGACATTTTGTCACCATCATTATTATTGTTTCCAAACCACTGGCCTGGTCTGCCAAAAAACACTTTCAGTCCAACCTAGCAGGAGAAAATAAGAAGGAAAATTACTGGTTAGCTCTAAGCAAGGACTTGGGTTTGCAGTGTTTTAACAGCCGAAACAGTGACACAGCTACAACTAGAAAGCTCTACTGTTTGAGTAGGAGTTTTGTTTTGCCTCTTCTATTTAGAAAAATTTCAGACTGTATTGGTTTTCCCCCTCATTTCTTAATCCCAGGAGGTATTTGCACAAAAATTAGACTTCAAGTTCCCTGAAATGCACTCACACAACCATGTATTCCTTGAAATCACACAGCAATAAGTTGTGCGGTGGCAAAACAAAGAGGATGACTCTAAAGGGTAAGGAAGTAATGGAAGATTATGAAACTTACTGAGGAATACCACGGCTGAGATCAAAGAAACAAAAATTCCTAGATATTTGGTGATTTTTATGCATATATTTTCAGTGGCTGTTCTAAGCAGTTGTGTGAGTGTCATTTTTTTTCTAATTGTTCCCCTAAAACATCACTAAACTCCTAAAAGTGACAGCTATTCTCAAGACTGGCTGCAGTGTGCACTCTAATATATTCCCTGAAGAATTTTTTTTTAGGAAAGAGAAGTAACAGGAAGCAGCATTATCCTCCTCATGCATCGCTCTGTTTTCAACTTTTTTCAGTGGCTAAGTAACAGAATCTGTCCTGATACGAAAATCCAGCAAAACAAGGAAACTGCAGGTGTTCAGCAAAAAGGCGCGGAATATTTTAATATCTGCAGAGAAAATTATTACTGTGTGCAATGACTAAGCTCTGAAGTGATCAAGAAAATAATTGCTCTAGGTCAAGCACTCTGAATGAATCCCGCAGCAGTGTGTATAAAAGCAGACAGCATAAATAGCGACCGGATCACGCCAACACAAAGGACTGTAATTTGTTCCATTTAGCCCAACTAATTTTAATTGGACTGTGCACATAAGTAAGAATTAGGGTCAGCAGGATTAGGCTTCGAGTTTACTAAGGGCTTTAAAGGCTTTATTTTAACAATAATAAACAGAACGGCTTAGGAGAATAGGAGGGTCATTGTGGTTCTGAGTTAGATGGAAAGTCCCATTGGCTTAAAAAGAATGCTGCAGCAAGAACTACTTGCAGAATAAAAAGACTTAATTCCTTTAAAACCCAGTTAAAGCCTAGAACCATTTTTCTGCCACCTTCTTGTCTAAGTATTAGTCTCACAAACAAATACCTGAAGCCGTCTCACTTAAAAGAGGCTCAAACATATGGAAATTTAATGCGTATTTTAAAACCTTTTCTTACTGCACCACACAAAATTTTTGGCCAAAGGACTATTTGGCAAAGTAGGAGGTTCCTGAAAGTTGGGGTCTTTCTTTCATTTTAATTTATAAAAGAGAAAATATTTTAAAAAATGTAAACACTGTGCTGCAGCTCAAAGCTCCATTATAAATACTTTGTGACAGTGCGCTTCTGGAGTTGAATATGAAACGGGCACTTCACTGGGGAGGAGAACAAAGTCAGCTGTACTTCAAAACAAACTCAGGCACAGCCAGGACAGCTTACATCTGATTAACACTCCCAGTGTTCCCATCCAGCAGCAGACAGTTCTGGTGCTAACACTAATTTCTAACATTCTCCTCTGAGAAGTCTGAAAGTCAGAAACGAAATGGAAATGTTAATGAGCAGTGTCACTTCTTTTGTAAGTCTCAAGGTTGCCTTACTTCTGTGTGCTGAGGGATAGGGGTGCACTGAGTTTGCAGTTACAGCTATGGCAAAATATTTTTCTTTTCTAAGTGAACACACATGAACAGAGAAAAGACTCAGCTCGTCAGGTATGTCCATGTGCAGCTAGGAATGAGCTAGAAGAGGGGTCAGAGACAGGTCATGTCTAGCTACCACACTACTATTCAGACACCTAATTTTCATTAGGTGTGGACTAGCTGGGATATGGTATAAAGGTTACTTGAATTACCTGTCTGAAGCCTGACAAGGACACCTGACAGATGATGGTTATGAGAGTATGTAATCTCTTAGGAATATGCTAACTCAACGTGTCCAAAGGCAGCACACCTAACCGAGCTACAGACAAGTCCTGATGACTGCAGTGGAAAACACTTTCTATATTAAAAATGAATAATGTCCTGGAAAATATCATAATAACTTTTCCTAAAATTCAAGTATTGGCAAAAGCTGCCAAAAAAAGACATATCACTTTATCACTGTTACCATTTTAAGGAAACCACTTTCAGCCAGTGTGAATCTTCCTGTACTTTACCAAAGGACCCTGCCCTCGTTAGCACGGCTTTTACTCCGCTGCAGTGATGCAAGCCCTCACCCTGCATGTTCCCTTTGGTCAGGAGTCTCTTCAGGGTCTGGGGTTTTTTTTGCTGCCCTCTTTTTCAGGGGATAACAGACTTGCACTTTAACTTAGTGTCTGCTTTTCATTTTCCCGTCATGAACTGTCTGCAAACTTCTCCTTTGACGCAGCAAGCCAGTGCTAAGACAACATAGGCTAAACATAGCAAAGGCAACATTAGGAAGTTCCCATCTCTTAGCTAGGCAGGACTTCAATCCAATGGGAGCTGCTAAACCACAGCCAGGAGCTAGTTCTGGCCCCTCTGAGCTCTTCTGAGGATCACAGACCCACCCAACACAGACCACTGGGATTTCTTTGGCACAAGTATTCTCAGAGATGCTGTAGTGTTGGCACAGCTAGGAGTAAAATAGGCTTAAATCCACCCAAAGCACCTGGCGGCAGGGAAGAAATAACCAGAGGAACTATTGGCAATGGATGTCAACTGGGACAGTTTGTGAGTCTTCTGCACCTGCTGGAGGTGGTCTTGTTCATGGGAGCACAAAAGGTCTTGCTCCTCACCTCACTCTATGGGAGCTGTGCAGCAAAAGAACAGAGGGGTGAATGGGCTGCTATTTTGTGACTAAAAAGAGATATGTCGGGTCTTCTTAAGAAATGATGCACAAGTGTCCTGTCTGGGCATGGCTCTGTTCTGGGCTGGGGCCATCTCCTTGGAGCTCTCCAAGTCCTACTGACTGACAGTAACCAGATCTACAAGAGACCACAACCGTCAGTCATGGCCTCAGCTGGGTTAAGAACAACTACGGCTTCCACTGCTTTGAAAAAATTTTTTAAAAGCACCCTTTTAAAAATAAACAAAAAACAACAAGCTTAACAATAATGTTGCTATTGGTAAATGCACGGATGTCTTAACATGTGAGATTTAGGTTTGTCAATGGAAAGGCAATTAGAACACTTTCTGTAGAGCATAAGGTTTAGGTCTTCTGCTCTGCTTGACTGGGTTTTTTATACTGGAATTAAACAAGACCTGACTGGCTTTTTTATTTTGTTGTCTAACCATTCTGCTGATTAGTCTGATTAATTATACAATTATTCCTTCAGCACGACTAATAGTTTTGTCATCACTATACAACTTGCAGTAATGTTTAATTTCTTCTTAAAAAAAAACTGTGAAATGATGGTCCTTTAGGGAATTAGTACTTAGCTACCTTTTAAAAAGTAATAAAATGAAGCCTGGAGACAGAAAATCAACTAAAACGGTCTACAGGCTCTATTTTAACTAGTCAAAGACATATTGTCCCCTACAGCAATTAGCAACAAAACAATAAAATAACCATGGTCCTTCAAGTCTGAAATCAGATTTAGCGCATCTGGGTTCAATCCAGATAAAATAGAACCAAAGTGAAAAGTGGTGGGATGCAGGAGGTTACAAACATAAATGATTTTTAAGTTGGCAAAATACCAACTTCAGAAATTGATGTTTCTTGGAAATCTGCATACAAGAAATAATTATTGGGATAATGTTATTAGTCTTTTTCTAATGGGCTGACATTGTATTATTTTAATTTGCTTTGCAGAAGTATTTAGTAAGTCTTCTCACCATTCTTACCTCGAAAACCTCAGATTTTAAGGGCACTGCTGTACTAAACTGCCTCTCAGACAAAAAATGCAGGGATATTTAACAGGCTCATTGGCCTCAAACGGTGCAACTGTATCAAAGAGCTGCATTTTCATGCCATTCAAGAGGTAATCATCCCCTCTGCTAATGTGCGCAGAGATCATCTGTCTGAAACCATTCTGTTGGACAGGGTCCTACACCCATTACTGAAGGAAAATTTCCACTTTCTTCCAGTCCACCAATCGAACTTCTTCACCACACATTTTCTTCTAAGCTCCCTCCCCGGTTCCAGGTTGATTTTTTCATTCATGTTCCCCATGATCATCTTCCAACCGTTTCCCCAAGGGAGGACATAAAGAAGATATGGCAAATTAGCCCTTATTCTTGTTCCAAAGCTCCCTAAAGCATCTAAGGTAACTGAGATACCTTTACTGGGATGCACAAGAACTATGTTTTCTTTAGAGGAGCCGACAAGTGACTGCAATCAACATCATCCTTTCATGAAACACCCTTCCGTTGTTGGTCTAAAGTGTTTCAGAGAGGACAGACAAACTAACTGCTTGCCACTGGGAATGATATTGGTCAATCCCAGAGCAATGGAAATTTCCTCAAGATAAAGCCAAATCTCAAGCCAAAGTTACCACAGTTCATGGAGATAACAAGCATGGACTTTATTTGAAAAAAGCTAAGGAGAAGTTATGATCCCTGGGAGCCAGCCAGGTGGAATCTACCATTTCCCAAGCGTCCAGGGTCATGATCCCTGCAGGAATCTGGGACAAGGATGGGAATTGCTCAGCATCCTACAGCTCCTGTCAAGGCAGAGATACTGAGCCCCATTCTACTGTCACTGCTCATGGGAAGTCCCTGTTGGGGTCAACAGGAATTTCACTGCTGACCCCAGAAATTGGGTCATGGCTTTGCTTCTAAGTGCATTTGCTTATTTCTGTATAAGAATTGTATTGCAGCTTACCACCTCCTAACATCTCATTTGTGTTCCCCTCAACCTCTGAGGCCAGTTCCTCACCAGGGCCTCAGCATATAGAAAGTGGTAATGCTGCAGCAGCTGAGAGTCATGTTCTGGATTTCCTAGTTACAAGGTGAAATCTTTCTCTAATGCAGATTATTTTAATTTATGTCTGCCCAGGCATAAGATATCATCACATTTTACTGTCTTATAAATAACCTTCGTTTAAGAAAGAAAAAAAAAAAATGTTGCAAAATTAATTGATGGTATTCACCAATGTAGCATGCATCAATGCCTGGAAATCCCTGCTCCAGGATAGATCTCTCACCACTTCCGAAAACTTCAAAAAACTTGTGCGTGTAACAGCACGTACTCCTACTTTTCTTACTTACACTTTTCTCCATCAGGATCTGTGACACGTTATTCTGGGGGCTTATCTGCCAGGAGTTTTTCATGAAGAACCCAATGGCACTCGAGTATCTGTCACCAGTCGGGGTGAACTTCTTAAAAGTGCATTTTGCCATCCTGACAGGCCCATCATAAATCTGGAATCCACGAATAGGGAATGTCCTGTGAAGATTTAAAAACAAACACAAACCCGTGTTAAAAGCTTGGGTAAACTCTAAGTGTTCTCCTGCAGGCAAAGAAAGATATTAACAAGTAGCTAAACCACCTCTGCTTCCCAAAACTGGGATCTGGATGCTCATCACACAGTTAATGAAAAATGAAACTCTGTTGAACATCTACAGGATAAGTCTCAAGAGCCAAAAAATAATTACTCATAACCTTGTCTAAGGCTTGTAAGCTGGGGTAAAGCAGTTCAAAACCCTTGTCCTCAGCCACCCAGGGGTTGATCACCACAAGGAAGACCCAAAGGGTTGTGTGGCAGCACTGCCGTCAGGTTCCCTGTTCCGGGGTAGATGGGTTTCTCAGGAAAATGTCGCCACATCTGAAAAAATTGTATCAGTCCGACTCCCTGGAGGCAAGTGTCTCCTTGGAAGCAAGTACCAAGTGGTGCAGCACAGTTTCTCCTTTCCATACAAGCCACTTCACATGAGATCCCTAGGACCTAGTCCACAGCACTTTGTACAGAAGAGCAATTTCTGCAGCACCAGTTCATGGACATGTTGTCAAGACATCAGTGTTGAAGGAGACGCCACTGGAGTCACAGGTAAGGACCTGCCCCTTGCATGGTTTGTTTTGAGAAGGTGCCAAGTTTTGCTTGGCCCCAGTTGTGTTTGATTAAAGGGTGGCCTGCATCAGCTCGCAGACGGTAATGAAGCTGGTTAGTAGTGGCATGGAGGGGTAGGCCAGTGCTGACTGAGTCCAGAAAGAGTTGTTCAGGCATGCAAGCCACAAAGCGGACATCACGTGGGCACACAGGCTCTCTCCAGCCTGGGGGGCACTTAGGCCCAGATTCCCCCCCAGTCCTGATGTTTTTTCTCACTGGTTATCTCCAGAGACCCAGAAACACTTTGCCAATTGCGAACACCAGGCACAAACAGTGTTTCTCGACCAAATAATTCTGCTTCAGTTTCCAGAGCTGTTATTCCAGCAACTGGGTCTGGTACAACCCCCACACCCCATTTCGCACTATGGCGTAATGAAAGGACAGATATCAGACGTTTGGGCACACTCCTTTCCAAGAGCACATTGCCCAGCGATATCACAGATGATTAGACCTTGTCTGAACTACAAAGGAGCTTGTTTGCAATTGCAATTAAAATAACAACACCGATAATACTTGAGGATAGCTTTGATTATTGTTGCTGTCCTACACAGATCCCACTCCTCTGTCACTTATGCCCAAGACTGCTTACTCCTTAATTTTATATTCCTCGTAGAGGGATTAACGATTGGTGAGCATCACCAAAAACTTACAATAAGGAAGAATTTAGGCTTAGGGAATCATGCCTTGCTCTGGGGATGTGGGTAGGCACCACATTTTCTAGACAGGAGGCTGTGCTGCTATCAAAATATAAAATAACATACAGCTATTGAAAGAGAAAAAAGATGCAATAATGAAAAACGGTTTCTCCATCATCAAACCGGCCATGTTTTCCCAGGTATGCCGGCAGGATGGACGGTGGCATGGTGTATGGGAGCTGTGCCATCAGCTCCGTGCTGTGCTACTGGAGCACTACTGAAAAGCCATTTGGTATCTTTCAGATTCTCTAATCCATTCTCCAGTTACTGACAAATTAAGCAGAAAATTAAATCAAACACATTCAGTCGAGAACACTCTCAAGCTGTTGGCCTGAAGAGCGAGTTTATTCGGATGCTTATTATTTCTGGCCTGCACAATGATTTAAACACCCGGTATAAATTACCCGTTGGTAGTCACATCCATTCCTGAGACTTTTCTTCTAGCTTATGCTAATGCCAGGAAGAAATGGCAGAAGAATAACTCACTTGTTTCTGGGCAGTGTTCTGTATTCTCCTTTTGCCCCTTTTCCCCAGTAGCTGTTTTGGCCTCCCTGGGAGCCAACGTTGCTGCTTTCTCCAACAAAAATGGAGCGTGTAACCTCCAGGCTGGAGCCTTCGTCTGTTGGGAAAGTCCCATCACTACAAGCAAAGAAACACCAGGTAACTACGCAGCACAGCACAACCAACTAATTAACACTTTTAATTACACCACAGGCACAGTAAACTTTCTTTCTTAATTTGGAAAAACATGCATGTACTGGTATAACAACTTGCTTTAAAACCTCTTTAGAAACCAGCAAGCTAGTGCCAAGGTAGCTTCGTGATTGGACATCAGTAATACAGATAACTCAGTCTGGCTAAAATCAGCTCTACCCTATACATACATTTTTTTTAAAAAAATTTCTCTATATTGAGTTGCTTTGTAGATTTTTAGCTGCATTCCTGAAGTGAGAGCCCAGCATCACTGATTCTCATTGCCTGCAGTAGGCTCTGGATATCGCGTATTTTTGCAGGTCTTTTGCAAGAGGGGTTGAGACGCGAGCAGCGGGAGTGTGGTAGACACCAGCAGAGGAGGCAGGAGACCTGCTGTGCCACCACGTGGGACCATCCCAGCCACCCTGCCCTGCCAGCACATGAGATATGGGCAATGCTGTTCCACTGGGCTACAGCAGAAGAAAAATCTCCCCGAACACAGAGCCAGATGTTTAGTCTACTGGTTCAGGACCTACCATCCAAAAGGAAATATTCGGCAATTACAATACATTCCCCAGACATGCTGAGGCAAAGAGAATGAAAGGCTAAATTGCCCCTTGTATTAACGGCTGTGCAGGCAAAACTTGATGTGGTCTGGGAGGGAAACATGAGGTTTTCTCGTGTCTTACAGGAACTACCAGGGGAGTGTCTCAGCTTCCATTCTTGAGCCTCTTACACTGGGGGGAAAAAAATGGAAGCAGGTCGATTTTAAGAAATTACCTGGCCAGAGTGAGTCCAATTCCATTATCTGAAAACCTGAGACAGAAGAAACACAACGGTGTAAATGAGGAGGAATGTCTGCAGTGAATGTGGCCTACAGACCTTTTATGTCTGCCACGAGGGGAATGATATAACACGTAATTACAGTAACCTACCCCGAGTTGCGGAAAATAATGTCGCCACCCCTGGCCCAGGCCCCATGGTCATTATTCTTAAAAGCAATAAGACCATCAATCACGGCAGGAACTCGTGGCTTTTCAGGATCAGCATCTTGATGTGGGCGAAACCTGAAGCAAGGAGCTTAGTTAATGCAGAACAGGAGACACAGGAACCAACCTCACACAGAGGAGGTCATGCCTGGCAGACCTCATTTGGCTTCCAAATACTTGTGCGATAGGCCTAAAGAGGTGATATGCCCTGGATCAGAGTCAGGCCATTAGCTTGATTTCATCTCTGTGCTTTGGTACAAAGCAGAAAACAAGAAACATTCATAAGGGTGAAATTCTGGCCCCAGTGAAATCAACAGGAGATTTCTCGCTAGACTTCAATGGGCCCACAGTTACTCCTTAATTTGATTCAGTGTGATTTAGAGGCATAGAAAACATTTTTCCCAAGACACTTGGGTCCTTTTGTAATTGTCCTTACAAGGCCCATAGAAAATCCCTGGACTGATGCTAGAAAATCAATTAGGTGCTTTCAAGAATCTCCTTCAGCAAAGATAACAGAGTAATTGGAGCTGCTTTCCTTGCTCATACAGACCAGACCTCCACATGTTTCTGTCCCTGCTGAAAGAGAAGCTGTCATACGAAAAAAGGATTTGCCCTGGGAATCGGATGCTTCTCAATTACTTCCAGGCTCTTTCTCGCCACACTGGCTGTTAACGGTAGACTTGTGCCGTGTTTGGAAAAAAAATCACCATTGTTTCTTCTGAGTCTACCCTCACCTCCTAATTCTGATGTCCTAAGGGACGGGCCACATCAGCGCCCAAGGGGCTGGCCCAGGGAGGCAAAGTTGCCTTTTCCTTTCAGCCATACGGGAACGTTGAGAGGGTATGATGGAGGAGGAAAAAAGCCAACGATTGATCAGGAGCAGTGGCTGATTTCTGCCTCATCCTCCTCACACAGACCCATAGGGCTGCAGTGAGTGAGAAAATGGCCTTAATTTACCTGCTTCCACTCTGTGAAAGGAAGCTCAGAGATTCTAAAGCAGCAGACAAAAAGGTTTGAGGTTACTTTATTTTCCTCATTAACCTTAGACCAGTCTCAGTAGTCTATAATGTCATATTTCAGATGTAAGTTCCTCTAAGGAATTAATACGAAACGTTGGAGTTTAAAACCCACAGATGGAATAATGGGCTCTGGATCCCCTTGCACGTGCTTCACTGCTTAGTCTTCATAAACCCAAGGGCACGTGCATCGTTTTTGGTCAGCAACACCACAAACAATTCCATGCGTAGCTATGAAGTATTTGCCTTTGAGATAGCTTGTGTGTTTTTTTTCAGATGCTCCAGCCATAATGAGGCATTAATGGTCTGCTAAATACAGTGCAGAAGCCAAGCAGCAATACCATTATCCAAAATACTCAGCCACACAGCATGTGCTTACCTGGCATTATCGACAGTGAGATACTCTCTGGGATCTTCAGCGCTGGCTCTCGTTGTCTTTACTCCTTTTCCAATAAACAAACCAGCCTGAAAATGTACACAACTCCAGTTACTTTCACAGACCGCCCAACAGAGACCAGAGATCCCAGATTTTTATCAATGAACGTGGGCAGCCAGCGCGTGCAGGCACAGCGAGTGCCTGCAGCCTGGGCTTTCTCTTCCCTTTCGGTGTCCCTTGGCACCGCTCAGCGTGACATTAGCACAGGATGTAGCGGGCTGAAGTCAGGACAGAGCCAGCCCTGCCATGTGTTAAGCATCAGCATCCCGGGCTGCCTTCCGACCCAAAGCAAGGCACTGAACTCCCACTCCCTCCCTCGCAGAAAGCAATGAGGGACTCTGCCAAGCGCTTGATAACTTTTTGGAAAAACGAGTGCTATTAAGAAGGAAGGCTTTAAATAAGGGGTGACGAGTCCCCTGACAGCCAAAAGAGAACATGAGCTGCTGTAGCCAACTGAAGGCTTTGGCCTAGAGCAGGAGCTGTCATGGACCAAGATATAAAATATACAAGACACAGAGAACAGCACTGATTTCAATCTAGAATCCTGAGAAATAAGTTAAAAATGTTTTTTATAGCATACATGTTACGTTTTCATGTCAACAGTGTATTTTGGTGAAAGTGTTTTTCTTGGAATTACCCTTGAATTTTTTATCTCATTTTTCAAAGGTGATGAGCAGGCCCTGGCACAAATGACTTTTGCTCGTCCCCCTATAACCTTGCACCACTGTGGCCAACAGCAGTGAGAGTCCTGCCTGTCATTCCTTAAATCTTCACCTAGTAGTAGGTGTACCTATGGCCTGGGCACATCCCCTCTAACACAGGCACCCAAGTAAAATGGGAGCCCCATTCTGTTCAGCTCCCTCTTTAAGCATTAGAAAGAGCATCACCCCCAAAATGTTATTTTCTCTTGATACAGTGTTAAAAGACCATTACCAAACTATAAGACACCCACAACCATCTGGTTTCAGAGCACCACACAGTCAGCCCCATGCCATATTATTATATTGATAGTAACATATGAAAATCATCCACGTGCCTTGAAATTGGAGTGAACTCTGTTGTTGTAAAATACTCCCAAGGGGGTATGTTCAGCCTGTCCCTCTGGATACTGCCCCTCAGACTGTCCAGTGGGAACCCGGTGGAAGATGTACCATATCCCGACATCCTAAAAGACAACAGGAGGTCCAAGAAATGGGACAATACAATGAAGGATACAGTTTATCCTGGGGGCTTAGGATTTCCCACTGTGCTGGCTAGATTCCTAACCCAAGCCTGCCAAACACGTGCACGTCCCAGGGGACACACACCGGCCCATGCTCTTACACCTCCTGACTTCTCCTTTGGCATGGGCAGCAGCCCCCGGGGCACGCACACGTGGGTTTTCAAAATGCATATATTGTGGGTGAAGTGCAGATGGTTGATTAGAAAACATAGCCTTCTCTAAACAGGCATAATAAACACTTACATGACGTGGGTAAACATCAGAGATAATAACAATGAGAGAGTATGTATTTATAGACATAAATATAAAATTTTATTGGGCATGTAACTATTAACTACTAATAAAAATCAACATTTGCTAAGAGACACCACACACCACTTCCAGCCACAGTTGTGAGAGATACCAGTGTGAGAACTGTAGGCAAATACTTGTTCTTAACAGAGACAAAGGTTGCAGAAATATATATTCACATTTTACGATGGCTTACTAAAAATTCATTGCCCTCACGCTAACGACATCAATAAGGGTAGAATATATGGGAACTGGAGGCAAAGTATAGCTCTTGCTGCTAAATGATTTTACCTGAGCACCAGCTGCTGCGTTCTCTATTAAGTTGTTGTTTGGATTCGCAATCCAGAATGTGCTGACAGCCCTGAAAAATCAAAATCAAAATGATCCTAAGCAGTTACGAAACAGGAAGGGATACATTTTCATAGCACTGCACTGGACTTGAGCCACAACTCTCCTATTGACTTTAAAACTCCACACAACCTTTTAATGATACTCTTTAAGGAAACCATCTAGTGATGTCAGACATGCTCCTTTATGGAGCCACATGCTGAACCTATTGTAAATTATATAAGACTGTTAACACAAAATCCATGCTCCGTTAAATGCAGCTTAAGGAAACCCAATGTCTTTTTCTTTTTTTTTTTTTTTTACATGAAGCCACTTTGGAAAATGTCTGAAAAGTGAATTTCTGATTTGCTTTTTGGAACTTCAGGGGCAACGGCAAGAGGTAGAGGATTCTCCATGGATTATGAAGCTTCTAGATGGAAAACAAAACAAATGTCCTTGCAAGCCACAAATGGCTTTTTAAGCAGGAGATTAGAGAGATATTATTTGCTGTTTGTTCATATAAGGAGTATTTACTTCAGAGGCAAGATCAGTAGTGGCACAAACAGAAGCCAGATACAGCTATGAAAACACTGTCATTTGTTGTCTTGCTTCTTTTGATAACATCTTTTGCAGTAACAAAGACCACATGTAAAAGCACCGTAAACCTTTTCTCATGCCCGTACCAATTGATTTGATCAGACTAAGCAGAAAATCTCCATCATTTTTTTTATCCACCTTAACTATTACATAACCAAGAATCCACACTCCTTTTGATTAATGGAAACCCTAAATAGGTGCAAACTAAATCTGTATTAACCATACAAGCAACCTTAGCATTTCAGCAACAATTCAATTCAATATTGAAATATTAATTTCAATAATTGTAATTAATTCAGTCAGATTATTTACACAAATTATAATAAGTAGAGTTTGGTCACTGCATCCTTTTCCAGAAAACATGAAAATACAAATTTCCTTGGCTAAACTGTGTTCTTGCTTACAAACACTAGCCAGACCAATACCTGGGTCCCCGAGTACCCACGTCACAGCTCATCAGTCTCCAAAATAGAAGCTAACTTTGGTCAGCTATATCAGGACCTTGTTTATTGTTAAATGACGCCCAGTGAAGTTTACGCTACTCTCTGCTTTCTCACTACATCTCCTGATGCGCTCTAGATATTCACGCAATCATGTACCATTGAGAAATTTGCTCTGGATTCTCCAGCCCCAATTCAACCCTGGTGAAAAAAGGCAAAAACTCCCTTTGTCGTAAGTGGTATTTTTGCCAGCCTCTAACAGGGCTGAAGCAACTTGCATTTATCAGACAGATTTCATGGAGCCTTCAACATCCTACCTAAAAAGAACTGAAAGGGGTTCAGAAACAAGCAAAGTGCTCTGATGTATTTATGATTCTCAAGTACACAGAGACAGGATTAACAGCAGCAAATATTCCTTGCTTAGGATTCATGCAGGTGTTAACCAACACCCTCACAAGCAAAATATGGTCAAGCAGTTAAACTATTTTAAAATGAGAAATGGTAGAAAAAGCTATAATTTTTCATTTAATATCAAATAACACCTTTCAAAAGTCTCACCGCAGCATTCTGTGGGACTCGGGTATAAAGTGCAACTTCCTTGCAAAATCCTGACTATAGCTCCTGGAACACTTACATGCAGTCGGTGCTTGGCACGGGAACGTAATCCCCGTAGACGTGGCTGCGGATGGCAAGGCACATAGCTTCGTTGCGATCCGAAGGCAAGATGGTCCCTGGCCTCGTCAGGAGGCCCAAGTTGTGATAAAACGTATTGCGTTGCTCCGTCCCGTCTTCCAGGAAGAAACAGTGCCCCAGAGTGTCATAGCCAATGGTGTCTTTTACCTGGAAAAAAGGTATAGGGGCCATAGATCACAATGCTAAGAGCAGCAGGAACTATGACTGATGTGCTTTGCTTATCAACACGTTCCCTAAACACTCACAGAGAGGTTCTACCACCCCTCTGCACAGCGAGCAGTGCCTCCATAGGCATCCATCCTGGGGCTAACTCAGACTACACGCAGTCTGCAGAAACGTGGGCCGAGCTTCTTATACAGCAAAACGGCTATTAAAATTACCCTGAGGAAGACTGCATGCATAATTAAAGGAAAATTGCAAAATACTGCACTTAAAACTGCCCTCAGGTCCACGAGAGAATATCCGATTCAGCGCCACGGAGTAAATATCTGTATAAAGATAAGTGTGTCTTTCGTGATAAACCAACAAGTTAGCCTGGTTAATCCAGAAATATTCATGACAGCAACACTTCCCAAATACAATATGAAATTCTTTAAAATGCACCGTGTGACGTAGTTTATATTAATGAGGTTTGTGTTCTTTCTCCTCCACTTTCAGAAGGTGCAGGGCCACTTCATTCCTGTAATGATCAGCCTGAGCAGAGATTGTATTTTACTGTTTCAGCCTATTTAAGACTAAATGACATGCACAGGGACATTGCATTAAACCCCGATTTGACCAAGAGGACTTAGCACAAGCCTCCTTTGATGTACAGTCTTATGAAGACAAATTCAGAAATCCTTCTTTTAAATGTAAATACTAAATCAGGCTAGTTAAAAATGCCAGCTATTTGTTACTAAATCTTAAGGAAACCTAACTTTGTACTCAGATGATTCCTGTCAGCATATTTATTCACTCATCAGGCACACAAAATTCCTGTAGACGTCAGAGTTGTGTCTATGTAAGGCTGCAAGATTAACTAACATCAACCTACTTGGTTATTTCTGTATACAGAGGGATACTTGAACTAAATCCATTTCCGATTCATATTCTGTAATTTCCCCTTAGTGGCCTGGAAGCGTGCATAACATCTGGAGTCACAAACTCCATGAGCCACAAACTATGTATGGTCCCCATAGGTCCCCATAGGTCCATCTCTACTGGATTTCATTGCTGTCCTGGCAGTCACCCCTCAAACATGTCATCTGCTGCTCTTGTTTCTGCCT
>Ga0065711_1040615_pt1 | contig 16818 bp, 9 predicted proteins | sample Hoacrofraction12_FD_59098 | JGI IMG/M metagenome (GOLD analysis project Ga0065711, IMG submission 59098) | Hoatzin crop microbial communities from Cojedes, Venezuela - Epithelial fraction 12 v2 (version 2) | ecosystem: Host-associated > Birds > Digestive system > Esophagus > Crop | place... | reverse complement strand
TCCCTTCCCTTCCCTTCCCTTCCCTTCCCTTCCCTTTCCTTTCCTTTCCTTTCCTTTCCTTTCCTTTCCTCTTTCACAGTTCAGGGTCAAACGTGAATTTGTTGATAAATTCAGGAAGTTGCAATGATGAGTTTAAACATTTTTTCATTGTCAGTGGCTTACCTCTTTACTTAAATGGCTGTGAGTCTCTCATTGTTTTTATGTTTTCTACTACATTTTACTTAAAATCAAAGAGAAAGATGGCTTATAGTTGTACCAATTTTCCTAAAGTGCAATTTTTGTCTCAGTAGATATTGTCCCCAGGTGTTATAAAATCCCAGGAAAAAGAGATTAATGCCGAAGGAGAATATGTATTCCCGTGGCCAGAGGGATAGGGATAAAAGATGGAGCAGGGGAAGAATGAAGACAAGATTGGAGAACAAGAGAAAGTGATGACATTTGTTTTCCCAGATGAAAAGCTATTGTCCTCTGAGACTACTTAACGTATTTATCTTTTAAGGGAGGAAAAAGAATTCCCACTAGATAGACCGAAAATTTGACAAAGGTCTGAGAAATAGGATCTTCTCAGGCTTTGTCTGTAGGTGGGTAAAGTCATAATAGCTCTGTTTTTCTTGGTTTTCTTTACATGAGAAAAACTGAGTAAGAGTGCCTTACTATGCATAATTGTAAGGATATTCATTTCTCTGAGTCTTTTTACGCTGCATCTCAGTCAACTGAAAGGTCAATTTAGTTATTTTTCCCTCCCTCACATCCTATACCGAGGAAGAAAAAAAACACCAAAACATGTAGACAGGTCTTTCAGATTTCAGTGAAAATAACAGATGTTACCCATCAAAACAGCTTCCACCCAGAGCAAGGATGACATAGCCACAGAGTGACTGAGATTTTCCTTCCAGCAGACAGAGCTTTATCTCAGACAGAGCCAGGCGGTACTTTGCTTAGCCGAAACAACTGTCATGATTTCACCGTAGAATATCCTCTGCTTCGGGACTGAAAGGAAACCTTTGATCTAACTGCATCTACCAAGTTACCGTATAGTTGGTGAAGCACCTTGACTGCAAAAATTGCTAGTCTCAGCGTTTGTTTGCTTGGCATGGAGCGTGCAGAACCTTTGGTTACATATTGTTTTGGTCTGATGTAAGTTTTGCATTCCCTTCATATTGCCTGATCCAAGCGCTGGGAAGACCACCAATCTTTTGGGTGGGCTCTGGAGCAGACCTTTATTTCGCAATTTATTTAAATTCAGGGAGTGAAATAGTTGCAACAAAACCACAAAAGCCATGGAGTTTACATGCAAACTAAAGCCTCTTCTTCAGTGGCTTAAATGTAGTTGCAGTAGAATACCAAGCAAGCAGACATGGTTTAACAGGGACTTAGTTTCTCCCCTAAACCAGGGAATAGTTAGGAAGACTGTCACTTCACATGTGCACCTAGCTGCAGGCCAAGCATGGATGCAGTACAACAGTGATCTCAAATTCAGTGTATGTTCAAAATGACTGAATTTAATCTCCTGCTCAAATAACTTCAGAGCACAACACAGATAATTTGAACTCCTCTCTCTTCCTCTGTGTGTACAGCAGTTTGGATAAGCTGGTAACAATCATGGACTTCCATACTGATCTTAGTCCATCAGCATACGTCCCATAGAGCAGATGTCAAAATCATAAAACAATACAGGGCACAGAAGCTGACTGTGGGCTCATCCATAGCATGGGCCTGTGAGATAGGTGGGATACCTGAGCTCAGGCAGGTCATGCATGGAGTCTGGGGTGCTTTTAACAGTTCCTGCACCCTGTTACACCAAGCCATCCATGTTGGAAAATATATTTGATAAGAACCCTTCAGCTAGAGGCTGTGAAGGACACATACGGTGTTTCCCAATGACACTCAGCCAACTGTCAGTAGGTTGGAAGAGAGTAACAAATAGTATAAAAGCCACAAGAGATACTCAGTTTTAATAACTAAAAGAGAGTAGAGCTCTCTATAAAAAAAATGTAGCTGTAATTGGAGGTGCACAACATACTTGAAATTGGGTTCAAGATTATCAAGACCAAAGTGTCGCTACTTCAAGCAGTTGTGGTAATAAAAAACCCGAGGCCAGTCGTGAGAAAGGTCATTTGTCTGTGTTAAAAGCCACCATTACTGTTTATTTTTTTCTCCAGTTGATGTCTTTCTGACAGCTTTTACTTCAGCCTTTAGCAGGCTCCTTGCCTTGCAGGGCACCTCTGGGTCCTGGAGGGTATCACAGTGCTGTTACTTCTGCTCCCAGGCAGGGCATCTCCCAGCAAAACTAACATTTCAGTTCCTGAACAGCTTTTACTAACTGAGCTCTGCACATAAGTGTTTGGTTTTAGAGTACAATGTTGTGGCTTTTTACATTGTCTGCAAGTATGTAGAGCTGCTGTGCATTACCAGTGCTTCTCAAGAGACCTGTTAACTGCTTTTCAATATTTCAACCTCTGACCTTCATGTTAATGTGTTGTTATAATTGGAAAAGTCACTCTCCCTTACTCAGCAGTTTTGCTCCATGTGTGTGTTCCAAGTCTTACTTGCTGACTTTATTGACACACATAAGAAGTTTATTGCTTCTCCTCTTGCTGAATACCATTATTGCCAAGTCCCAGGCATGCAATCTTCAGTCTTGATGGGAATGCATAATCTAGAAAAGGACAAAGTCTGACTTTTTTTATCTAGACTGAGGTTGCAAAGTTGTCAGGTACCAAAATGGGAGGGGGGGGGGATGTGGATGCATACATTCAATAGAAAAAATGTTCGTCCAGTCCAGCACAGTCAACACAGGTTGGCAGAGTGCTTTTTCTCAGTCTGTCTCTGGCCATGGGGACCATTTGTTCCCCATCAACATAATACCTGTCCATCCCTTAGTTATTTAAAACTGGATTTGATAGTCTGTTTTTTTCTACTGTCTCACTTTTTGCAGAAAAGCCTGAACCACAGTTCATAGAATCGTAGAATACCTCAAGCTGGAAGGCGCCCATAAGGATCACCCTGTCCAACTCCCTGTTCCTCGTAAGACTACCTAAAACTACATCGTATGACTAAGGGTGTCATCCAGATGCTCCTAGAACTCTGACAGGCTTGGTGCCCACTTCCCTGGGGAGCATGTGCCAGCAGTGATCAACCACCCTCTCAGTGAGGAGTTATTCCTCACCCTACAATTAGGCTATATTACTTTCTGCTGAAGCATGGCCAAAAGTAGCAGACTCTTTTAGAGAATTTGATTTTAACTTTAGGTTTAGGATGAGTAGTGTTGTCTTGAATAAAATGGCATTTAAAAAAGGAATGGATACAAGAGTGGCTGTGAAAAGTTAGGATCAATGGGAAAAGTGGAAATTTCCTATCACCGTACAGAGAACAGTAATTTGAAAAGGATGGGTTCAGTAGAAAGAAACTAATGTGACATAAAAACTTAGCACATCCCCAGACAAGCAACTTACTACTGTCTCACATGTCCTTGCATTCATTAAGATTATTTTTATTTCCTTCTTGTTATGCTCCTTTTTAGGATGACGACAGATTTACTTCAACATCAGCTGAAGTCTCTCAACAGAGTAGGGAAAATTGAGTTTTGGGAGTTGGGAGCCGATAGTAATGCTAAAACTAGGACCCGGCCAGTGTTATGACAGTCCGGTGACCCCAAGGGCAAGGAGCACTGGTGTGAAAGGGGCAGAGGTGGGGAAAGTCTTGCGTAGCCATGTATGTGGCTTGTGCTGTTGCTTAGGAGAAACAAGCCATAATGTAACGACTTGTAGGGAGTTCAGCACCAGCAAAAGTTGCCACACAACATGTCTCAACAGCATGTCTACCTTTCCAGGACTCTCTCAGACACAAAAGTAGGGAGAAAACTGCCCAAGCCAGTTGTATTCTCTGCCTACATCTAAAATCTGGCTTGTCCTGCTATATTGGACATAGCTGGTATCACAACAGAAATAAATCAGTGTATCCCAACTGTCCTCATTGAATGCACTCAGGACAATCACCTGTCCCTCTCATTTTGGGGGTTACATTCTGGGACTGACTCCCCACCAGCTGTGTCCCAGGCTGTGATTTCTGTGATGACAGGGTGTGCCGGTTCATGAAACGTATCTGGCTGAGACAAATAGATTTGGTGGGGTTTTTTTACGGGTCAGATTTTAACTATATCAGCTTCCTGAACTGACTTGACATATGTTCATACTCAGTAGTACCAGCACTGGATATGGATGGCAATGGACATTCAAAGGCAGGGGAAGGAGAGCTGGACCACATCATCTTCAGCTTACGTGAGCTTCAGCTATTACAAAACCACAGTGTAAGAGCTGTGGCTAGGAGAGGAGGCTTAGAGCAAGGCACAAACCTGCATCACCAAGTACATTATCTGGCCATGAATCTAGTCTGATGGATGTCATGCCTGAACAGCAACTATTAGGGCAAGGAGCAATTTTTAAGTAATTAATTTCATGCCATGCTTAGCTGCAATGGTAAGAACCACAAATAACTCTCTGGGTTTCATTTCCTCCATGTGGTCATGGATTTTCCAGACGAGCTCAGCACCTTTGTCTGCAGCCCATTCAAGTAGTCCTAAAATCCCACAGCAGTGATTGACACTGTGAGCTCCCTCAAATTCAGCTTCCATTTGTACTGACATTGATTTGATGTGTTGTTTGTAAACAGTGAGGAGTACTCCAGCTCGCTCTGTCCACGCAAAACCGAGCGGCATAATCCCACGATACGAACAGACGAGTACTGCAGACTGAGTCATCGTAGCACGGCTTCTCTTGTGAAAACATTGCCAACGTAGCTGAATAGCCTGTGGGAGACAGCCATATTACCTTCTGACTGCACAGTTTTGACAAGGATAAAAGAAAATATTGTGATATCCCGTGGGAATGTGGATGTCTTGGTCTCAAATGTGAAGGAGTGAAGTGTTAATCAGTCATTGCATTCCCTTAATGAGGAACTGCATTACATGTGTCATTGGCTGTTATTGCTTGAAGGGTTGAGGAACTATGTTACACACATTCAGCTCAGATCCTGAGCATACTGAATTTTCTGTACGAGTGCAATACCTTGCCATAAGGAATAAATCTGTTGGAAAAATGCTGTGATTGATTACGAGTGGTCTTGTTAACTAGAGACGTTCCCAAATGGCAACATCTGCTTCTACAAACCATCAGAAATGGAAGTACTACAAAAACAATAATACCAAACTCAAAGCAGCAGGTGCTGACTTTGGAACAGTTGTCTTTTCATTTTTAGAATATGTTACCACTTTGCCAGTATTCTGTAGGTATGCCAGATGACTCAACTCTTTTTTTTTTCTTTTCTATTACTTTTTTTATTTTGGTAAAGTGAAATGACATGATCCTTCTGAATGCAGATGGATAGAACAAGAAATATCTACATATAATGTGAGGAAAATTTATTTAATAAACTGAAGAGCAAAGGTCCGGTAGGTTTTTAAACAATATATTTTTGTTATAGGAGCTGGTTTTATTTTAACCATTTTCATTAGCACAGCAAAAAGGACAAAGAAGTATTTTTTTTTTTATTCCAGTTGCACCATTTGTCCTGCTCCAGCATAAAAAAGGATTATTTTAATCACCCAGAGATGTAAGGGTTTGGATGTTGATCCAGCTCCCAGGGTATCAGATGAGTGTCTGTCCACTGCTGGTTCCAAACTGCGGTGCAGCAAAGAAGAACAGCACATTTCAGGCCTCTTCCTGCACCTGTGGAAAGCTGGGGTTTGCTGCAAAGCCAGGTAGCAGAGAATTTAAATCATTTGGAGAGATCCTCCACCAGGATGCTGGCTCACCCCATGCCCCAGCTCTGCTCTGGCACCGCGCAGCGGCTGCAGCAGTTGGAGGGGACATTTTCACCCTGCAGCGATGGGGCGAGGGCAGCAGGCTCTGCCTGTGAGGAGGTCCCCCTGGAGACTGAAAGCGGTGGCTTGCTGCCAGGAGGAAAAGGCTGGAAAATGCAGATGGCTTTAGGGGCAGGAGCTCATTGCCAGGTGAAGAGCAGCGGTGAAATGCCCTTCTGGCTGCAGCCCATTGCTGGGTGGGGACTGCTGTGAGGGGAGGGATAATACCGAAGAAGGGCATTTTCCCACTTCCCGTTACTGTGTTTCCAGCTAAGGGAAGTTGTCATTAAGCAGCTGGAGGTTTCATGGCTCTGGAAGTATCCTGGAGGCCCAGGAGTACCTTGCCCTCTCCCGGTCTAGAGGGTGAGGATGCCCGTAACACTTGGGTATACTCACTCAGTGGACTTGGGTACCTTTTGGGACCTTTTCGTATGTTTCTGTCACCTTTTTTCCCCTACACCAGGCAGCAACATCTGAGTACCTGTAACCATTATACATTGCTTATTCCCTCCACCCCACCCCCCCAAAACATGGTCCTGTTCCCTTCGGGAGAGGGTGCTGTGGTCCCTCGATGGCTTCACACTGACCCTGACAAAGGCATCGAATGTGCCAGCTGCCCGACTAACCTTGTGTGTGTCCCTACAAATAAGGGACAGGCCCATCCTACGGAGTCTTGGGTGCACCGTAGACAGGGGATGGGGTATGGTGAAAGACTTGGCTTTACAGGACAGCATAGTTTGAGCCAGGCAGGGGTGAACCCATGTCCTTTCAGTGCAAAGACCAGCAGAAGGGTTGTTGGCTTCCCCGCTCCTTTACCAGCCACGGAGCATAATCTAAAAAGTGGGAAACTGGGTTTGAAGCCAAGCATTGATCTTCAAGCCAAGGTACCAAGACTTGGGTGCCTAGGTGCCTTGCTTGGGTTTTGTTTTCTCAGCAATTAGCTTCATCTGTGAAATGATTCTCTAAATACGGAGAATCCATGCTGCCTATTTTTAGGTACTTAACTTGGCATGCTCTGAACTGCTTCCAGGCTAAAGAATGAAGGTGTCCTAATAGAGAGGACAAATTTTTTTTTTTTGAGGAAAAATTCATCAAGAGAAAAACAGTCTCTTTAAAAATACCATAATACAACGCTGCACTGCCATGATGCAGCAAAACCTTACAATTACTGTATTACCAAACAAGCAGAAAGAGAAGCATAGAGGAGGCTAAACCCATCTATTTGTTATCTTACATACTGTTTGGAAAAAGAAAAAAAAATGTTGCCGTTTGAGTATGTGTAATCTCGGAAGCTCTAAGCCTCAAGCATAGACAAGAAATATATATATAAACTACAAATTGGGACAAATTCAGGTGTCATTTTCACTTTCTCTCGCTGGTCTGAAGATTAGCTGGCTAAGCAAAACACTGCTGTGTCTCTGGGTAACAAAGCAGAATTTGGCGGTTCTTCAGGGCTGTGGGTGTTCACTGTGGGTTTTACTGACACATTCTTGTACACGTTAGGGAGAAACTGTCTTAGTGTGGGATGGGCAGAAAGGGTTAAGAACCCACTGCTGTTGTGTGTGATAACATTTTTTTCTCCATTTCATTTTCACTGTACAGCAAAATAGTTCTTCTGCTTTAGTTTGTTAATGAACTGAGCACTGCCATCTTGTGTTTTTTTTAGCAAGCGCAATTATGCTTTAAAACACTTCAAAGGGAAGAAGTACCCGTGAAGATCTTGCTCGCAATTTACTTGCCACCTCCATTACGATGCCTCTGTTTACATCTGTAATCTTTGGGTGTATGAACCTAAAAATGCAATGAATGAAGCTAAATTAAAAGTCTAATATAATTTTAAAAGCTGACCTGTATAGCTTTGATATACATTTAGGTTTGTACCTTCCTCTCTGCATTTTGTTTTGGATGGAGATTTAACAACATCCTGTGAACTTCACAGGCTGGGGCGTCTGTGTTTCTCTGCACAATTTTGAGACCACTTTCGTAGACCATGAGCTCAAAATCTAGTAATTATTTTTGAAGTTTGTTGACTCATGGGCTTGGAAGGGTGATTCTGTGAAGATATCCTGGACCCAAAGCTAACAGCTCTTTCTGACAGGTATTAATCAAAGGGCTGTTCTATGAACTCTGTTTTAGGCAACAACTATGAGACACCATCATTTGAAACACTCTAAGGTGAAACCAGGAGCCCAAGATACTTCACTCTCGAGACTGGTTAGCATGGTTCTCCATTACAGGGACAGATGCTAGTATAGCCTCCCTTTACAAAAATCATTTTCATAAAACATAAACTTCAAAAAAGACAAAGAAGAAAACCTGTCTGCTTTGCAGACTCCTGTTTTCTAATGAATTTAGAGAAACATTTAAGGAGAATTGTCAGCATAAGAGGATCAAGGCATACCTACACATCAGTGCTGTTAGAGAAGTCGAAGTACGCTACAGAGCATCAAGCAAACCAGCCAAATGCACACATTAGAGTTTCTCTTCTCCAAGAGGGATTGCCAATGAAACTGTGCCTACAGCAATATAGGCAACAGTGTGGCAAGAAAGAGTATTGGTGAGCACCCACTTCAGCATATCATAATTAAAGAAAAGCTGGATAATTCAGTAACATCTCACAGAAAAGCCCTTTAAACTGAAAAAATACAGAACAACTTGGAACTTCAGCTGCCCTAAGTGGCTTCGGTTTGGCATCATTAGCAGAGCCATCTTTAGCAAAGCCATCGAGGACAAATTTCTTATCTACCACATGTTTTTGGCTTTGCAGTATATTAAGGGCCACCATGAGAGTAACCCAGCTGGAATACCATGGAAAGAAGTTGAAGAGGTCCTCCAGCCCACTGCAGCCACTGCTTGAAGCTTGGATAAGCCCTGGTTTAGGACTGGCATGAGGCAGAGTGTTGCCCAGCACCTTACGGCCCCCGGCCACTCCTCTCCAGTGGCCCAAGGGACAGCTTCATCCCCAAACCACTGGAAGCCAAGAAGCTGCCATACAGCCCACATTTCCATAGCAGCAAGACATGGGCTGAGAGCAATTCCAAGTGGGGAGACAGAGCCATCTCTGACTGGTGCTTCAGGTGATGTCTAGACCATCACAAGGCATCAAGGCTATTGGCTCAAAAATCTGCTCATTGCCCACAGCCTGGAATAGCAATGGTGTTGTCCAAGACAACAACATTTCTTGCCCCTTGCCAGGAATAAAGTCTGTGTCACTTGATGAAGAGGGACTTTTCCTCTGACTCAATGCCTGAGGTAAAATCTTCAGTGACCAAAGTCCCCCGCTTACAATCCCTCAGTCCAAGAATGGTACCCTCACACCTGCACTCCACCATTTTTAGGGCTGCGCTTAGGCTTGTGGTGAATGCTACAGCTCTCAAACCAGCTTTATGGGCGATCTCCATGGAGAAGACACTCAGCCTTTAGCCAAAAATAGGAAGATGGATGGAGCTCCCCATGTCCACCAAGCAATCCTACTCCCAAAGTCTGTGGAGAAAGAGAAGATACATATGGCTTTGTGGTTGAGTTGTATGTATATATTTAGTTTTTGAAATACATATATATATTGCAGGTAAATCAGCCCTGAAGAAATCACTACAGGGCTTTGTCAGTACCACAGGCCCTATAGCACAAATGTGCAATGCCTGCAGGCTTCCGCTGCGATGTGAATATGTGCAACTGCCCACCATGTGCACATACCCAGGACTCTCCAGTTTGGGATGTGCTCATTGAACAAGTCCTTGGAAGCAATCTGAAAAACCACACTGACGTGATCACAGGATGGCTGCTTCTCCTCCTTTGGCCTTCCAATTCTTCCCACTGCCTCAGAAATCTCCCATGAGTGGTGAGAACAATTTACATTATGCACTACACTAGCGTATAGGTATCAGGACATAGGGAGGGGGTTGGTATTTAGTGTGGCAACAGATTGGTTATATGGCCATTACTTAGTCTTGGCATTTTTTAAAGCCTTATTTCTCCGTCTCTAAAATGGGCTTAATGATAATGTGGGTTTTTTTCAAAGAACGTTGAAAGCCATGGCCTAGAAGTACTGCATGTAACAGTTAAAAACTGTTAACAGTCTCTTCATGGCTCTGGTCAACAAAGTGGAAATAAATTGTTTAGCTAGAAAGGATTACGAATAGTTTTATTAACATTTGCAAAGCACTTTGAGGCCCTAACACGGACAGTGGAAACAAATATTGTATAAACATGCTATTATTAAATGACCACTCTACTCTGGGAAATGGCATGGGAGTGGTTTTTTGTATTTGTTGTGACTCAGTGATTCCAGGTAAAACGCATTCATTTCACAAGTTAAAAAAAGAGAGTATTTCTAACTGTCAGCCCTGTCAACACATCTGAGCAGTTGAAAGCCAAGCTGTGTTTTGCCTGGCTGGCTGATTAACATCAGCGGCCGTGAAGTTACAGGCCAAATGCTCCTTGCCATGGCTTTCCATCCTATTCCACAGGATTTCACGTGAGGACGTGAGTACTCTGCCTGCAGGTGAAGGGCTGAGACACTGTCAGTCATTGCTTATTTAACAGTGCTATTGGTAACCGCTGACTCCAAAAGCCTCCAGCTCTCCCTCCCCATTGGTGCTGATTTAGCAGGATTTCTACATGTTAAAACTGTTAAACATGGCTTTTGATTAATAAAGGGAGCAATGAGTAAATTCACATCGAGAGTAGGTAGGTTGGGTAAGCAGTGCCATTTTCACATAGTCACTCTGAAGAATGCAGTTTGAGGTATTTAATTACACAATTAGTATTTGTCAAAATACCAAAAACTATTCATCTTCTCCCTGCCCCAACAACCCATCAACATGTCACTTCATTTTCAGTGTGGCTTCTAACCAGTGATATTTAGCACAGATAATTATGCCTCTTCAAATGTAAAGCAGTTAAGTTTTGTAAAGTATGATGCATGAAGCAGTTGTACCAGCTGTTTTCCCAAGTCTGAATTTCTGAGCTAGGCTGATACATTGTGCTCCCAATGCATGACTTCTGGTGGTTTCGTGAAAAGCGTCGGGAGGAGAAAACATTGTTGTATTGTATTTCTGCTGTGTTTGGATTATGGCCTATGTGGGCTCCAACACCCCCAGAAGCAAGCTGAAGCTGGCCTTGTGGCCATCGACACTGCTCTGAATATGGCTTATGGAAAAGTTCCATTTAGTTTTACACTTGCAATAACATTATGCTTTGCATGTTGTTTTTTTGTTAGTTGAAAAGCGTGTGTTTTGACTTTTCCCATCAACGTAGGAGCAATGGCTTGTATTTTAAGTCATGAGACAGAAAAGGAATAACAAAGTCAAGGTTTTCTTTCCAAATTTCACCTACACAACATCTTTATAAGCATTTTTGCTAGTTTGAATAATTGATTTATTTTTCAATCAATTTGGCTGATTATCATCACTCAATTTTTTGCACAGACTTAAAATCTGCGAGGACGTTTTCAGAACAAATTTTCTCTACCAGGGTACTTCATGCTGCAACTTTAGGCAAAAAGTGCTGACTTAACATAAAACACATCAAACATATTACCTTCTTCACTGGTCCATAGAAACTCTAATAAAATCAAGTGGCACGAAAAACTTTTTTGCAAGGTGTTCTGACACCAGAAGACAGGATTTCATCATTCATATGGATTAATTATAGCTAGTTGATTAGCTATGGACTGATTACAGCTAACTCGTGTCAGTTATTATGTTAGTACCCAACAGCCATCACTCTTCAGACGTTGCCAACTGATGCACAACAAGCAGAAATTTGCTTTGATGAGATCATCTGTGAAGTAAAAACCTACTCAAGCTAGTCAAGGTATGAAGACCCAGCGCTGGGCATAAATGTTAAGCATCTTGTTGTTTGCTGCACTTCAGATACTCTCCATCCAGTAAGTATTAAAAATATCAAAAACGTACTGTTTTTCTAATACCAACATTGCAGGTTTTGAAAAATGATCATTCTAAAATTGAGTAAGTGTAGCTTTTACTAGCAGATCCATCAGCAAATCATCTCTCATTACGCTGTTTTCAATTGTGATTATAAACCAGGCTTCTCCATGATGCTGAAACATAAATAAATCATGGCAAAAGGATAACAAAACCCACAAGATTTCTAATGGACCTAATTCTGGATGTATAGTTATTTGACAGTGAAGTAAAGTCTGTTGATGTGAATGGAAGGACTTTTAAGAACAATCTGACTAGCATAATGGAGTTTTATTTAGTTAATGAGAACTGCAATTTAAAAAAAAAACTCTCGTAAACAAATGCTTGTGTACTGATAGAGGCTAGGACCCAGCCTGCCTTTTTGGAACCATGTTGGGTGACAGCTCAATCTTCTGAATGTCTCCAGAGGCATTTTCCTCTCCCTGGTGACTATAAAATGAATTTTAAAACCCTGTTGGGAAGGAATACTTCATCGAGCACGTCAAATTGATGTGCCTGCTAAGCTGGGCAGGATAGGTCCTACTGTAAATATACAAATCAGCCATAAAAAAGCTGTTTACTCATGTAAGTTTACTCTCTGGTTGCTGTGCTGAGGAGTAAGCATGCCCACCTGAAATTTGGCTCTGGTGGCTCTCGTAGCTTCTGTGAGATGCTCAGTGTAGCTTAGGGAGCAAAGTCCCTGCCTGATGGTGCCAGGGGACCTGCCCCGTCTCAAAGCCAGCAGTTTCATAACATCCACTTTCATAATGCAGATTTACGCATGACGAGAAGATGGTCATATGTCAGAATGAAAACACCGTGCTGGTGAACCCTGACTTTTATTTTGTGGGATGGGGAATTTGCCCATGCTGGTTATTGCAGGCAGGGCAAGAATTAAATTATCTGTCAGGACATTCCAGCTCACAGCAGGGACGACAGGTATAGCTGACCACCTCTGAGCGCATAGGAGCATGGGCACGTATAATCACCTGCGTCCCTTGGACTGAGCTGACGTCAGCTTAGGCTACCAGGTGGGCTTGGTGCCTGATGTGCAGGCAAGTCAGTTCAGGAATCAGACTGGTCTTCTACTAAATGATAGTTGAAGATATTGAAGGTATTGAAGATGCCATCACATTCAAACAGAGCGGACACTGAAATACTGATATTGAAAAAGACAGAGCACTGCTTCTACCTAGTAGCAAGAAACTTTGTTTGGAGAAACCATCCGTTCGCAGAATGATGTATGCTGGAAGTCACACTACCCAGTTAGTATTCTTGATTTTTGTTCACAGACTGCATATAGATAACATCTCCATCTTAGTGACACACCATACTACACGCAGAAGAGTCAGACACAGCGGTGATTATTTTGTGGACAATCCCTCGTTTCTCTTGGATACGTTTCAGAGATGAAGTAACAGTAACCACACTGAAAAAAAGTCAAACAAACAGTACAGTATTATGGCAACTGATTACATCTTGTTCAAAAAACATTAAGAGTTCTGCTCTGTCGTCTTCTTTTTCTTTTTTTTAACTTGCACATATATTTTTCCCCAGTCCCTGCCCCCTCCCCATCTTTCTGCTGAGACTCGTGTACAAAGCGAAATAGCTAAATTAACTGCACAGTACTGTTCCCAGAGGAGATCCAAACTATAGGATACACACTGGCTTTAAGGCTGCTGTCAAGTAGTGCATTTGACTGTGAAATTAAATATGGCCCTGGGGATTCCTTTTGTGGGCACATAGAAGAGTAGGGTAAATTTCAATATACCATACGTAGCGTTCACAGCAGGACGATCACACAGTTGGCAGTTTACGCAAATTAATGGTCATCCAAGTAAAAAAAAGATTGTCATAATCTCACAATGTTAACTTATCACTCTTGTAACTTCGCAGATGGTTTTTCCTTCCTAATTTTTATTTATGGTGACAATACATGAGGGGGCAAACCAAAGCATTTTAGGCAACAGCAAAAATTAAATTGTACCAAGAATAAAATCATGCTTGGAAATAACTAAGCAAATATTAAAATTAAGGCTAGCTACCATGTACTACCACATATTATCTGGCCTCAAATACACTTTTTGCTTCGAAACTCCTGGAATTTATACACATATGTATAAAAAAGCATTTACCTTAAAACCACTTGGGGTGGGAAAGAAAGACCTTTATTTTAGAATACATCATGAACGATGCAATTCTGTAAGCTACATTTCAAGTTCAGGATAGTCCTGATGAAATGCTTCCACTGATTGCAAGGCAGTACAGCACGCAGCAAGGGTCAGGTTTTTTTAACCAATTAAATCAAACTGGAAGACAAATGGAGCTAAACTGTGTTGGAAACCATCAGCTCTGCGATGACTGTTTGTGAAACACCAATGTCACATGTTGGCACTGAATTGCACCATGTGTCAACTGTGTTAGCTTCAGTTTCTGGAAGGGTTGAAGGTATGGTTTTATGGCAGGACTACCGCCTAAACTCCAGCTGATGTGTGCATAGCTCATGGCATCCCAGTCTAGACTCAGAAGCAGACACAGCCTCCCACCCACACTGGCTGAAAAAAGTCATCTGAACCACTGCCACAGGGGTGACCAGGCACCACCAGCTTCCACCCATCTGATAGCGCTCGAGCATCGCCAGACTAGCCAGAGGCTGTATCCCCACTCCTATCATGCAGTGTAAGGAAGGGGAAGAGGAAGAGGGAAGAGAAGGGAAGGGAGAAGGGAAGAGACAAGACAAGACGAGAAGAGGAAGAAAAGAGAAAAATTAAAAATAGCTACAGTTCTAATTAATCACTTTTTACTATCACCAACTTTAAAAAAAATGAATTATTTGAATGCTTTCTGTCATTTACGTTTAAATCAAATTTCACTTAGAGCTGCAGATTTCTGTATTACTAATACTTTGCTACAGGGCTGGCCACTAAACCAAGGGCTGCCTTCCAGTAGACCCCTCACACTGCCACAAATTGCAAAACAACACAAGCAAACATAAATAATGCATCTGAAAATACATGAGATATTTAAAACCCGCAATCAAAGAGAGCACAACGGGGAGCCAAGAACACTGGTACAGGCTCTACGACATTTATATAGTATGGACCCTTTGCCCCCGAATACAATCTGCTTGGTACATGCTGGAAAACCTCACTGGGCCGACGCTTCGTTCCTGATTGTCCTCGGCAGGGATCCAGGTTTAACCATGCTGGCTTCAGCCAGAGAGATGACTGAGGGAATGAGGGAAGATGTATAAATTCATCCATTGGTCTGAAGGCCAGAAACATCTGTTGGAGTCATGGAGTTGTTGGTTGGCTGAGTTCACATAAAGGAAGCCCCGCTGGGAGTCGGTACCCAGCTCTTTCGAGTTTTGAGGGTTGTCCTTGGAGACCGCAGCCTTTTGCTACCTAGGGGCAGCAGAATGTCAAACTGACCAAGAAATCCTTCAGCCTATTAGCACAGCATGACACAGCCAAAATGCTCTTTGTGAATATCAAACAGGTATTAAAATGTAGATTTTTTTTTTTTAATAAATCCTTGAGGCTGCACACAGCCCAAAAGCTGAGCTCACTCCACTAAATTAAAGGTTTGAAATGTGCAAAGATTTGTAGTGCATCTATTTGGGAAGATGTGAATGAGGATACTAAAGTGATGGACAGAAGTGCAAGTGCTGAAGACAGATAAAATGTAGCACCTTTTCTTTTTGAGTAACAGGACCCAAACAGATTGAAAATCAAGGTTAAAAATGAGATAGTTCCTGTATGAGTCAATTGTCAGAAGCAGTTTCTTATCCCTGATGCTTGCTAAGTATTTGATGTGATGATATTTGGTAACAGTATGATGCCAGATTCATTTGTGTGATTAATTTCGTCAGCTTTTGGGAACAATGGGTGTTACTGAAAAAATCTGCTATTCCACAAAATTCTGGATTAAACAAATCTCAGAAAACACCTGAATTAAATAAATCTCAGAAACACCTGAATTTTCAACTCCTAGGTAAGCTTAATCTTAAAAAGCAGTAAGTTAAACAAGTAAATTAGTAATGCAAAAGCTACAGACTGTGACCCTGTACCAAACTTTACAGTTGAATTTAGCTTCTCTCTCTGATGACTAAGGAGTTGCAATAACTGTTGTCCTTGTGGTAAAAGTACAATTTCCTAGCAGTCTGCTGTATCTGAGTCATCACAAACACTAGGCAATAGAGGATGAAAACTCTCTCCCTTCATTTTGTGCTTCTCATATCTGAGCAGGAGGCACAGAGCATTTTAGAGACCATTCCCTAGTTCAAAGCCCACTGAAATCAATGGGAGTCTTTCTGCTGAATTACTTAGCTTTGGACCGGACCCACCACTCTAGTGCATTTAACAGTGAAGTTTAAGAGTTGTCTCCTTCCATTTCTAGTCTCAAAGTTTAGAGATGTTTTCTTGCAGCTGTCATTGTAATTGGAGGCTGGGAATCCCGTTAACCTGGTGTTTATGGGAAATACATATGTAGGTACGAGGTAAGAGCCTGATCCTCTAAAAATATTGTCACATGTTCAACTGAAAGCTGTATCTTTGGCATACATACAGATGTTTCAGTCTTTAAACACAGGCAGGACTTAATGTACATGGAGGAGTAACATAATTTCAAGGAGTAATGTTTTTAAACTAAGGGACGGTAGATTTAGACTGGATAGAAGGAAGAAATTTTTTACCATGAGGGTGGTGAAACACTGGAACGGGTTGCTGAGAGAGGTAGTGGAGGCCCCATCCCTGGAAACGTTCAAGGTCAGGTTGGACGGAGCTCTGAGAAACCTGATCTAGTTAAAGATATCCCTGCTCACTGCAGGGGGTTTGGGCTAGATGACCTCTAAAGGTCCCTTCCAACCCAAAGCATTGAATGATTCTATGATTCTACATTTTAGATGTGCATCCTAGAATCTGTCACAGAATCACAGAATCACAGAATAGTAGGGGTTGGAAGGGACTTCTGTGGGTCATCTAGTCCAACCCCCCTGCCGAAGCAGGGTCACCTACAGCAGGCTGCACAGGA
>Ga0065711_1040604_pt1 | contig 16818 bp, 8 predicted proteins | sample Hoacrofraction12_FD_59098 | JGI IMG/M metagenome (GOLD analysis project Ga0065711, IMG submission 59098) | Hoatzin crop microbial communities from Cojedes, Venezuela - Epithelial fraction 12 v2 (version 2) | ecosystem: Host-associated > Birds > Digestive system > Esophagus > Crop | place... | reverse complement strand
CCTTCGTCTACCCAGCCAGTCATGCCATCGTAGAAAGCTATCAGATTGGTCAGGCACGATTTCCCCTTGGTGAATCCATGCTGACTACTCCTGATCACCTTCTTTTCCTCCACTTGCTTGATAATGACCTCTAGAATGAGCTGCTCCATCATCTTTCCTGGGATGGAGGTGAGGCTGACCGGCCTGTAGTTCCCTGGGTCCTCCTTCTTGCCCTTTTTGAAGATTGGACTGACACTGGTTTTTCTCCAGCCCTTGGGTACCTCTCCTGTCCCCCAGGACCTCTCAAAGATGATGGAGAGTGGCTCAGCAGTGACATCCGCCAGCTCCCTCAGCACTCGTGGGTGCATTCCATCGGGGCCTATGGATTTGTGGGTGTTCAGATTGCTTAAAAGATATCTCACACAGTCCTCCTTGACCAAGGGGAGGTCGTTGTTTTGCCAGGCTTTCTCTTACCTCCGGGGCCTGGGATTCCTGAGTGCCAGCCTTTGCAGTGAAGACTGAAGCGAAGAAGTCATTCAGTAACTTTGCCTGCTCTGTAATGACTGTATCCCAAATGACGGTTTCTTACTAAACCACAGACTTTTTTTCTCATCTTGAGTTATTTAGTCACCTCACTGCTTAAATTCCCTTTTGGTAATTTGAGTTAAGAACACTTGCTCCTCATGCTTTTGTTTGCTCTCCTCTGTTCCAACTACAAGGACAAGCACTTTGTTTTCTAAAGCACTTAAAAAAGTGGTTAAAACAAGAAGTCTTTTTCAAGCAGACTTTTTCAAGTGTTTTTCTCATTTTAGATGTTTTCAGCTTAGTGAATTACATTTTTCCTATTCACTTTCTAAAATCACACTCATAAGAGATAGTTACAGATAGTCTGTTCAAGGAATCCTTCCTGCAATTAGAACTTTCTACAGCAAAAGATTACTGTCTTCCTAGGGCAGCTTTTCTGGCCAGCTGAGGTATGGTATAGATGTTTCACTATAGCTACTTCACTAAATGTTTAGTCAGAGTATTAGTGGTTTTATTGAATAATGGAAGAACTTCAGCAATATAATCAGAACTTTCTTGTTGTTATGAAGAATTTATCTATTATGACTGGGTTACATAACGTGTTATCACTCTGTGCTCAGACTTTAATTAGTATAAGGGGCTGATATTCCGCTTTGGATAGAGGTGGAAATACCTCTTGTAGTATGATTATGAAGAAGCCTATAAATGTGGATGCAGATGGCAGTGGTAGGGGCTGTACAAACATAGAAGGGCCAGTCAGTGTTCTGCAAGGTTCAGTGGTAGTGGTGGTTGTAGGGCCCTATAGAGATTAAACCTAGCTCTCTGCTGCTCCACTGCAGTATGGTTCAATAATCTCAATTCGGATCTTGCTGAACAGCATGCTGACAGTACAGGGGCCAGAGAGTTAAAAGGAGGGCAGCTGGACTAGTTGATAGTAGTAGAACTTTTCCAGCTGAACTGTTCTATTCTGTATAAACCCTGTAACTGTTCTGTGCCCTGACTAGAAGGCTTAGTGGTCAGAGGGAGAGACTGTGCATGTCTTGTCTGTCAACATCCCACAGAAATATATTATGGAATACCTACTGTTATTGCTACAGGGACAGCAAACAGAAGACTGACAAAGGAGCAAAAAACCTAGAGCTTGATGCTTGGGAGCAATTAAAATTCTAATGAAACTAATTTTTTTTTTTTTCCTTTTTTGCCTTCAGAGTACCCAGTCATGGTTGCTGACATTGAAATAGGGTGTTTCCAGTTGCTTTTAAATGAATTTTGAAATAACCTTAGAGGTAAACTTTCTAGTACTCGCTGAAGAGTTGCGTGGATTTTGCTGAAATATCTGCTTAGCAAAACCTGGTGTTTTCAGAATAATGAACTCAACATTGTGGTTTCCAGTTAAGAGTCATTGTGTAACTCAGTTCCTTCTATTGAACAGAAGAAATTGATAATAATAGGTATGAGGACTTATGCTGTATAGGCGCAAAATACATCTTTATGCGACGCTGTGTTTGAGTTTTCACTGTGGAGATTATACTGGAAAACTAGACTGAAAATGTATTTGTTTTAGCAAGCAGATTTCATAGAAGTTTGAATTGTAGAACTCAATGTAGTTTTCTGGTGGAGCTAAGACTCCCAATGATGATTATCAAATCTGAAATGCAAAGAGCAAGTGCTATGTTGTGTGCTTATTCATAGTGCATTGTAATCTTTACATGATGAATTCCCTTGGGATGTTTTACAATTCAGGACAGTATGTGAGAGCTTATAGCTTTTCTCATCAGCTACTCTTTCCGCTTATAAATTCAAAGTAGGCTATATAACCATAGGAGATTAGCTTTATTAAAACAAGCTACTAGATAAATAAGTTTTCTAGTTACAATCACAAATACATGTGTCACTAAACACACTGGAAATGCTGAACACATTGCAGCTGTCAGTGTATTCTGTGTAATTTTGATTTATGTTAACATCAGAAATTTTCTGGTACGAACATATGAGACTAGGCTATGCAATATCAAGGTAATAAATGGAATACTTTTCTGAACTCTGCTCCCGGATCTGGATTCTGCCTTTAAAACCAATCCCTGAGATGCTCTGTGTTGGACACAATCGGATGACGCAAGTGGAGGTGGTGAAAGTATGAGTCTAGGAAGACCATGGTGGCTTTCTGTAGGGACTACCTGGGAAGTGCCATGCCCTCTTTGTTGAGCCATTTTATCTGCTGTGTGGCTTTCGGATCTGATTGCTGTTTTATACAACTCTCTGAACTTCAACATTTTCCATAGATCTAAACCAAGGTCAGAAAGGAAGAACAGTGGTGTCATCCATTCCATCTTGCTCCAAGTCTGATACTTCAGAGACAGCATGTCTTATAGGAGCCCACTAGTTTTCTGAAATGGTTACCATCTTGGGATGATAATGTGGAGAAACAAAGAATCCATCAGTTTTCATACCATTCATTTGGAATAACTGTATTTCAGACCTCTCAATTATTGATATTTTGCCATGGTTTTCTACCTTCCTCTGCTCGCATCAAGCGTTGTATTTTGTGATCTCTGGTCCCCAGGTGAATTCAGACTTCAGTGCCATTATTAAGCATATTTCTTTGTATCAGGTGGTGGCTGCATATAGAGGTAAGTAATACTAGGTAGTTTCATTTCAGTGTCAGTCCTCAAGCATAACTTTTAGGTACACATAACTTATAAATTAGATGGCACATGTAACTTGTTCCAGGCATCTCAGACTGAAGCCTCTTCTTAGATGCTTCCTTCTGTTTATTGTAGGAGATGCTTGCTATATTCTCCAGCTTCATTTACTACACCATTGTCTCTTTCAGGAGGTTGCTGCTTGAAAATGTTGCTATGTATTAATTCCAGACACTCTACTCCACAGTGATCAATAACAGTAAAACAAGTAATGATGTCTTCAATGTACACTTTCACCTCTATCACCCATTCTGCCCTTAAGCAGGATATAAAACAGGATTTTTAACATTTCAGTGATGCTGTGAACCATCCAAACTGGATTCACTAATGCTAATTTTATGAAACTTCTTGCCGCCGGTGAGTTTCCCATTCCTTTTTCTTTGTTTTGCAGGTTGTTGTCATTGATACAGTGGTAACTGAAGTGTTTCTTGTCTTTCCTTCCTACTTCAGCTGAACTCAGTCATGAGATCTTGGACTTCTCCATGCTTTATTTGTTTTCTTTATCAGCTTGACTTGATACTGTTAGTTTAAAATTTCCCTTGTTTCTCCAGTTAGTCCACAGTAGAGATTAACCCCTTTTCTGGTTGATAAAGGCCTCTGAGGCCTTTTTTTCACCTGAAAAATGGACTCATATTCCATAGCCAAAACTTCCAGCTTTCAGTATTAGAAATTCCATTATTTTTCCTATGAAGACAGTGGCCTATCCTTCAGTATTTGTTTTGCTCAAAAAAGATCTTTAGGAAAATAATCTCAAATTTGTTGTGCTGCTAATTCTTCTGCTAGTGGAAGACCCCTGAAATCTTCTGTGACCTGCTTGGGTGGTGTTCTGCAGGTGTTCCCATGTGTACCACTGCTGGTGAAGAGTTGCAAAATTATTTCATATTTGTCCTAGTTTCAGCAGGGATAGTTAATTTTTCTCCCACTAGCTGCTGTGTTTTGGATTTAGTACAAGAAGGATGTTGAAAACACTGTTTTCAGTTGTTGCTGTGAAATCAAAGACTTTAACCCAGTTTCTCATGTTCAGTTAATGAGCAGGTGTGCAGGAGCTGGGAGGGAGCACAGACAGGCAGCAACCCCAAGCTGACCAATGGAAATGTTCCATAACATAGACATCATGCTCAGCTTATGAATGGGGGTTGGCTGAGGGGGAGGAATTTTTTTCTTGTTTCCAGAAGTTTGAGTGCTCTCTTGTCTGGGTGTTTGAAACTTTCTGGGAGTTTGGGCTTTAGGAGTTTTATGAAACTTGCAAAATCTGCAAGTTTGGCATTCCGTGATCGCTGCTCAGCGACTGACTGTAAATCTGTCTTTGGGTGATGACAAAATTGTGTTTTATATAGTTTGTTTTGAATATTCATTATTATCATTATTATTGGTAGTATTGTTAGTCTTTACTTTGTCTTATTGAACTCTCTTTATCTCAATCTACGAGTTTCCCCTTTTGCCCATTTCTCGTCCGCATCCCAGTGGGGCTAAGGGGAGGGGTGAGCGAGTGGCTGTCTGGTGCCTTGTTACTGTCTGCTGGGTTAAACTACGACACCATTCCCTCCACACTATATCCACGCACTGTATTGAGGAAACACAGCATTTTTTGTCCTTTGCTGGACTGTGTGTCCTGTTGTTATAGCTCTGCTAATGGTTGGTCTTATAGTGGTTGTAAGAGGTCTCTGGGTAGTTATGTGCTCCTCCTTGAGTATGTTGTTGAGTTTGCCCCCAGAAGCTTTGTGCTCAGCTGCTTTGTTGGGAAGTGCTCCAGCACCTGGCTCCTGAATTAGTAAGTCTGCATAGAATGCCAGTAAGTTCCTTTTCCCTCTCAGTCCCAAATCGCACATGATTTGCCTTTGCTATTTCCAGTTTCTGCTCTCTCCAGGTCTGCTTTGGGTTTGGTGCATCTTGCAGCTGGCACTCCATGAAATCCTAATTTAATTCTGCTCTTTAGCAGACAGAAGAAGGAAAATACTGATTTTTTTCACAATGTCCAGTGTGGATCTGGTTGTACATCTCACACAGTATTACAGGTCCTCTGGCAATGCTAACCCAGGGGTGTTATCTTAGAGGCTAATATAAATTATCCCTAAATGCTGCTCAATTTAATTCAAACAAATAAATATACAAGGCTGTGTGAAAATATTAGCTTGTATTGTATATACACATGATAACTTAAAACTAGTATTTTTTGTAAAAAAGCAATAACGGAGAGGGCACCAGAAATATAAGACAAAACAGTGCCTTGAAAGCAGTGTAAGTTATGGGCAGATGTAAATAAATAGTCTGATGCTATAAATGGCAAATTTAGTTAGAATCTAAGTATTATACTCTGCAGACATAACTGTTCAAATACTTCTAAATTTAGTTGGAGCGGTACAGGAATATTTCAGACCTGGAGCTGGACCTTCTGGAATGATTTTGGAAAAGCTATGGTGAACAATTTATGGACTGTGGCTACATGTACTTTTTGAGCGACTTGATTAAAGAGATGATGTATATTCCAGTGCAAACTGAAAACGTACTTCATGACCCATGTCCTCAGATTTTTTTTTTTGAGAGGTTTGAGTCAGCTGTTCTCATGCAGAAGCAGTCTTGTTCAAATACCAGGGCAGATTTGACATGTCTCTGGCTGAACTCTGTGGGCACTGCTCATAGCCACCTCTCATGACTGTGCTGCATCTTTTTAATCATATGTTGGGAAGATAGAGGGGAGCTGAAATACCCAGCCATGTCCTGATAAATCTTCACTTGCTCAAGGATGATGTCTAGTCAGTTCCAATGCAACCTCAAGATTTATTCTGCTGTATGCTGAGATTAGCAGCTGGATTTTTCATTGTTTGCTGAATGCGTGCTGTACTGAAGTAAATAGGCTAAGGGTGGGGAGAGACGGAAAAGTAGTTGTTGTGTTCCAGATCTTGGATGTCTGCTGGATGTCAAGCCAACAGGGAAATGGGGACATCAGCTTGTCCTGAATGATTAAAGCCCAAGGTTGCTCAGTTTTATGGAAACCATGTATCTAATAAGATGTTATGAAAATGATTCTTTAATATTAAATCTTTTAGTAATGAGAAATGATATAAAGAAATATTATCATAAAAATGAAAATATTTTCATATTTCAGACTTCTGTTTTTCACTTTTTTCCCAAAGTATGATTTGTTTTGTTTTGGTTTAGTATGAAATAGAATATTTTTTTTTTTAAACACAAAGGTGAATAGATATTTTTTTTTTCCTCTCAAAGTCTGTTTCAAATAGATCTTCTGTCTGTGCCAATTTACTGAAAATAGGCGAAGCTAAAAAAATGAAAGAATAATTTTTTTGGGGAAGACTCCAAACACAAATTTAAAACCGCTAACAATGCAAAAAAACCACTCCAAAATACAAAAAAACCCAAATCACCAACAACCAAAACCCCCCAAAGTTTAAATACTAAGGAGAGAAATTTTCTAATATATGTAAGAGGAATTTTGCTCACATGACCTATCTCATTAAAGCTATTGAAGTGGAACTTCTCCTAAGAGGAAGGCTACTCGAGTGTGTAATTGTTTGCTGGGCAAACTCCTAGTCTATAGGACACTGCATTTTGTTAGTGTACCATAAAAATGCATAGTGATATAAGCATACAATAATTCTGTAATTAGAATTACATCAGGCATAATGTTTTATCATTAGAAAGAACATTGGCTTGTTATAATAATGATTTCAAAGTGTGTGTTTGTGTTCTCTCAAGCTAGCTAATGAATGTCTTCAAGCCTTGCACACAAAAGGAAGCAAATCTTCAGTCCTATACAAGACTTACAAAAACCATCACATCAGTTTGTTACAGTAATTAACATCTAATATCTCTTTCACCTCTGATCAGCCTGCTCCTCATTTAAATCAAAACCTGTCTAATTCCCACTTATCAGCAAACAGATTAGCAGATGATTCAATTCACCTTAGAAATTTGTGTCTGGTAAATATTGGCGGTGAATCAGACTAGTTAATGAACTTTGTCAATTTATAGCTGTGAGCCTTACTAATTATCAGAAGAAAAAAGTGTACATGTTCATAAGCAGCTGATAAAGTCATAAGGAAGATCTGCAATGTGTGTTTAAAAATGTAGAATGTTATGTGCGTGTGCTTGAATATACATGTGTCTCATAGAATAAAGTTGAGTACAGCTCTTGGGCACGAGTATGGCAGATGTGAGGCTGTGGCTCTTGCTACTGATGGTGGTCTGCTGCCCCAGGATACAGCCTACTCTGCACCGATCTAATGTACGGCCATAACCTGCTTGGTTCATGAATGTATCTTTCATTTTACTACTTCTAACTGTTTCAGAAAATGAAGCAAAAGTCCTTGGTGTAGACTTTCTTGTCTACACGCTCTAGGTTTGTAATTACCTTTATCATTCTCTCTGGGTTTATTGTTTTAGTTGGAATATGCTGAAAAAAATAAATTTAGAGCTAGCTTCCAGCAAAAAAGTGCCAATAACACGTATGGTTGAAATGTTCCAAAAGGTTGCTAAAGGACAGAAGAGCCAAAAACCATGAAGAATAAAGTTGCTGGGCAGGGTATTAGCAAGACAGCACAGAAGGGGAAAATGGAGGCTCCCTCATTTTGGTTGTTAGTTCTACATATAAAATTATAGATTTTTCCACTAGCTATCAAACTTTTCTCTTTTAATTATCTTAGCAATACTGGTTAAGGAATTATAGGATAGTATGTAGGATTAGAAAATCATTCATGTGTTAGAGAACTAATTTACTTCCCCCAAAAAACAGCGTGGCATGTAAAAGAACATGCTTTATTCATGACCAGATTTGTTATTTCAGTGGATAGCATTACCCTTCGTGTTTGCTTGTTTCAAATGAAGCAGACAGCTGTCTGGAAGTGACAGAGGGGAGTATCTGTCTGTGCAAACGTGAACAGAACTGTTGCTTTACACTTGGTATCTGAAAGTCTAGTAGTGAGATGGTTATAACAGGAGCAAGAACAAACTGCTCACCTGACCGCAGTAATCTGTCCCTTTATTGTCTACTTGCTGAAACACTGTAGCCCAGCATAGCAATACTTACCATTGTGCATTGAATGTAAAAAGCCCCAGTTTGCATATTGTATTCCGGGAATAAAGTAATTGTTCCTGCTCCAGTGAGTTTGTGAAATGTATGTTATCAGCATAACATTAATTACAGTAAATTGTGGTGTTCTGCATCTCCTTCCCTCACACTTGGTTGAGTTGCTATAATGTTTTAATTGCTTGATGACACCAGTAAAGATTAGGCATCTTATGGGTAACATCCATGAAATCTTATTTTCTATCATAGTCCATTAAGAAGTTGCTAATATTAACCCAAGAGTCTGAGGTCAGTGTACAGTCTATGAATTTGTCCAGGCACACTTGTTGTACATGTAAGTGTTTGGTTATAAAAGGCTTGACTGTGCTTCCTCACAGTGATTCAACTTTTGCAAATCTTGAAAGTACAGATTGCATAAGAAACCACAACATTATAATACGTATAAGACTTCAGCATTTTGGAAAAAAAATTTGTTACCCGTTTTATGATTCTGAAGGAATGCTAGGAAGATACAAAATGCAAATTTAGTTGAGAAATCAGTAAAGCTCTCAATACATCCTACGACAGGGTTATGGTGTTCGTAAGGGAAGAGTAACTGATGTTAGCTATCTGGACTTGTGTAAAGCATTTGACACTGTCCCATGTGACATCCTTGTCTCTAAATCAGTGAGACATGGTTTTGATGGATGGACCACTTGGTGGATAAGACTGAATGGTCACAGCCAACGAGGTGTGGTCAACAGCTCGATGTCCAAGTGGAGAGCAGTGGGGAGTGGCATTCCTCAGGGGTCTGTACTGGTACCGGTGCAGTTTAACTTCTTTGTCAGTGACATAGACAGTGGGATTGAATGCACCCTGAGCAATTTTGCCAATGACACCAAGCTGTGTTGGTGTGGTCAGCATGCTTGAGGGAAGGGATGCCATCCAGGGGGACCTGGACAAGCTTGAGAAGCGGGCCTGTGTGAACCTCATGAAGTTCAACAAGACCAAGTGCAAGGTCCTGCACATGGGTTGGGGCAATCCTAAGCACAAATATAGGCTGGGCAGAGAATGGGTTGAGAGTAGCCCTGTGAGGACTATGGGGTGCTGGTTGATGAGAAGCTCGACATGACCTAGCAGTATGCACTTGCAGCCCAGAAGGACAACCCTACCCTGGGCTGCATCACCATCAGGACAAGGAAGGTGATTCTGCTCGTCTGCTCTGATAGGACCCTACCCCGAGTCCTGCATCCAGGTCTGGAGACAGGGACCTGTTGGAGCAGGTCCAGAGGAGGGCTGCAACAGTGCTTAGAAGGCTGGACCACTTCGCCTGTGAGGAAAGGCTGAGAGAGCTGGGGTTGTTCAGTCTGGAGAAGAAAAGACTCCAGGGAGACCTTATTGCAGCCTTCCAGCATCTGAAGAGGGCCTGCAAGAAAGCTAGACAGATATTTTCTTTATGGTGAGAGATTCTTTACAGTGAGGGTGGTGAGACACTGGAATAGGTTGCCTAAAGAAGTTGTGGATGTACGCTCCCTAGAAGTATTCAAGGCCAGGCTGGACAGGGCTTTGAGAAACCAGGTCTAGTGGAAGGTGTCCCTGCCCATGGCAGGGGGGCTGGACAGAGATGATATTTAAGGTCTCTTCCAACCCAAACCATTCTATGATTCTATATTTAAACACTGACCTCAGTACAAAAGAATCAAATTTCCATTGACTGTAGTGAAAACACAAGAAGGGAAACTTAAATATTAGCAGGTTCACTGCAATTGTTTGCTGTTAAAGCTTCTGCAATTTTTTTTTTGTAGCCAAATGGGCAACGAAGTAGTTCTGTCACTTCTACTGGAAGTAGCGCATGTCAGTTGTTCAAACCGCATTGTTTCCCTGTTCACTCAGCTGCTTGAATAACAGCAATTAGAATTTCAGGATACTAGTTGGATCCTATGGTCTTTGGTTCAGTACTTTTTTTCAAATCACACATGACAAACACAATTGATTCATGTATCTAAAGGTATTGGCCTAAAGTCACTCTCAGTGCAAGTTCATTGACTGAAGAGTGCTAAAATAAAGCATGAGCTTGGCTCACTTCTCTTGACTGTAATGAATTTGTATGACTCAAGACACACTATCCAGATTTTTCTGTGAGTTAGCCTATTATATTTATATAAATATTTTGGTCTATTTATGCCCTGTCCAGAGAGGTGCTCAATGGTGTGGAATCAACGTGAGCTGTCACAGGCAAGCACATCACAGTGCTCTGGCTATTGCTTGGCATCACTCATTTTACTAAGCTAATAACAGAAAGGCTGAAGGAGACTTTGAAAGAAATTTCTGACAGCTACTTGCTTCAAATGTTGCAATGCTGATTTACGTATTGCTGAAATTGTAGTTCCTGTTCTATTTTGCCAGTAATGCTGCTGTAACTTCACAGCATAGTGGATTCACAGGGGAATGGCAACCTTGAACATGCCTTCATGGACAAATCTAGAACAAAAGTTTTACAATTTATTTTTAGTTTGCCTTTTTTCAGGTCACCTGACAGCACTTGGTTGTATCAGTCAGTCTGACTCTTCAAAGAACTTTTGCAGTTTAGTTGTGTGGGTTTGCTTAGATTTGCAAGTGCTATCTCAGATGAAAAATTAATAATGTCATCTTTCTTAAATGACAGTCCAATTAGAAGTTGTGTAGCGTCCTGTTGGATCTGACTTTGCCTTTCTTTATGATGTCCAAATACACTCACTATAATGTACTTTGAGTTTTATACTTCATTTTCCATTGCTTTGTGTTTGCTTTGTATTTAATTTTTTAAACACTGGACACAAGCAATAGATGTTAAAAGATTTATTTTTTTTTTAAATTTACCTGTGCAATTAAGAATGGTGTCTCTAAACCCATGGTATACTTAAGTTAAGGACAAATGTGGCTATGCATTTGGTCTACCTGGGCAGGGACATGCTCTGGGAATGGCCTTGGTGTGTCCCAGTTGTCTGATTCAGAGACCCTCTTGATCCTTATGGTCACTTAGTTAAGAAATACCACGTAACATGTCTCAACCAAGCAGGTGTAAGTTTCCTAGATCTACTACTCAAACCAGACTGTTTGTAGAGCAGAGGAAAAGCATGAACTGATTCACATATATATATTAAATTTTGAGCCAATGATTACCTATTGAGACAGGCAGCAGCAGAACTGACTGTTCCAAATATACAGGAATTGTTGTGAGTTAGTAAACAGCTTCCCACTGTGAAAAGAACTAAAGAACTGATGACTGTAGTCTCACTTTCTGTTTCTCTCCTTCATGTCATCTTTCTCTGCAACTTATTTTGTACGAACTTCAAGCAAGAGGTCTCTTCCCTTTGTGTTTGAAGAGTGTCTCACCTATTAAAGCCCTGGTAGGGGGGTTTATGTGCTACCGTAATAGAAAGAATAATTGAATTTTGTTTGCATTACAAGCTCTTAAAAACAAATAGTGATGAGGATGAATATTCCCTCATAAAAGCACGATTGGCTTTTATTCTACTGAAAGAAAGCATTTTGAACCGCCTGGTGTTATTGTGGCATTATAATAAGTGTAAACTCTTCCTTGTGCTGCTATTCATATCCTTGCTCACTTTACTGGCTTATCAGTTCATTTATTTTTCCTCTATGTGACTGAAGTTTTAGAAAAGCTTTTCTTTTAATATCAGCCAGTTTACGGCAGAAAATTCTGGAATTTTCTATTGGCTATTTACAACAGTACTGCTTTAGCAGCTCCAATGCACCCATCTTAATCTGTGTGCTCTCAGGACTTGACTCCATAATTTGTTCCTAAGGGTAGTTTTCATGTTGACCTCTCAGGAAACAGCGTTCCAATTCTTACACCAATGCAACTGTAGTAATCTCAGAGAACTGGATGAGGATTATTTGTGTGGCACTGTCAGGTTACTGCAGGCTATCTGCTCCCATTCCTTACCAGATGACAGATCCAGAAGAGCTGAAGGTGACAGATAAATAGGACTATGAACCTTTCTGGGACATGGATTTGTAGTTGGAAGGACACAAAATGGAATTAAGTCACAGATTCAGAACCAAAAATGGGAAGTAATTTTTTTTTCTTAGAAAGTTAATAATTAAATCACTAAGTTTACTGTCACAAGGTGTTCTGAAAGTCAAAATCACAGTTCTATTTAAGAAGAGGCCTGTATAAATTTATGAGGGATAAGTCCATTAATGGTTATTTAAAGTGCTGAGTCGTATTTACGTTTCTCGTCTAGCAAATCTATTAACTGGTTTTTGGCTGAGGATGTGAGGAGGATGCTGACATTATACATACCCTCTTGCTTATACTGTTCCCTTAAGCAGTTTCTGTTCATTGCTTGTGAGGAACAAGTCTGGATTGTGTTCACTTTGATCTTAGCCAGAATGGCAGTTCTTAGTGTCCCACAAGATAAGAGCACAGACTTTCCGTGGGTTTGCCCAGCCTGCAATTGACTCTCTAGTCAAGCTTGCATCAACCTTCAGGTGGCATGGATTTTCTTCTTTTTTTAAACCTAATATATGAGATTTCTGGGGGTTCTGCACCTGCAGAACGTGTTCTTGTGTGCTACTGTACATTGTGCAATTTCATGCAGAAATGACCTAGTCTGTTTTGGCTAGCAGTCTGCAGCTTAACCCACTCGTGCCACCTTCTCTGTGTGCCCCTGCTCCACCATGGCACTCCATCTGCAATCTCCCTGATCGTCCTCATTTTAGCATCTCTTTCCAATCCAGTTTTCGTCTTTGTACTTTCTATGGCTGTGTTACATTCCCATTTTTTCATTGTCATTGAAGCATCAAAGATAAAGTCATTCAGCCTGATCTTGCAGATAAACAGCAGACTTGATTTATTGAGTCCTAAGAAGTGATTTGGCCATGGTAGAAGAAAAAAGAAACACATGTCTCATTCCAATGCAATGTTGAAACATGCAAGCTATTTGGCATGTTTAAAACCAAACAATGTTCCTTCTACTTTAGTTTGTGTATACAATTGGTTAAAAATGATAATAATATGTTTTGAAAGTAAGACTTATCTTGCATTTTAATCTGTATAGTAAATCTGTGGCCAAGAATTAATGATCCTGATCCCATATGTTCTTCTTTGTGTGAGGAAATAACAACACAGGCATGAAAATTATCACCTGTGTCTGTTGAGTCTGTTAATGTCAATTTAATTACTGATTTTTTAGAAATAAACCAGCTTTAGTTCCTGTGGGATGTAAGCCCATCCTGGGAGGAGCTGGCACCAGAGGTCAATGGATGGAAGGAGGAGGAAGGGCAACCACAGCTCATGTGAATGGTTTCTCAGGGGAAGCCAGCTGGCTTGCATTTCTTGGGAGCTTGTAGGAATTGCTGCCAGGAAGCAGTTATCTGTTGCCTCCTGAGAGTTGTAGAGATCTCTGGTGGAAGATGGCTGGTGGGATGAGCAGTCCTGGAAGTCAACAGGGGTTGCCTGCTGGGGCAGCCCATGGTGACCTGCTGGGCTGCAGGGGGCTATCAAATAGGTTGAAGCTTAGACAATGAAAAGCATCTGTGTATTTTACTCCTACAAGCTACAGTTAAAGGCGACTGAGAGGAAGAGTGAGCAAAAGCAAGGGGGGTCAGTTTGCTGATCTCTCCAGATACAGATTAGTGGCACAGGGTGAGATGGAGGCATCAAAGTGTCTGTTTGTCTATTAACTTTCTTAAGGTGAGAGCAGTGAGGGGAGCGGTGGGTTCTCTGCAGAATGACCTGTGGGAAATGTTTCTCCTGGAGCTGTCACAAAAGTCTTGGGGGAATGCTTAGAGGGGAGTGACAGCAGCAAAAGGCAGGGGACCTAGAAGTTCTTCTCTTGAGAACTTTGAGAATTATGTGCATGAAGGAGAACTTTTATTGGTGAGCAACTCTGCTAAGGAGTTTTGCAGAATGAGAGGCTTTGATTCTTATTGCCATATATTAACTTTAGGGATTTTAGTTTTCTCCTTCTGCAGGGTAGAAAAGCAAGAAAATACATCAATGATGTGTGGGAAATTGTTTCTCAGTGAGTATTTTGTAGTAATGTTTTTAAAAGAAGAAACTATAATTAAACTTTTATCCATATCCACCTTTATAGTCTATATCCATCGCTTAATGTGTTAATTACTTAGAGTCCAGATTTGCCTCCTAATGCAGTAATTGTAATTCAAAAATATTTGTTGAAACTCTATACTTCTAATGGTATGATGTTTCAGACTGTGGAATAAAGAAATAAAATTACTCCATTTTAATTTCAGAAGCTAATGTATGTTTTTAATCCATCTTCATCCAACATTAAAAGCACTTTATTTTTAATAAACTCAAGAGTGAATGAGAAATAATTTTATTCCTGGGACTAATACGGAAATGGGTTTCTGTCCTTTGAAATGTATAATCTATGTACGAATGAAAGTGAATTTTCAACTTGGAAACAGCTTTATTGATACTTTAAAATGGAGTGAGAATGGCAAAGTTCCTTAAATTGAACCTGGAGAAACAGAGATGGACTATTAGTTTTAGTAAGTCATTTCATTGTTAGTGACCTAATAGTTACTGTAAATTGTATATGTAATAATAATCCTTGAGTGTTACTCATTATAAGCAGTTAGTCACTGCTGTGATAAGCTAAAAGCGTAAGGTGATAAGGAAGGTTGTTAATTTCATTAATGACTGATTTCCACAAAATACAGCATCATAATTTATATGCTGTGCAGCAGACAGAATGGCAGCAGTTTTGTAAATGCTATCTGCATCCAGCGACTATTTTGCTAATGGAAAACTGCAGATATGCACAAATCCGAAATGTTATTTTGGATTATTTGAAAAATATTCTATTTTGAAACCATCAACGTGTATTAATAAAAAAGCACCCATGATCCAAGAACACAGTGAAATGAAAGGGTATAACACTACTGACTTTATTAGACAATCAGAAATAACTTCTTGGTCTGTACAAGGTGTTCTTAAGTTTTCCGGTATAGGTAACATGTCACCTAGATACAGCTTTAATACATGCAGACACAAACTCAAGAAATTGGTTGGATTTGCTTTTGAATTGTTACAAGTTGTAGGTGTCTGCTCTCTCTCAAATATTTGCCCTTGGCTTCTATCCGTTATTTAGGATGTGAGTGCCCTGGGTATTCACATCTCCTGTGCTTCAGAACTTTTAGAGGTTGTGTATTGATTTCCATGTGCAATATTCTTTCCTCACAAAATAATTTTGTCACTCATACTTTGCAACTGTGGTAAATCATTCACTGCTAATGGCTGGCAGGATTTGTTTCCCTTTTCCTCTACAGTACCCAGACAAGCAGGAAAGAGATCTTGCCTAGTTCTCCACGGCGGTAAGCCAGGGCTATCACTGTCTCTGGCAGATAACTGCAAAGCAGGAGTAAGTCACCACCGAATCCAATAGCCACAAGGCCTTTTCAAATAAATGTGTGAACATCTGAGAGAATCAGCTTATTCCTTTAAGGTGGATGCTGTTGTAGGCAGCAGCATATGTGAGAAAACAGGTCTGAGATGGTGACCGGGGTGTCAAGGTCTGTAACCCAAGTCCTGAGGCTAGGTGATCACTTTGCATCTGCTTTGGCAGAGCAGACCTTTGAGCTGTGTCTTTCTGGTTTTGCACCATCAGAAGTGCAAGATGCTGGAAGAAAAGCATGACAAGGATTGCAACAACACTGGTAACTGTTATGCAGTACAGCATTTTAAAATACATGTTCACGAAGCTAGCAGTATTAGTAGAGGTCAACAGAGGACTCTTTAAAATTGATCTTGGATTATCTTAGGTCTGATATGAGTCTGCTTAGTGTCCTGAGTGATAAGTGTCACAGTGCAGAACTGGTTCAGGAGCAGCTTTGGGCGGATGAATTTGAACCTGGGAGAGGGCAAAAATCTGTGTCTCACCATGACCTGCAACAGTCAGTCACCCCCTCCTAGAGAGGGGCTATGGGCTTTGGTCCCATAACCTAGGCACACTAAATATGCTAAATGATATACCGTGGGAGCTGTAATCACAGTGCAGGAACAGATCGCTTTCGTCCTTCTGCCCCCTTCAAAGCCCCTCTTTCATCATTTGCCAACCTATGCAGGAAGAATAGGAGGATAGGATTAATCACAGAATCATAGAATGGTAAGGGTTGGAAGGGACCTTAAAGATCACCTGGTTCCAACCCCCCTGCCATAAGCAGGGACATCTTCCACTAGACCAGGTTGCTCAGAGCTCCATCCAACCTGGCCTTGAACCCTGCCAGGGAGGTTGGCATTCACAACTTCTCTGGGCCACCTGTTCCAGTGTTTCACCCCCCTCATGGTGAAGAATTTCTTCCTAATATCTAATCTAAATCTGCCCTGTTTTAGTTTAGAGCCATTTGCCCTTGTCTTATCACTACACAACCTTGTGAAAAGTCCGTCTTCACCCTTCCTGTAGGCCCCTTCATGTACTGGAAGGCTGCTCTAAGGTCACCCCGGAGCCTTCTCTTCTCCAGGCTGAACAGCCCCAACTCCCTCAGCCTGTCCTCATAGGAAAGGTACTCCAGCCCTCTGATCATCTTTGTGGCCCTCCTCTGGACCCGCTCCAA
>Ga0065711_1006621_pt1 | contig 16818 bp, 12 predicted proteins | sample Hoacrofraction12_FD_59098 | JGI IMG/M metagenome (GOLD analysis project Ga0065711, IMG submission 59098) | Hoatzin crop microbial communities from Cojedes, Venezuela - Epithelial fraction 12 v2 (version 2) | ecosystem: Host-associated > Birds > Digestive system > Esophagus > Crop | place... | reverse complement strand
CCCCCCCCCCCGAAATGGCAAAATGTGACTTGATCATCCATTCCTCCTTTCCCACATGGTCACGGGACAGTATCTGAGAGACTGTTACAAAACTGGACTGACAGAAACAACTTTCGGCAATTCAGGTGAGCTGTTCCTCTGCCAGCCAGGCTACGGCACTTTTGATGAAGTTGCCAGGTGTCTTTCCGCTTTGCACTGATGTTTACAGGTCTACTCTCTTTACAGCAGGATGAGAAGCTCCTGAGTATTCCTGAAAATGAGATGTGTGTTCCCAAACAGAGATTGTAGAAATGTTTCATCTGCCTAATATACCGTTCCTAGCCGTGAAGATGTCACATCAGTATTTTAGTACTCCCTCTGTTCATGCGCATTGTGTGTGGAAGTTGAATAATGTGGCTCGTTATGTTTTTGGTTAAGTGCTGAGACTACTTATTGAGCTTATAATTTCATTGTGGTTTTACATTATTATTAACAAGCAAGTGGCTCCCTAGGCTAGCAGTGCAGCTGGGAATGGGTTTGCAGGCACAGGGGAGTCGGTCTCCAGCCAGAGTTCAGTGGGATGATGCTACGTGTGCAGCTAGGTAGCAGACTGGGCTACAGCTTTTCGAAGACTCTCTTCTACTTTTCCCTCTACCGTCTTGAAAGGATTAAATCCAATGGAGGTATTTCACATCTGACATGCACTTTCTTATTACAGAATAATTTGCAAAAAATCTCATTCTTGGATGAGAAAAGAAAAAGGGAATAAAAGGATCCAAGTTAGAAAAAGTGTGCCTCTGCTCGCAACAAAGTCCTTTCAATCTCCATTTAAATAAAGGTATTGACTATGTAAAACACAAGGCTGCCCAAGGCAGAACATGAATAGTGTTTTCCAGGTATAGTGTTTGATGTGGGCTTGCACATAAGGTATTGAAGGCACAGATCGGTAAATCCTGAACCTGCCAACTCTTTCCTGTGCAGTGTCACTCCAGTCTAGTTAGAGTGTATTTAGAAAGTAGCTAAACACACTTTTGTGGAAATCATTAAATAACACAGCAATTCATACATTTGTAGCAGACAGCATCTAATGCACGTTATTAACTGAAAATAAAATCTCAGCATTTATCTTATATGTTATTTTATCATCAAAAAAATCAGATGCCCAGTATGACTGAGAATATAATACCCTGAAGTTTAAGACTGGTTTGTAAACACAGTCCCTAGTGTCTGCTATTGATTTTTTGCTATTTTAATGCATTTTTACTGACCAACATGTCCTGTGGTAAAGAATATTGCCTAAATTAGTTATCTGATTGGTTCTTTTGATTAATGATGGGACTGTGCTTCATTACACATGACAACATGATCAGAATAATCACTGCAGCCATAGAAGCTGGGACTGGCATTTTTTATTCCTTCATTTTTAAAGTTCATTTATAAAATTATTTAATGTATACGTCCTAAGTTGTAATTTATTTACATGACACTTTTTTCGATGGGAACTGTTGTACTGTGTCACAAATGGCTAAGAAAACAAGGTAAACTAGATGTACAAATCAATGTCTTCTGGCTCAAGGGGAAAAAAACATAATCAAGATTCAAGAGCTGACCTTGTCCAAAGTCCAACTTGTCACACAACAAACAGTGAGGTGCCCAACAAATCACTGAGATCAGCAAGATGTATTCAAAGGAATGTTTAGATGATATTATTCCTGTTGAAGTTCTCACCAAAACTTCAGGATTTGTGTGTGTTGGGGTGAAATCTGTCCAGGACCCACATGCTGTTGGGTGTCCAGGGTCAAGCGCAGGGCAGGCACCCTGGAGTGGGAGGAATGCCTCCCCAGGATAACCCTGCAGAGATACTGGTGGGGCTGTTTGCCTTGGGCAAGCAACATCTCCATCAGATGCTTCGCAGCCTTTCTGATGGCTCTTCTCTGATGGGGATGTTCCAGAGCAACAAACCTGCAAAGCCTTTTATGCCTGCAAACAGGTCCCCAGGGCGAAAAGGTTTCTTGATTAAACCCCGGAGCCAATCTGAGCAAATACTAAGAACTTGCAACCGTATGCACTTAACTTGTGCAAAATTAAACCACATTTGGATCAAGGCGTAGAGGACCAAGACCAGATGTGTTGCTTAGCGTCATCTTATCCCTGTGGTATCTGCCATAGTTTATAGCACGTTTATATGCTTTGAGGTTGCTGATTGCTTTTTAGTAGGTCATTCTGGGATTGATCTGTTGGAATTTATAAGGACATGCATGCCACCTTATGTCATGTTGATGAATGATTCAAAATTTTAAATGGCAATTCAACATTTAATGTTTTGAAAAATGTTTAAATGGTGTCACGCACAGAATAAATGGCAGCTTTCATTTTCTTTCTTCAAAATTCCCTGCCAGCCTGTTTACATGATGTTGACAGACATTTTAGCGTTTGCCAAAGAAATAATGTGAAGGGTTGGATACTTGCCATAAAATGGTTTCCTCTCTATGGCAAATGTGGAAGCAAATGTGTGCATGCACAGTACATACACACACATATATTTTAAACATATTTCCAAACAAAAAATTGTTTGTTTGCTGTTACAGCTACAGAAATGTACCTCCAAGCAGGACTAACTCCAAAAGGGGGAGAAACTGAGCTCAGAGGAGTCAGAGTCTGACTGACTCCTGACCAAGTCCCACTGATGGCATACAATGATACATTCATTGCAAAGCTCAGGAATGGTCTTGTTGGTCAGCAGCTAAACAACATTAATTTCATCCCTAAATTATATTGAATTATGATGAGACAACTAAAGAGTGTATTTGCAAATGGAATATTTCGCGTGCCTGTGTAATTCTCATTGTACCAGTTTTATTATGCTCTGTCTCACTTTAAGACTGCATTGTACTGGCTCCGTATAACATATTATCTGCTTATAAAAGTAAATGTCTATACAGATTTAGGGCCCAATCCTTTTACGTACATATGCACTTTAAATGGACTTTGGTGTTGGTGCAATAGATTTTCCTCCTGAGATTGCAAGAGGACGGATGATATTTGTTGTGTGTAGTAAATGTGAAAGTTTAATATGCCAATAATTCCATTTCCATGGAATAACTATGGATTTAGGATGTTGCACTGAGTTAATTTTGGTTTGTGTTTAGACATTCATTTTGTGACTAACAATATTTGTCTAATTATGGTGGCATACCAAGCTTTTGTTTCCTGGGAAGAGATTGCTATTGTATGAAATATGTTTAACCATGGTTAAACACCCTTTGACTTCTCATGCTGGTTCTAGCTATATACAAGGCTGTTTGGTGTTACCTTCGCTTGTAGGTGACTGAAGCATTAATAATTCTTTTATGAAAGCAATTGTGAATGATGGATTGATACATTGAGTTTATGATTCTTATATTCCAGGATTGGTTTGTTACTAGCACATCAGAAATTGTGACTAGTCAATGAAATGTCAGCACTTCAGGGCTTTCTGAATCAGGACCTCTGTTAAAAGCAGTTGTAAACTACTGTATGGGTCACTGAGTTTTACTATGAGATGTGTATGAAATATTTAAGGACGTTGAAGGTTTCACACTGTACTTAAAAAGTGAATTTTTAATTAGCAGATGTATGAACACAAGAGAAAATCAATTATTTTTTTTCTGGAATTGATGAAGATGATGTATGTAAAGCATGCATCTTTACTTCCAAATGAGGAATTGATGCATTTTTTCTATTCAAAAGTTGTTTTCTATCAATACACGCAGATAATTGGTTACGCTAATTGACTGTCTGCATATGTATGTATCTGTTGCTTAAAAGCTTACCAATGGATACAGTAGTTTCTGGAGCTTGTTGTATTGCACTGCAACCTTTACTACAGTATAGGATTAAAGCATGTAAAATTGATGTTGAATATGCAAGTTATATGTTAATCTGATTAAATGAATGGAGAATTGCCCAGTGCAGTCGATTGAAATATCCAACAACTTTGTGTTGAACTTGAAGGAAATTGTCACCTTGAGGCTGCCAAACCCCTTTGCTTTTGCAATAATATTTGCCTATTTATCTTGAAAAACCCTATCTATGTGTAGTGTTTTTGTAATGAAGTAAGATTAGTCCATCAAGGAGAGGCTTGTCAGAACTGGAAATGCAACAGTCTGTGCTGTATAGGAATGTTAAATGTTGGATGAAGGATTTTAGAGTGTTTTCACTAATAATGCATTTTTTAAAAAAAAAAAAAAGAAATGCAAAGGCATCTATATTATTTTATCATTTTATTATATGTTTATTTTCCCTAAAAATAAAATGAATTGATTTAAGTGAGTGATGCTATTTACTTGTATTTTAAAGTCTCGCATAATATTATACAGTAGATTGAAATGCATACTTATGTCTGTTTCTTTCATTGGACAGCTATGCTAAAGCAAATAAAATCAAACGCATACATTCCCTTTCAGTGGCTTACAAACTGTAAGTGATGGGAGGAAAAAGTCGCAGCCATTCCACTGAATTCTATTATTGACAACAGCAGAAGTAAAAAAATTAGAAAACAAATCCCTTTTTAAATAAAATGAAGTAAAAGACCTACATTGCTTGGAGGAAATGCTAATTGAAAATACCTTGCTAATGCTAGCTAGTCACAGGAAGGAAACATTAAGTTATTATTTTTAATAATGTTTACAAGTATATCCAGCCATTTCCAGCCAGTGAAAAATGTTAGCCTTGGTAAAATGTGGCAGTGCTACTTTTCACTGGTGATGCTGCTCATCTTCTCTCTGATAGCAATCATTAATTTTATTTTTTAACCCAGTCTTCAAATGAAGACAGATGAGCAGGAGAGTTTTAAATGCAAGCTGCTTATGTTCAGAAAAATGGCTGCTAGATTACAGATCACTGTGCCTGAGCTGAGTCCAGTGACTGTTTGGAAAAGGGGAGGAAAAAAAACTAACAAGCATTAGGTGAGCGGGGAACAGGCAGGCCTGCGAGGAGCCACTGAAGGCACAGCGTGTGTGTCTACAGGGTGCGTGGCCCTGCACGCGTTTCGGGATGCGGAGGGGAGGGAAAGGAGGATGAGGGAAAGGAGTCCTGCAGAACAGTACAGCAATCTGATTCATTTCCTAATTGCTATGGAGACCCACATATACTATTATTGTTAATTGCTCTTGATAATTTTGATGTTATGTTTTAACATTTATTTCTCATTAGCACCAAGAGGATTGTTAGAGACCAAAATGTGTAGGATATCACATCACTGGTATCATCATCCTGCATACTTTTGTTTGTTCTTTTAATGTCATCAGGATTCTCTTTAGTAAAGTGTCAACAAGCAGGATGTAATTTCTACATCTTTTAAGCTGTGATTTTTTTTTTTACTGTCTGGCAGTTTTACCTTGACTGTTTCTGACCACAGGTACACTGGATTTATCTTCACGCTCCTAATGCTCGCAAAGCTGAAGTTTTTGAAATTGGTCCTGCCCACAGTGAGCTCGTGACTGTTTGGATATACAGAAATAGTACCCAGAACAGGGTGTTATCTGGAGGAAAGAGGAAGGTGGGCAGTGCATTCATAACAACACAAGGTAGATAAAAGACTCCTTACTGAGTGGAGTAGAGTGCTGATCGCTGGCTGACCTGCGTAACTGGTCTCACACTGCTGATGCATTGCCTTGGACAGACCTCCTGAACATCCTCCTTGCTGCATCCCCAAACCCCACCAGGTAAGAGCTGGGGTGTCCCTGTGAGCCCCAGGGTTGCTCATGACAAAAGTCCTCTGTCCCGTTCAAGGACAATTCTTAAAATAAAAGCCAAGAACGGATTAGATCAAATCTGAGCTTCACCATGAAAGGATGGAAGGGCAGATCATGGACCTTTAACTCCACTCAGATACAGGAGTCTGGTATCTGCAGTCAGCGAGAGCAGTCCCTGCAGCTCCTCTAACGTGCAATTTTTGATTAGTTCTTGTAAGGATCTTTGCTGGCTCAGAGTTTGAGTAAAGACAGCGTCGAACATGCCTCCTCTATACTTCAGGGTTTTCTGCCAGCCCAACTGCTCCTGGGGAGTGACCTTGTCTCTAGGAATTAGGCCTTTCATTACAGTCCCTTGTAAGGAGTTGAGAGAGGATTAATTGGTTTGCTAACTGCAGTTTCTGGAAGTATCTCACATTTTTCAGTGGAAGATGACTCTGGAAGTACTTTCCTATGGTGAAACAAATCCCTGCCAACATAAAATGATGAATCCTGAATATTACTGGGAGCATTTCATGCCAATTTTCAAACAGTTCGTTCGTATCTGCACCTCCATTGCACATGTTCAGAGAGTTTAATGCCCAGCTGTCAGTGTTTTCCTCCTTAGCTGACCATTGGTACAGGAAGCACAGGTGTAAGTGTCCTGAGCTCCCTCAGGTCCCACACAGGGGCTGTGAACCGGTCACAGCAGAAACCCACTGCACCATCAGGGCAGATACACGCCTGGCATTTGAAACCCGAAGAATAAGGATGGCTCCTGTTAAAAAATGCTATAGGGAATGTACAGCAAAGGTGAAATGTTACTTGAGATTTTTTCTCTCTGCAATCACAGAACCTTTAACTATTATATCACTAAAAAACTCATTGAGTGGAAAGATTTTCTTTTTTTTAATGTTCACCAGGGTAGCCTTGTCCTTCTGGTGGGCCAAAGTCCCCACCCACACTGAGCAGACACACAGCTGACTCACGTGAGGTTTGGCTGTCCTGGTACCTGAGGTGGAAGATGCTCTGCCTTTTGCAGTCAAGAGGGCAGGGCTCAGCTGGCCAGGGAAGTTACTGCCCCTCCAAGGGCCAACAGCAGCCAGAGGAAATTTCTTTGGTACCTGCCCCTGAAAGGCTGCAACACCTAAGAGATGCCTGACAGCTCTCAGCATCTTTGTGTGTTAGCTGTAGGATTGAATTAAATAACCCCATGAGTATTTAACTCCTGTTCTAACTCTCTTTCCATGTTTAGCTGAAAGGGGGTTGCTTAGTGCAAAACCAGCTCTTGCAAGCTGAAACCATATTCTGGATGACGGCAGATCCTGGATGGCAGCAGCTCACTTGCGTTTCTCAGAAGGTGAGTGCAGAGGTAGAGAGAAAGTTGGAGAGTGGTGGAACGGATGCTGGGAGCTAACGAAGGCCTTCAAAGTAAGAGTGATGTTAGAGGGTGTCAGAAGGCAGAAGGTGCTGGCTGCCTGACAAAAGAAATATCATTACTCACTATTAAAGAACACTCCAGATGCTTGATGTAGTCATGGGTGGTGTTCTGAAATTTTTTTTAGCAAAGCTCCTAGCCTGCCTACAGTGTTGTTTTCTGGATCCAGGGCCAAAACCCATGAGCTTTTGTTCAAGCAAATGGACCATGAATCTCATGAGTAGGAGCCAGTCTTACCGGCTAATGCTGCATAGTGGTGGTTGCCTCTTCAAAATACTAAAATCCTCTTCACATTGTCTTATTCCTCCGGGACATCATTACTAATGGGGACAGATTGTGCAGATACTTTCTCAGCAGTCCAAGGTGGGATGAACATTTGCTGTAGGCATTCTCCAGTGTTGCTGCATCATAGATCTCTCTCCATCTCCACTCTTCCTTGCCTTTTTAATGAGCTAATAGGTGACTGTTGCTCATGCCTAGAGATGCATCAAGAAAAATGGAAGCATGAAAAATGAAAAAGTTCATCTGTTAACTTTCATAGGCAGAAATGTTATAGTGAATTCCACCTTGACTCTAGGGCTCTGCCTAGATTTTACAAGTGCAGGGGCGATTGAAACAGAATAGGAAAAAGATGGTGTAAAAACAGGACTGCTGAAATTAAACAGGTTGAAAGTTGTCTGGCAGCTCCAAATATAGCAGAGAAGTATAGCCCTAGAGTGCAGCAAATTTAATCTTTGAACAGGTTTATTGTTTTATCAGGTTTTTGTTTAAGAAGGGTTTCATTATATATAACATAGAGATAAATTTTTACATAGCAGATTTATTCAACAGGTTTATTCTTTTAACAACCCTCATTGTATTTCAGCAGTTGGTGTGTGGGGTCTTATACATCAGGCAAGTTTATTACTTTATCAAGTATGAATTTTAAGAAGTTTTCCTAATAATAGAAGATACGTGGAGATTTATAGGTGTTATGTTGTTCTATTCAGTGTTTGAGCTATTTTGCCTAATGTAAGCTACATCGTAACATGTCAATGCTGCTAGAAATGGTGATAATTGTGCTGTAACTCATACTATCTTCCCACCACTGTAATAGATCTCATTTTGCTGTCCCAGTGTTTTAAAAACCCTTAAAAGTCCAAGTCCAACTACCCTGACTAAATTGTCCCTGTAAATTAGAAGAACAAAGTGAGGTAAAAAGCAGTATTGACATTAGTAAGTAAATGGACTGTGCTAAGTTGTTTTGATAAAAATTCACCACTTTTGGACTAGAGGAATGAAAAAATCTCCTAGATGGGATGGCAAACTTGCTGTGGCATCTGCCGTAAGGACGTTGTAGTGTTTGGTGTCATCATAAATTTTTGATTCAAGAGTTTTCTTTCAAAAATATTCATTACTGATTATTCAATTCAGGAATCAGTTTTGGAAGCTATATCTTCCAGAAATAATGGCATGAAAATTCAAGCAGCTGTCCCTGATTTGTGGCTCTTGCTAAGGGAAGTAATTAAAGAATACTTGGGGTCTATGGCATTTTTAGGATTGTTTTAATCTTTCTGCTTTGTAGGAGAAAAGTATTATTAAAAAATCCTTGGAGATGTAAAGTCAGTTCTTGTAAATGTTGTTATTATTTGGACTTTTACAGCATGCATTTCAAATCAAGCTGAATCTCACTGATTTGTTCTAATGACAAAAGAAAGATCTATCACAAATTTCTTCATGTTGTGCAGTAGCAATTAATTTGCAGAGCTGGTTTGGTGTTTGCTGATGAAATGTTTTTCATCAGAAAATGCCGATTCATCAAAACTAGTCAGTTTAAAAATAAAAGTTAATGTAAATTTTTTTGTCTCAGAAAGATTGGAGGAAACCTCCTGAAATTTGCTTGAATGGCAACCTGTATGTCTGTAGTTTAGGTTAAACGGACTTCCTTTAGAAACCTCAACTAATTAAAGCAGAATTTTAGTGCTTCGAAATGAATAGTTTGGGTTTTTTGTACCAGGTTATTTTTCCTTATTTTTTTGTACTTTGGTTCATGAAGACATTTGAGAGTTCAGGTTTCCGTCTTGACTTAGGACAAGACGTTCCCTGTCATCTGTAAAAATCTGAGATACAGGAGTTTTCCTGCTAGCACTACTAAGGCAAAAGTGTAAAACAGGAGTATTCCACAGCAAAATACACAACAGCAGCTTTGTATTAAGATATGTATAATCTGTAACTTTAATCTTTGCCTATAACTGTTCTGGACATCTTTACTGACAGGAGTCAGGGGTACATGCAGTAAGAAGTGCAAAGTTGAAGCCTTTATTGCCATAGTTACTGTAGTATGTACTGTCATGTACATGTCATACTAAAACTTCTCTGAGTGATAGGATGCTGCCATTTTGAATGTGAAAATTACTGGATTTGTCTATGTGGGAAGGGACCATTAGCCATGCCCTAGTGTACAGCTGTTATTTAGAATTGTAAAACCATTATTGTGAACTTGTGATTTAATAAAATGTGGTAGATATAATAGGTGTACTTCTATCTGCTAATCATACATCTCTTTTCAGTGGTTCTAGTGTGGAAGTTCTTACTTTTCAGAGACTAATTTGATTGGCATCTACTTGATATTCTGTGATGACTTTGACATATAGCCTATCTGATTGACAGGTGCATTGGGTGTACTTTACAAATATAGATAGACTTAAAAAATATATCTTCCAAAGGTAATTGTACAGTTTATATAAAATCTGCTGTTCCTCCCAACATAGCTGTTGTATCTGGCAACTCTCAACTGATGAAATATTCTAGCTTAAGACCACTTAAGAAAAAAAGGCTGACACTTTAGATGAAACAGCGGGCATAAATTCAGTGAGAGTTTTGTCATTGCCTTTAGTGTGGCCAGAAGCTATGGCAGATCTTCCACTTTGAAGGGACTTGGGTTGACAGGGAATTGATGCTTTACCTTTCTCCTGCTTCCCGAACACAGCCAGGCTGTGCCCTGCACTTTCTTTCTTCCTCTCCCAACTGCGTGTAGTTTGTCTTTATACCAAATGCTTTTCATTTGGTAGTTTGGGTCCCAGTGGGCCAAAACCACCTTTCGTTTATGTTGACTGAATTCCATTAGCTTCAATGAGGTTATTTCTGGCTTCAAACAGATGAGCTGGCACAATAATTAGGCCAGATTTCTGTAGCATTTTGTGTGGGGGTGGGAGGGAGATGTTAAGAATCTGTCTAAGCTTTTAAAAGGTGAGGGTCTTTGAGCCAGGAGTCTGCTATTTGTCGTGAACGTTTGTTCCACTCTTCAAGAAAGGCATTGGTAAGTTCATGCTAAATTGTGGGCTGTTTTCTTTTTTTTTCTTAAGTCTCATGCTTTTCATTTAACAGGCAGGTTTGAGAACAGCAAGCTGTGTCCTCCAGTTTATAAGACTACCAACAACCCAACATTGTTGAGTTCCAGTATGGCATTGGTGGTGCCTTTTTGCTTGCATTGTTGTTTCTTGCTAATGCTGTGTTCTCCCTCTTCCTGAATTATAACAACTATTGGTGCCTTTCTTGAAAGTATTGACGCATCTGACTTAGGCGTGGGTCTAGCACGGTGGCTCTGGTATGTAAGGTGTAGTGGTGGTAGCCTGCAAAGTTACAGCGGCACTGTCACCAGCCTGGTACTGTCTCTTCTCCATTGCTGCATAACCTTCCTTCTCCCACACTTCGAAATTGCTCTATGGAGATGATCCATTAAGAATCACAATAAAGCTTGAACGTGTGAATAACCTTTGAAATTATTGACAAATCATCCCCAATGGGCTGCCTAAGAGCCTAACATAGAACAAGAGATCGATGACAATGCTGCAGAGACAGGATCCAGACTGCAGAAGCAAGGGGATATGTCATATGATTTTTGCATGCTGCCACTGAGCACAAATATAGCAGGAACAATGCACTGTTTGAGTGGGTCCTGCTTTTCTTCTCATGCTCTTTTGGCAGATTAACTTTACCTGCTGCCTTCTCATGGGGGGGCCTGGGCTCACTGTGAAGTTTGGAAAAAGGGACAAGCTGAAGCCACCAAGTATTAAAACCCAGGGAGGATTTGCCTGAAGTCTGTGTTGCGTGAACCTGTAAACTCCAAGCGCACCTTGTCATCTCAGCAAATTCACCCACCATGTAAGGAATTAATTCCAAGTCCTTGTGTGATCCCTGCTGCCGTCACCTCAGAGCATCTATAGTCTAAAACATCCATTCAGCCACAAACTAGCCTCCCATTATTTCCATTTCGCAACTGGGGAAGAAACAGTTCATTCAGAATCACAAAAGAGATCTGTTTTAAAACCCAGGTCCCCAGTGTTCGAGTCAAATTCATCTGTTATTTTTCTTCTTTCCATTCTCGTGAGAACCAAGGTCCTTTCGCTTGAGTTTAACCATATCCATAAGAACAGGAGCCCCCAGCCAGCAACTGGAGTAGACGCAAGGGCCACATTTACTTTTTTAACTCTATTATTTTCTGGGGGCCATCCAGGAGGTTTGAAGCCAATGTGCACACAGTTAAAAGCTGGGTAACAAAGCTAATTTATTAATGGCTGGCATTCCCCATTCTTCAGGAAAAGGGCTATTTAGCAGAGTTTATTAATAAAGCTTAGAAGTTTGGTGGATTAGTGCTCCTTTCTTTAAGCACCACTATTTTCTTTTACCAGATAAATGTATCCCACCTGGGTCTGTTTGGCACAACAGTGACCTCTAAAGGCTCGTTAGATTAATGGTATCTCTAGAGACATATCTGGCTTTAATTCTTATTTAAAGGTAGGTGTGTGGCTCTGTATCAGGTATTACCCCCTTCATGCTGAGCACATCTTTAGAAAGGTCAGCTCTTGGAAAGATCAGAAAGCCTGCTCCTTTTCCCTTGTGCTGTATAAAGGCACCTGACCTTTCAATGATCCTAATTTCTCTTCCGTTCTTCCTCCCTCCACCTTCCCCCAGCCTATTATTTATTGAAGCAGAATGGACCTTTTTCCTTTTTTTTTTTTTTCCAAAATACTTTCTAAAATAAGTGACCAAAGACAGTGATGACACAAGTTAAAATCCAGGTTACCTCAGTATTTCACCAGGAGCCACCTTCTTTTCAGAGCAATCTCATTGTGTAAAATTTGCAGCTGTGTGTATTGCCATACTCGGACTTTCACCAGGAGGAGTCAGCTAAAGCAATTCACTGAGCTCGGTCCCCAGAGCCCATCGGTAGCGTACCAACCACCACAGCAGAGCTGGCTTTGAACTCTCCCTGCTGCTGATGGACTGCTGGGAAGACGGTGAACCTAGGTTTTGCTCTGCTCAGCAGAGGTTGAGGGTCTGGTCCTGGCTTCCCAGATCTCTGCAGGATTGTCTTTCATTGCCATAAGCAGGGTGTTGTGGGGAGATGCAGCCGACTTCTGGTCCAGGAGACATGGGAAGGGCCAGAAGCAATACAGGTAGGCGTGGAGAGAGTGGGTATGAAACCGTGCTTGATGTCCTTCCAGCTCTGCTCTCAGGACCAAGCTGTTGTTGAGCAGCCATGACTTGAGTTCTGCCGAAGATCCAGGAACTGAGGACTTCAAACAGGTCAGTTTGCTGGTAACACATGCGAACCTGTGGTCATTGGACAGAGATGGAGAGGGCATGCTCCCCACACTATTTTTAGTAGATCAGTGCATTTAAGTGTGATATATGCGTGTTCGTTTTTTCACTTTAATTAAAACCTTTTTTTCAGGTACTAATGCCAAGGAACCGGAGTTTGGTTGGGGATGATTGAAGATGGGAAGAAGAAGAAGACAGAATAAAGCCCAGAGGAAGAGGGAAGGGAAGGGTTAGATGGGGTTGAAATAAAGAGGAAGAGGAGTGTAAATATGAGCAAAGGGGCAGAGTGAGAAAAAGGGGACAGTGAAGACCTGTAGGAAATAGGAAAGCCTCAAGTAATTGCAGGATTTTAAAGAGAGCTGCAACGGGCAGGAGGCAAAAGTTGAAGCAAAACCTGTGACCCTACCTAGACACCTTAATTATCACTGCAGCTTTCCAGCTACAGATTGTACGGGTCTATTGTTCAATTGACTTGCTGTCCCTGTCCCCAAACTGCTTTACTTCTGTTTCCAAAAGGGAAGTTTTCTAGTTTATTGGTCATTTTTTTTTTTTAATTGAAAAGTGACATGGTTTTAACAAACTTGTTTTCTGTCTGTGAGAAGCTGGTTAGCTCTTTGGTTGGTTCCACTTCGCTGGGAATTAACACTAGTTGATTTTTTTCTTCAAATCACTGCGTTCCAGGGGCTTGTATTTCTTGCTAAAATAAGACTAAACGCAGCTGCAGTCAGAGGTAGTATCCCTGCCTGGGCTGTTCAGTTCTTACACCTTTATCCTGAACATCTTTGCCCTTTTTGTATGGTCCTGATGGCACTCTGTGCTTGACAGTTTTCTTCCCAAAGGGTTGTTCTCTCCCACTCGTGTTAGTGGGGGATTTGCTGCTTGTCTTTCTATGGAGCTGGGTTTGGCTGGGATTAATAAAAAGGTCTTTTTCTTCAGTTTGGCCAACTCAACCATAGCAAGGTGGAGAGAAGCACGTTATAGATAAAAATGTATTTCCAGAGTTTTGTTTTGGACCTCACAAGAGCACCCTTTTGCCCAGGTTTGGGAGAAGGACTTGACTCAGAACAGTGAGATTCTGCTGGAAATTTATCACGTGCCTGGTGACAAGGAGCTGGAGAATTATCTAATATTACTCAGAAAGAGCACATGATGCATGCAAAGCTGTTCAGAAACAATATTAGCCAGGCTGGTTATTAAAAACTTTCTAGAATTCAAAGTGTGATTGCAGACAAAAACCTAGCGTGAGAGGATGGGAAGGAAATGAAACACCCTTTACTTTAAAGTACCCATACAAAAATGTTGCAAGAGGCCTAGCTCCAGTTTACAGAAATTAAACCGATGGCTGAGAGATCTGAGGAAGAAGATGCTGTTCAAATCGCTTTGTGAAGCACGTCTGGGTCTGAGGAGCGGATTCACCCCCTGGCCGTCCTGCCCAAAGAGGGCTGCAAGCCCCCTGAGCATGCCGGGGGTCCCCACTATGGTGGCAGCCGTGTGTGTAGCCACACGCAGTACCACAAAACAGCCATGGGCTGTCACGCTGGAGGCTGGCAGAGGACAGCCCGGGAAGAAGTTGGTGGGGGTTTTGCTTGTGTAAGGACTTGGGAGGCATAGGGTTTGCCTCTGCGTGATTAGCACTCCCTGTGACCAGGGGCACTTTGGATGTATCTCACTGTGTTTATGTTTTTGGTTCTTATAATGAAAATGAGATCCCTCGTGTAGCCCTCTGCCATTTTGCATGTCAAACTGAAAGTATATATGCTCGTTGTGGGTATTAGTGTCTCAGCTTAATGACAGAAGCCTCGGACAAATAAATCCATGTGCCATGGAGGATTTTCCTAATGAAACTGAAGTACAATACTGTTTACATAATGTCCTTTAGACTCTATTCAAAACTGCATGCTGGACGTCGCTGTTATCCACTGACACCAGCTAATACGGGCAGAAATTAAAATGTAATGTAGAGTGGCAGCTCTTTTTAACTTTTCTTGAAGTCTCTGTGTAGTGGCTCTGAGCATCCCCTCTGAACTTTTCCCCTCGTGGGTGCTGAGAGGTTTTTTGTTGTGTGTTTTTTTTTGTGTTTTTTTTTTTTTTTTTTAATATATTGACATTCCAGCCCTTGGAACAAGGTCCTCACTCCTTTTCTCATTTCGAGATCTTGTTTTGGGAGAGCTCTAACACCTGTCCACTGATCGCCTGCCAGTCTGCATCTGTGCCCAGCTGACAGGGCTGTCTGCTTTGACTAATGATGTGATTGATGGACAAAATAAGGAAGAACATACAAAAAAACATTTCTGTCTGGTCTGGTGTGTCAGCAAGCCTTCATCAAGTGGCTGCTGAAGGTATATTTTGCTGCATGCCTCATTACACAGTAATGGCATTCCCAGGCAAAGCTGTTTCTTTTCATGACACAAGACAGCAGGCAGCTTTATGGACTCTGGGCCTATCGAGCCTGGAGGAGAGAAGCACTAAAGAGTGGTCATTTCCAAAAGTGCCTGAAGTTGCTTTTTTGTTGTCATGAATTTAATATGAATCAACACAATATGAAATGAGCATGAGGAATTTTAGTGACTAGTCATTTTTTAAGAGTGCTGTCTAAACAGCCATCAAGAAAAAAAACATTTTCTTCTACCAAACCTGTTGCAAAAAGAAGTCATCTGTCAATTTTATTACATTAAAAAAGTACACAGAAGCGTATAGTCCAAACAAATGTCTGCTTCAGCACTAAACATGTGGAAAACGCCACATATCTGAAGCAAAAAAAGGCAAGTAACTGGCAGGCTGAATGCAGTATTTAACAACTTAGATTTAAATGGCTCTTTATGTAGGTCTGCATGAAGAACGCTCTTATGCAGCTCATATATTATGTTAGGGGACTGCCTGCTTCAGGAAGCATAATGATTATGTGATAGCCATTAGGCAGTGTGACGTGGGACTGTGGAAGGGCAGCCATGAAACCCTCGACACAGTCACGGGCACCAGTGGGGAGGATAAGTAGGACTAATCCCCAGACAGAGGGATGCAGGCAGAGGGGGGAGGTTCCTCCCCCTGCGCATGGCATCCTACCCCCATTTTCGTCGTCTGCTCAACCATTTCCCCATTCACATCCATCCTCCATCCTTCCTGCACCTTGTCTTCACTTGGTTTCTCCCCTTCCTCCGAAGGCTTGTTACTTCCCATAGAGTTTTTGCATTTCACAATACTTAATTTCATTAGGGAAAAGCAGCAAAAAGGGAGTTATGCTTCTGCACCAAAAATCTTTGGATTGTTTTCCTGATACAAGAAGTCTTTTACCGTGGGTTATCGGGAATAATTTCTGATTTTAATGAGTTGTGATTAGTTAAGAAGTCATTCTTCATGTAATAAATACTACACAATAAATTAGAAAATACATATGAGTTCTTTATACCCGCTTAAAGAGAGAAAAACATCGATGTAAATTCTTGTTATGACAAATGTAAAAGATAATCTTTTAAAGTGCATTTAATTTACTGTAATAGTAAGAACCACTTTATCGATGCCTAAGAGTACAGAAAAGATGAACACAGGATAATACAAAGCAAATAAATAGCATGATTAAATTCTGCATGGCACTTACTTACAGACACAATCATGTTACCCTTACATAGAATTTAAAGGAATAATAATAGAAATACCATTTTTGATTCAAGAATAAAAGACTTCTGCATAGATGTGAATAACTAAAGGCTGTTAACCTGCTTTCTTTAGTCTCAATACTAAATAAGGCAATTCCAGGCTCAAGGGAAGAAGAAATTCTAGTGATTGAAAAGTTTAAACAAAGTAATTATTCTATCAAGTGCAGTAGGGGAGCTAAGTACCACGAAATATCAAACACCTGCAGGTTTCCAAGAAGTTCTCTGCTGAAAACCAGAAGCAGCTGGGTGGAGGAGAGGCCATTTTATCAGTAACCAATGGGTTTCTGTGCTCCACTGACCTTGAAGTCAATACCAGTGCCAAGAGCTCACTGTCTGCTGTTTCTTCGTGCATTATTGGTTTGAGAACCATAAAGATGTCAGAGATTTACTATAAATCACAATTCAGTGGGGTTTTGTTGTCTTGGTTCTCTTTTTTTTTTTTTTTTTTTTTTTT
>Ga0065711_1040606_pt1 | contig 16819 bp, 12 predicted proteins | sample Hoacrofraction12_FD_59098 | JGI IMG/M metagenome (GOLD analysis project Ga0065711, IMG submission 59098) | Hoatzin crop microbial communities from Cojedes, Venezuela - Epithelial fraction 12 v2 (version 2) | ecosystem: Host-associated > Birds > Digestive system > Esophagus > Crop | place... | reverse complement strand
ACAAGAGGACAAAGGCGGACAAACAGGAGGATGAGGATGGAGGAATCTGGGAAGAGGCTTCCCATGCAACTTCCGAGGGGCTGCAGCCAGAAAGCCTCTGGTGAGCAATGTGTCCGGAACAGCCCCGGTCCCTTGGAGGAAATAGCGCAGGGTGACGTACAATGCTGTTCTTAAAAGGAGATCTTAAGTTCTATTCTTAAAATACCACCAGTATTTCTGGCAATCAATCAGCGACATCACGCCTTCTGATAATTCTTGAGAAATTAGCCTGATTTCACTCTGCTTTGCAGCCAAGGTCTGGAGCAGAGAACTGTTGTCTGGCATTTTCTAGTCTGTATGCCCGCAGGCAAGGAAAGCGTATAGAATATTTTCCATGGAAAATTTCCTTGGCTTACAAGTATTTCACATTTCTCAGAAGGCTGATGTGTTATCAGTTTACAAACCCCACTCGGTGTGATTTTTGTAAAAGCAGAAGACTAGGTAACTGCAGAAAACCGCGCATTGTATAGGGCGTCTGGGAAAAGTAGCTTTACAGGTGTTCACGCTTGGAAAAATGAAACCATTGTTGCTTATAACACTGCGGATCTACAGCTCACGCAGAGCGACCCAATAAATCCCCGAGAAGGGCTATTTTCCACCTGGTTCCCTTCTGAACATCGGTACTTTCTGAGAAATAGACGGGGAGGAGACACAGCACCCTCGAATCGCAAACTGTCTTTTTTACCCCCAAAGTTTCTCACCAGCCTCTGCTCTCCCTCTCCGCTCCGCAGCCGGGCAGGGCGTGCAGCCGCGCCGGGCGAGGCAGCGGGAGCCGATCCCTGCGGGACGTCGGCAGAGCAGGAGAAGCAGCAGCAGCGCTGCCGTAAGCACCGTCTTCTCCGCCTTTCGGGAGCGAACAACAGTTACCACGGGAGTTACACCACAAATGACAACCCTGTGACCACTCCTTTGGGTCTCTCACGGTGTCTGTGACTCCCCAGATGCGGTCCTGGGGCTTTTTCATCAACGCGGCCGCAGCAGCTCACGGACATCGTGCAGAATGGCCAGGCCAAGCTCGGCGCAGCTCGAACACCCGCGGTGTCAAGATGCATCTGGGGAGGGACCTCTGCGAGCTCCGGCGGGGTGCAACGGCGGGCGCTCCTGCCCGCTGGCCGAGGGCAGCGCAGAGGTCAGCTGGGAAACATCCGCTCGCCCGTCCGCGAGGGCAACCTGCGTCCGGAAGAGACAAACGGGCATTTCCTAATCACGCAGGGGCACTCCCTGCCCGCTCCCCGCTTGGGAAAGCAGGTCAAATTGGCACAGCTGGAAGTTTTGATTCCCTAATGCACTCATGGTTTAAACCAGAGTCTGTGTTACGGACCAGAAACAGTCCAAACACTCCTTAACCTCTGCTCACCATGATGACAGGAGTTATGATGTCTAGGGATTTGATGCAAGGAAACTTGATGGTGCTGTAATGGAGGAGAAATTACATGAAGAAGTATTTAAAGCCAAAGGCTAGATTCCATGATACATAAAGATTTTGCCTTCTGTAAGCTACAGCAGTCAGAAGTGACACGGTTTGTCTTTGAGGCACTTCGCAGATGAGGTAGATCGTGAATTACGGAACCAACGATAGCGTGATTTATTTACTTATGGGAGCTACGCCAGAGCAGCCCCGGGCCGTACACCTCTGTGTTGCCTGCGTTGGCCACAGACCAACCCGGACAGAAGCTTCACAGTGCTCTGCACAGTTCTGTTGCTAAATCCTTGGCGGCTTGACTTCTGCAGAATGACACCAGCTCAAACTCAAACAGGTACAGAACGCGTCACAGCTGGGTTTGGTCCTTACAGCAGGGATATTCTCCACCACAATACAGGGCACTGAGAGCCCCTCATCGCAGTTTTGGACACTGAAATACTTCTCTATACAAAATATAGAGCAGAAAGGCATGACAACAAAGACTGAGGAACTTCAGCAAGCCTTCTCTATCATAATACTGCCTTCAGAGTCACTGAGTAGCATCCTAAAACTCTCAGTTGGTCATTCCTAAAAGCCTTCATGTGAAACAAAATGTCATATTAAGAACAGTCACGTAGTAATAAATTACCCCTTTCATCCTATTAGGATTTAAAAAAACCAGGTTCTAAATAAGTGACAGTTTTCAAAGAATGGAAAACTTTTGAGACAGAAACTTGGGCAAGCAAAGTACAAAACGAAAGCCCATAGCTCTCTCTGCCAGCGTCCTGGTCACAGCGAGAAGATCAAAAGCCTGAACGACGTGCATGTGTAGAGAAAGGGGCAGGATCCACGTTAATAGAAGCGAGGTGGAAATCGTCAGAAGAGGACTCCATGTTTCTGAACGGCCTCCCCTTTGAGTCAGGGGGTGTCCACAGCCAGATCTCTTTGGGGCTGAGCTCGCCAAGGCTCCCAGAACCAGAGATTCAGGCTGTCGCTGTGGATGGCTGGAGCTGTACTTCCAAGGGAGGACAGCTGACAGTGAAACGCTATCATTAAGACCATAATACTGAGCTTGTCTTTCAGGAAACAACCAGCAATGTAACACGTAAAAATAGTTACAGATATTCAGGATTGTTTTGTTGTTGCTTTCTGTTTATTTTGTTGGCTTTCTTAAAGATGGGAATATCTCTTCCAAAACTGATGTTTGAAAAGTGTCCTCACAAGGCTGACTAAAATTAGAATGAATAGAGCTAGAATAAACACAATTTCTTATTAGTTTTCATCTGTTATTATTTTCAGCTCTCCATTTAACTGTGAATGATCATGAACAAAATTTGTTTCTCGTACTAATGATACGGTCCTCTCACTCTTTCATGTGGGATCGCTCAGATTGAAGCACACTAATGAGGCTTTCAGAGCTGAGCTCCCGTTTCCCACTTTCTTTGAGCATTGCTGCAGAAAGCAGATGTGCTATTCGTGGAAGCAGAGAAGAGGAGGACGCTTTAGAACTGAGCCCGGGGCAGGTCCAAGGGATGAGCCTCAGGATGCACCGCTGCCTCGTGAAGCAGGGAGGCCGGGGTGGGGTGGTGGAGGCTGGAGTCGGAGCTCCCTGCACCCAACAAGGTGCCAGCAGTTTGCCAGCGGTGAACAGCACTCAGTTTGTGCAGAACAAGGGAGGTGATGAGCAGCCCAGGCCTGTGCTACGCCGCAGCGACTCGGCTGTGAAGCCAGCGCTTCCAGCAGAGACACTACAAATGGCCAAGAAAGAGCCAACAGGAGGTTGCTTATACACAGCAGCAAAGTTTTCTCTCTCTCAAAACCAAACCAAACCCCAGAACAGTCAGGTAGATACTTTACTATTCCATAAGAGGTTTTTGGTCAATACAAAATAAAAGTTAGAAATAAGATGTCTTGTTTTCAGTGGTGTCTTAAACCAGCAAGAGTAGATGTATCGGTAACAAGAGCCTAAGCAAGCTAGAAGTGAAGGCTTCACGTTAAGGAGATTTTTCTACTCATTCATACACTGGTAAGAATTTTAAAAATCTAGAATAGAATGATTAGAAAATAAGAAGCCTGCAGCAACAGAAAAAAATTAGAGACAATGAGAAACTTACTCAGAAAAAGCATTAGAAGAACGCAGTTCTAAAAAAGGACAAAAATAAAAACCTGCAAATATTAACAGGAAGGCAGGAAATAAAAAAAATGAATACCAAACATCATTCCAAAGCCTTGAGAAGGTGATTTCAAAGGAAACAGGGAGCTAAATGGATGACAACATGCATATTAATGAACCCAAAGCAATTCTCAATTACAGTTCATTATCATTAACCATTTGAAAAGTAAAAACCAGATAAACAACTCAGTCTACTCTAGCAGGAGTTGAAAATTGCCTGGCAAGAGATGCTTCCCTCTCAGGAATTCTAAGTAAAGGCGAAGAGCCTCTGAATGTAGCACTTGGGCTTCAATCCAGATAATGAACAAGACTTTGGGAGCAGAGAATTGAGTTGCATTATTCAGAAGGACAAAAAGTGAGACCCAAAGACAAGACGCTACTCATCATACTCTGAATCCTCCGATTGAAATACTCCTCCCGTGCTGGTTCGCATGAGCCCTCCAGCCCGAGCACCGGGTTGCAGTGCAGCTCCCCTGACCTCTCCACCTTCATCTGAGCAGGGCTCCTCGCGCAGCCAGCCCCGCTCCTTCCGAAATCACGCCCCATCAGCAGGTTCTGGGGGCTGCTGGTTGTCTCCTCGGTGCTCGCTGCAGTAGAAACCTGCCCTGCAGGCTGCTAAATACGAACCCCACGCAACCACACGCGGGGGATCTACTCACAGCACACGCATGAGAGGTTCAACATCAAGAATTTCTGGTCTCATAAGCATGAAACGAGGCACTTGCCTTCTGTAGATCCTGAATGAAGTTTTGGAAGGAACAAGGGTATCGAAGGGGATGGGTTTTAGAAACGAAAAGAGCAAAAGCGAAGGCTGGCAGAGGAACTTTGGGAGGCAAAGGCTCACCATACCTGCTGCAGGGAGTCCAACATGTTCTATTTATCACACTGAAGAAGTTTTAGCAACTTTTCTTCTCCTCTCAGAGCCTGTGGCTGACAGCCACCGTGAGCCTAAGCCATCACTGAGCCCCCTTGGAGAAGTGTCCAGAGATTATCAATCTGCAAGCACCTGGCGGGGTTTTGGTGACCTGCAGGGGTGGAGCATGTGCTGCTCAGCAGCTCCTCGCCTCTGCCATGACAAACAGGGTTGGCTGCAGAGAGTCCAGCATCAAGGGTCGCATCCACAGACCAGAAGTGGCATCCTGGGGACGGTGCTGGGCACTCTCCTGTGCACTGACCAAGGAGCTGGCTCCTCCGCACAGATCCCACACGTTCTTGGGACCTTCCCTCTTTTGGTGTTATGAACTCCTCTGCTTCCATAGTTCCCTTCCATACAAAGTAGGAAGCCATTCTGCCAACCTCCACGTTTTTTAAGACTTTTATATTTGGAGCTTCAAAATATTTCGTACCCTGGCGATGGGTCTGCAGTGGTCTCAGCAGCGATTCCCCTGGCATCAGAAGCAGCCACGGCGGCTTTTCTGAAGCAAGCTGCTCTAAGCTTGGAGTGCCAGCTGGCACTGAGGGAACACAGCGTGTGGCTAACACTGGGCAACACTTACAATTCCGATGAAGATTTTGTTAAGGGAAATCTGGGAGTTTGTGCACACCCCCAGAAACACAAACTGCCCGGGTTTGTTTAACGACGCTGTGCGATGAAGCCAGCGGTCACAGAACCTGCTCAGAGGTCCCGCTTCTGTCAGCGGAACAACGCGGTTCCTGCTTCTCGTGGGGAAATCAGGCAACGACTCCGTCCTGCACAGCGGGGACGTCCCACTGCTTTCCTTCCCAAGGTGGGATTGTCCAGGCCCAGTCAGAATTTCAAAACAAGTGCTCAGACTCGGAACACATAGGAATAAACCCACAATTCTGAAACCTTTTCTCTAACGGAATTAGCAGAGCCGATGCCCAGTTCTACACAAATACTTCCAGCACCTCCAGGTGAAAATCATTTGATTTTCCAAACTTTTAATACAGCAAGCATGAAATGGACTTATATGTAGTTCTCTATTTGCGTTGGTCACTAAAGTTTAAGAATTATATCCTGATATTAAAAGCATTTGATTAGTTTGAAAATATCCTTTCAAGAAGTAATTCCACAGCAGCTTCTGTGTAGTACCTAAATCTGATTTTATTTTTTAATTCAGTGTTGGAACACTGTGCGATGCTTTCCCATAAGAATAATTATTTTCCAAAGCAACTGTTCCTTTGTTTTCTTGAAACGTACAGGGTGACTCCAGCGTTTGGGAAAACAGAGCAGAAATAACTAATCTGGACAAAGAACTCCAAACTATGAGGCTTGGTCATTTGCACAGACATCCTTCAAACACTTCAGAGTTAACCCAGCACAAAGCTTATGGCTGAGGAGGGCTCTAATGACATTTCTTTTAGCAATTAACAGTACCGCTTCTGCATTCAAATGTGTTTAAGCAGGCAGAGCTGGGGTGGAAATCAGGGAATAGAGGCACACGACAACTGCGAGCCCTCCTCAAACAACGTACTCCCTACACACGACGGCCGTGACACGCAGGTGACGAGTGAGAAGATGCTGTGCAATGACTGGCCCCACCCAGGAGGATTTTTCATGTAGGTTTATCACCATTTTGTATTTGTTCATTACGTGATTGTCTACTTCCTGTCTAGGAGACCTGCACAGATTCACACAGCTCACTGGCACCTCAGGTGTTTATGAAGTTTCTTTTACTCTTCGGAGTAGCAAAGTGATTTCTACGACTTCTGGTAAAGAGATGGTTTGGAGAAATCACAAGGTTCTTTATCAAAGCCTCCAAAGACGCCTCACCAACAGCTACTCTTCTCCCAGTCTTAAAGTCGCTGTCATATACAGCATTAGAAAAAAAAAATTACAATTTATTTGATACTCAGGTTTTTCCCCCTGCAGCTTTCAGTAGCAAAGTTCACTATTAAAGACCTTTTCTGCTTTATTGCTCAGTTTTACAACAACGCTGTGTTGTTTAATTTCAGAGACATTTCAATGTAACATCTGCAGTTGAAAACTTCTCACAGACTACCAAGCCAATAAAAGTTTTACCATTAATTTCAATAAGCATAAGCTGTCAGATTCATATTAAGAAACATCTTTCACCGATGTGCCAGTAAGCAGTGCTATTATAGGGGTGTATTACCCGTCCGTCGTTTCACCGCACTGCTGTGCAAGAAAACATTGGGTTTAGCTAAATGCTTTGATGTCATCAGCATCCATGAAAATGGAGCATAACGAATGCGTGAATGGGAGACCTCTCCAATCTGGGAGTTAATTTGCATGACATTATGACCTTGTTTGCATTGCAGAATATTAAAATATTCCTTTTAGAAAACACTGGCATTTTGAATACGCAGGAAATGCAGTGCTGAGACCTTAATAGGTTATTAGTTATGTTTCAGCTTCCCCAGATTTTTCCAGATGGGTGTTTTGTGAAAGAAAAGAAATTCTAATTATGGGGGAAAGGGTAGGGTTTTTTTCTGTAGAGATCCAGGAGAATAGTGTTAACCTGTATGAAGAGAACAGTTGTTAAGTTACTGCCAGTCCTCCCTCTTAATACTGCACCACATTTTAGAGGAACACACATGCTACCACCATTTTCTGTAAGAAATTATATTGTTCAAGATAGAATTATTACCTGTGTTTTCAGCTTTATAAAAAGCTGAATTTTGTTGTTATTATATTCATTAATGAATGAATATAATGAAGTACAGCAGGAATATGCTTGGTTTTTATCCAACAGCACAAAATCTTCAGCACTTACAGCCTGAAGTAAGTGGTAATAGTTTGTTACCCTCAAAGACTGCTAAAAGGGAAAATTGAACCCGGAGCAAAGCTCTAGCCCTTCGCCACTGCTTGCTTTGGCTTGTTGGGCTGCGGAGCAGAGCCCGCGCTGCCCTGCTCCCTTCCCCGTCACCGGCTTGAGGCAGCCAGGCCCAGGGGTGCCCAGCTGAGAGCAGGGACCGGGCGGTCTGTGGCCGGGACACGGCTGCGCTGGTCCCAAGGACCGCAGCAGCGGGTGATGGTCTCCACGGGCTCGGTTGGGTGGGTGCCCCATCCTGCCGAGATGCTGGCAAACCGGACTGCTCCAACGGGAAAGCAGAGCAAGGTGCAGCAGATGCACACCCACCTTTGGTGTTTAGGGTAGAGAATATTTTGGTGCACCAAGGTCTTTCTTACTAGTGCAAACTAAGCTCCAGAAGTATTTTGAGAAAGTTCATAAATCCTTCAACCCTATAAGTCATGCCACCACGTATGAACATAGAACTCCTGGTGTCTGCGTTTGGGAACGCATCGTGAGTTGCAGCAGATCTTCTGAGTGCCCAGCTTCAAGGCTGGCTGCTTGGAAAGCGTTCATTCACAGCACACCCTGAAAAAGGTCCATTTTTGTGCTGAGGTTAAGCACTCCAAACTCCACTCCAAAAAGGGACAGAAATATCCTTAAGGCAGGAATCAGATTGTCTAATGGCAGTCCGCAGCTGACCACTCCTATGTTCACACAGAGCCACCACCCTTGCAAAAAGCACCCAAGAGCAACTCCTGTTTGCTGGAAAGGGACTTGAAGCCCCCGTCCTTGCTCTCTTGGTATTTACTAAATCACTGCCTGATCTTTTCAAGCACTTAGAGATGCAGAATCTTCCCACAGCTGGTCCTAACATGCTTATTTTTCTACTTATTCCTTTGCCTGTATTCTCTCCAATGTGTTACCACGTTGGTCTTGATGAGACTGCATCTGTGAGAGCAGAGGCAAGCGTCGCCAAAAATCAGCTGGGTCATTCCCAGCCCTTGGATCTGGGGGGAAGGGGAAATCCCGCAGGCCCACGAGCGCCCATCGCCTGGTCCCGGGCGGTCCCAGCCCTCCGCCTCGTGACTGGGACTCGCACGTCGTTCAGATGCGCGGCACGGTAAGGGAATCCGCAGTCCCCAACAGCAAGCTTTGGTACCTGTCCAACTTGCAGCCCATGAGATGCTCTGCCTACACAATTATTTTGTCCGTGAAACAAATATTAGCTGTCTTCAGGGAAGGGGATGGGCATTGCACTGAGCAATGCAGAGGGACAGAAGCTGGAGGAGAAGCCTGAAGCTCCTCTCCGGAAGCACCGCATGCCTGATGATGGGATGGGGGTCCCACCCGTTGCCAGGCTGGTGACAGACCTGCAGGGGACTGCAGCCACGCACCACCCTGTTGCAGTGATTTTCCCTGTTCATACCTGTTACGTTGTTCTTGCCCTGTGCTTCTTGCCTTTGCTGCTTTCCAGACTGCTCAAGACCTTGCCCAGACTGCCAAGCGTTGTACCTATTTGACTGTGACATCTCCTCTTCCCTGAGGAAGCAGAGAGCCTAGGCTATTTCCTCCAATCCTCACCTTCGAGAAGCCATCATGCACTAATTGGCTGCAAAATGTAAAAAAAATATGAAGTGACTTCATTTTCACGAGACATTGCCAACGCCACGGAATCGCAAGTTACATGTAGGGCATTAAGCTTTCGTTTAAAGGAAAAGAAAGTCCCTTCTGTTGGTGATGGGCACGGAGAGGAGGGCTGAAGGCTTTGCAGCAGCTTCCTGTGCTGGCTGACAGCTTGTGCCAGCAGGTCTGCGTTGATGTGAAAGGTGGGGTGAACCCAAAGAGCACCATGCAGACACCGCCTCGGAGGACAGCTGGGTGCCCAGTGGCAGCACCCAGGCTGGAGACTCCCAGCTGCACCCCAGCAGGACGGGAGGTGTGGTGCACAGTGTCCGAGGGTGCTGGCCTTCCCCCAGCACCCACACCTCCAGCCTTCCTCCCCACTCGCATGTGGCCCGCTTCCTCGCAGCACAAGGGGCCGGGGGACTGGCTAAGAGGGGCTTTCATGGCCATTTCTGCCATGGTCTGGGGTCACCTGTGCCCACCAGGTAGTGGCATGTCCTGCGGCTCAGGCAGAGTCCAAGTGCCCATCCCAGCAGATGTCATTTAGCTGCCACCAAAAAGAGGACTGTAACGCATGTGTTGCTTCTGACTTTTTCAGCAACATCTAAAGGCTGAGAGTCAGCGAGACCTTTGTTGTTATTTTTGATGAAGACAGCTCAACTTGAAAAGGAGCAACTGGAGAAAACTGACCCAAACAGCAATTTAAAGAGGAACTAGAAAATTTGCAGATAAGCTACAGGAAGGTCACCGAGTAAATTTGCAAAATATTCGGATACTTCATAAAGCCTCTGAGGTCTTGTAGACTATTGCTCCAGCTGTTTTCAGAGAAAAATACCCTGTGACTGAATCCATTTCGAAAAAGATACCTTGAGCAGAGTGCAGTGTTCTACTCTTTTACCAGAGACCCAAAAACAGAGTCGCGACAGCCGCTTCCCTCAGTGCTACTGAACGCCTTATACCCACTGCACAAGCAAGTGGGACAAACTGGACAGGCTGCGAGGGCAGACAGGCCCTGGAACCATTTGTGTTTGGCGAGCGGGTATGGCTAGCATGCTTGTTTTAGTGATGTTCCTGGCAGATCCCAGGAACTTTATAAATAAAATGGCTTTTTTTTTCATTAAAAAAATATAGCACTGAAACTATAACCTCCAAAGAAGTACAGAAATTAGAGAATTTTCAGCCATGAGTCTATTATGCACCAGCAAAGCACCGAGTTCACACATACATAAATGTATATTTAGCTTTATACAAAAGATGTAATTTCTTGCATCTAGAAGGAAAGATTACTGTTTTCTGTTAGAAAGAGACCTATTAGTAATTTCTTTCTATTTCGCCCATTTTCTGCAAATGGTATAGTTGTGGCTGATCTCAACAAAAAGACTGTCTTTTCTTTAGCAGCAGACGAGGGAGTCTACTTGACAGAAGTTTGTTTTAGAAGACAAAATGTGAGCATCCTTATTTCCACTGTGCAGATATTTAGTTCCTTCTGCCGGGCAATCCAGCCATCAGCTTCCCCAGTCCTGCCTACAGGCTAAGCCTGGACCTTGCTGGGAGAGGTTTGTCACACCAAGGGGCCAGAGGCTGAAGAGGGCCTTTGCTGAAAGAGAGTTTCAGACATGTTTGGTTTGGACTCCTTCAGGAGCGGCGTTGGCCGGTTGCACCACTCCAGTCTTGTCTTGGAGTCAACGCATGTGATTTTATCAGCGCATTGCATGCTATGTTTGTTTATGTTTTGGGGTTGTTTTTTTTTTTCCTATTCCCAAGGGAAATAGTGCCTGTATTTCTCTTTAACCTTTCATTATTTTATTCCAGATGGTATGGAGCTGCACTTTCCCAAAAACATTCCACCAGAGGGAATCTTTGGGGGGATACTGTACTGCTTCAAGGGCTTGTGAACAAAACCTCAGCTAGGAGCAGCACGTGGGGAGCAAACCAAAGTTCTCCCGTTGTGACTTGGGATCACTTCTTAACAAGGGGAGCTTCCTCAATTTGGGATAGCTTGTTCTGATGCAGAGGCCTTTGCAAAAACGCCCATGTCACCACTTGAAGGGTGCTTGAGCCTGGAGGAGGCAGAAGCTTCCCCCGAGCACCAGTTCCTGCGCTTGAGCGGCTGCGTCTGGTTTCAGGCATGGATTCTGCACGTGGTCACACAGCACGTCCAAAACCCCGGTGTGCAGTCGCCTGCGTATGGCCGTCCCCCCCTCCCCCCAAGCTTATATATAGCAGGAGTATTTGTGTGTTCTGAATCATTATTCTTCTGTGAAACATCTATAAATACCATTGCTGGAGGAAGCCAGCCATTTGAACCATGTATATTTAGTCTTCTCCAGCTGCTGGAAATGATGATAGGATTTGAATTTATCAGAATTTTGGTTTAGGCTGCAGGTTTTTTTCTTAGCAACAGTTGCTATGCAAATTATTCAGAGAGAGTTTCTGCTGCAATTGATGCTGAAAAGAGATTTGGAATATCAGATTCCTCAAAATCTTTGCTGTAAAACACCTCAAGTTCTTAACCTTGGAACGTGTTGGATGTTGACAGCTGTATCAACAGAATCCCTTGCCCTTCCCTACTGCTCTTCAGCAGTGACATCTCAATGCTTCCTTAATAATGCACAGGGAAATTAGGTTTTCTAATATTCCCTGTACAGCACAAGAGAGCATCTGAACAGAGATGAAATTGCCCTTTTCTCTGCTGTTTCATTACCGCAGAGAGCTCAGTCCTTTGCAAAGGGGAAAACACGATTCCTGTCTAGTGGCAGCGCCAGGTTTCTGAAGGAAGGATGGGGGGAAAAGGAGAACTCCCATCCAGCATGAAGTCTGTTCATATCTTTGGGAAGTTTGAGTCAATTTTGCATTCATTGTACAGATAAATAAATCAAGCCATGACTAAGTTAAATCGGCTGTGTTAGAACAGCACATTAGAACCGGGAATAAAATAACCCTGACCTCCAAACCCCCAGCACTCAATGCAAGCCTGTACTAGCGAAATACATTGCACTGATCGTCTCTCCCTGGTCGCGTCCCGAAGGTGCCGAGTTCCTGTTATCTGCTGCTATGCAGTCGTGCAAAAGCATCTCATAACCCACCTGGTTCTGCCAAGAGTGGCAGCTGGGGAACGACCCCAACGCTATCGCTGCTGTTTAGAAGTAGATATTCAGCATGGGCTGAGTTCTGATCATATTTCAGTCTAGTTTAAGGAAGGTTTCAGTGTTTGAGTGGCTCAGTAAGTCAGAGCTGTAGCTGGATAGTCAGTCGGGACTTCTCTTTCTGCTTCCAAAAATCCCATGAAGCTAATACAAGTGCATGAAGATTAATTACTCTACTGAGAGATTTTGTGTTTGGTGTGGAGCAAGAAAATACAGCACTAACAGTTTGAAACCATACCCAGAAGAATGTTTCTAGAGCTACAAATCTGAACAACCTTCCCTTAACCTAGGAAAAGGATGATTTGAAGCCAAGCATTCAGCTCCCTGAGAACTTAGGTATGACAAATGTAAGTGAATTTATCCTTTTGCTCATTTTACTTAAGGGTGGGGAAATAATCGCCAGCAACCAACTGATAACTCCTGAACTTGTGCAACAGATGAGCAGGTGTGAGAACTGCAGGTCCGTGGTTCCACTTTGCATATTGCTACAGCACGGCTCAGCGCAGAGGGAACCATCACTTTTCAGCTGAACTCAATGGCAAGCCCGAGTCGCATCCAGAGGAATGACTACAGTGACCGAGGTGAGGAAACGCTGGGAAGGAAAGCTAACCCTGACAAAGCTAACTATGGGGTGAAGAGTCCCAAGCTTCTTCAAAAACTGAAAAGGTGGAACATTTGGGGAATTTCCCCGCAAGTTATAGGTCTATACTTCTGCTGGGTGCGCTGATATTGTGTAACACCTGCAGTGTCTGAGCTCAATCTCTATGTGCCCTTCTGTAATCAGTGATTACTTTTGCAAATGTCATACTGATTAGTCAGATCCTCCTTGTCAGAGAATTGTGCATTTCTGTTTTGTGCAAACAATCATCAAACAAGAAGTCCTCCTCCAAGGACACGACAGGCGAATACATTGTGTAACTCTTACATTGAAGAAGTGGAAAGCATAACATTTGGGAACTTCTAGACTCTCCAGCAAAAAATGGTCTATCAGCAAAAAAAAAAAGACATTTATTGTTGCGAAGAGGATAATCTAGATTTCAATTATTATGTTAAGTAGCATACAATGGAAAGAAATTCACAACATAGATACTCCCATCCTCAACTGCTATAACCCACTACAGCTCAGCAGGTGTACTGTGCACTAGCTTCACCTCCTGTGACAGCTGAGGAAGGTGGGCATGCTGAGAGACATGCCAGGGAGCACCATGCCAGCCTTCTGTGCAGGCAGCCCGGGGAGCGGGGAGGGGGTAACAAGTACTGCAGTAACTTATGTGAGCCATTAGCAATGAATTTACTCACTGACCTGAACCAAGAAGAGACAAAACGCTAATAAAAGCTTGCTGCAGGCAACAACTATTTTGTGTTTAAGAAATTCTATGTCCATCATCTCTGAGCATTACAAAATCCTCATCTGACTTTATTCGCAGGAACGTTTGTTCCTATGGCAGAGGAGCTGCTGTACCACACTTGGGATGAGCACTCCCTACTTGGCACGTCTGCTCTGTTGTGCCAGGTTCATCTCACCTTGCGTTAGGCATGCTGTAACCAGCTCCATCCTGGCAGGGGGTTTAAAGACACTGGGGAGAAGCAGGTTTGTCCTAGGTACAGCTAGTCCCATTCCAGGGCAGTTATCTGAAATAGCGGATGAAAAAAGAATCCCGTCCTAGAAATGAGTCTGTGAGGGAGCCCAGCTGATCAGCTCAGATGTAGGCACCTGTCTGGCAGGGAGTTAAAGCTAGATGAGAAAAAAATCCCAAACATTCAGCCTGCAGTCTTAGTCTTGAGCACATCCAAAACATTCCTGCATAGGGTATGCCTTCAGACAGACCCAAAATGACTATTTTAATAACTATTTTCCAACACTGAGGATTACCAGACTGCTTCCTTCATTCTTTCCTCTGCTTATTCCTAATATCAGTGAAGGCAGCTTCCTTCTGCCTCAAGAATTCTCTTCCACAATGGCTGCAGCCATTAATATATTTCTGATGATTTGTTTCTCCCAAGAATAAGCAGAGTCCTCTGAAGCCTTTTGGTGCCTTTTAGGTGTGACGTGCTTCAGAGCTGGTCACAAAACAGGGCCTTTCACCAACAGGTCACCAAGAAAACAGAGGAGGAGTATCCTGTTGTATGGAGTGTTATAACCAAATAGTCCCCTTCCACTTTAAGAATTCAAAGTGTTCTGAGTGTAAAGAAAATTACTCCCTGTTCCTTTCAGAAGAGTACCTGTTCCTTGCCTGGGCAACGCTGCGCTTGTCTAGGGCCATTAGAAAAAACTGGAGGAGTTTTGCCATTAAACTTAAAATACTGGTCCCAGATCTTTCATATTGCATATTGTACACTATGGATATCTAATTTTATCTTCAGTATCATTCCTAGAAACACAATATAAAAGTCATTAAAATCTTAGAAGTCTATGCATAAAAGTTATAAGATGGTCCCTTGCAAGAGTGAGGAAAGATAAACCTCTCTTCACAGAAAAGGTTCAGTATGATCGACTATATTGATTTCAATATTTGCTCATTGCATGGAAAGATAAAGCTGTCTCCATATAAAAGGTTCAGCGTGATAGGCTACATTTATTTAAATATTTGTTCATTTTTCATGTAGCAATTAAAGTGAACTATTACCATGAGTTAGATAAAAGCCTATATAGATCATTACGATGACATGACAAATTTAGTATTCTTTTTATGACTTTGCTGTTAGAATGTAGGTTACTGAGATTCGCGAGCAGAAGTTGATTTTCCACTAGGAAAGACCCTTGTTCCTTCCTCCTCCCAGCCCATTGCTTAGGCATGTCTTGGTGGTTTTTTTATTTTACATAGCCTCAGCAACCCCAGACTAAGAAAACTAATTGCTTTGCTGTTTTTGAAATTGCTCTGAGCATTCCACTGTAGAGAAGCTGCTTTTCTAAAGCAAACATATATGAGTTTCTGAGATAGAAAGGCTTCAATTGACATCAGAGGGCTTTAGAATTGCTTCTTACTGTTTACATACTTTTTAACAAGGCTGGATTCCCTTTGTAGAAATCATTAGTGCAAAATTCTTTAGCAGACTACGTTCACTCAGTCATTTCAGTTGCTGTTTATTCTGAAATGATTTAACATTCCAAGCGAATGAAGGTCTGCTGCAGTAAAAAGACAACTTCTTGCTGTGCCACTCTGTGCCACTGCATGTCATAAATACAGAGCAGACAACAGAACAGAACGAGAGCAAGAGCAGTTTGAACCGTAGTCATTTTTCTAATATGTTTAATATGACCGCTACTGCTCGTTACGCTGATGGAACAGGCAGTTGTGGGCTTTCCCATGCCTCAGTTCCCAGCTTTTTTGTAGACGTCAGATCAATTTGTCTGACCTTAGTCTCATAGCACAATAAAAAGCCAAAATCCTGTGTCCACCTAAGGAGGTAAACACATTTCCCAGTTCAAAGCTGTTCTTTTCTATCAGTCTGTCTCTAGTGAGAGTCCTTTCCTGATGATTTCCAGGCCCATGAGGTAGGTGTGGGACAGCATAGTGTCAGACCTTACTCCAGCTCCCAGTGTGTTCAAGGCAGCCCTGTCTGACAACGTCCTGATAGCTGTTACAAACCAAGCAACAACTAAATCATTCACCGGATCTCTTAACAGTGATCCTTTCGGGCAATGACAGGGCCAGCCAGTCAGCCCTGAAAAGCACAGTGGAATAAACCAACAGTCCAAACACCCATGGAGAGTCTCAAAGGTGAAGGCACAGGGCAATGGAGAGGGATTGCTTCCAAAAGCTATCTCGTATCTCCTCCCTTCGTACCAGCATGCCTCCTTGGCAGCCAGCAGCTGCTGAGCTAACAGCACAGCTGAAGAGATCTCCCCTCTCATACCAGGACTAAATCATATTATATGTGCAAAGTTAAAAAAATAGAAACAAAAACATACAGATCTTCTGCTGTATGGGCTCTATTGGGTTCCTACTGGAAAACACAAAGCCTTGTCAAGCACCCACGGATCAGTGCACGCAGTATTGTCGGTATTTGACAACCCCGCTGCCTAAGTTGTGAGCCAGACTTGGAGCATAAACCATGGAAGCTGGATATGCAAAGGCAAGAGGAGCCGAGCGAGTCCAGCATTCCTCCAGCACCGGCTTCAGCAACCTGGAGCCAGCTCGCGTGGCCGTACATGGCCCATTGCGGCGCTCACTGTAGCTGTGAAAAGATCAGTGCTGTCATTTGTGGCTGGAAGGAAGGGTATTGCTTGCCTTGCAGGACAATGTTATCAAATAGAAGAGACACTTAAACAACTTGGGATGGAGTGTAAAAAAATTCTTCCCTTTATTTATCTTCAGTTTCTTTAAACAAAGCCAGGAAAACTGAAAAAGGAATCTGACTGGCTGGAAATTTTCAGTCTTCAATAAGCTTGCATGTGAGAGACTGAGGAAAAAAAATTCCTCTGAACCACGTTTTGAACATCTTTAAATGCGTCAGTTCCTGTTATTTCTCTGCTCTTCACTTTGTCAAAAGAGGCTGTCCTACCCTTGATAAATTCCACTTTAATCACCAGGTGTCTCTATTTATGACTGAGAAAAATAAAAAAATGGTTAATCAGTCAAAAATGTATATAATCAAATAAAAAATATCTCATAGAAACTCCAGGAGAGAGTGTCTGGAGGTGATTAATAATTAACATTCCCATTTTCAAAAGGAAGTTTTATTCTTAGAGGTGACTAATTTTCCAATTCAAGAT
>Ga0065711_1006619_pt1 | contig 16819 bp, 3 predicted proteins | sample Hoacrofraction12_FD_59098 | JGI IMG/M metagenome (GOLD analysis project Ga0065711, IMG submission 59098) | Hoatzin crop microbial communities from Cojedes, Venezuela - Epithelial fraction 12 v2 (version 2) | ecosystem: Host-associated > Birds > Digestive system > Esophagus > Crop | place... | reverse complement strand
CTGCACAGGACCGCGTCCAGGCGGGTCTTGAATATCTCCAGAGAAGGAGACTCCACAACCTCCCTGGGCAGCCTGTTCCAGGGCTCTGTCCCTCTCAGAGTGAAGAAGTTCTTCCTCGTGTTCAGATGGAACTTCCTCTGCTTCAGTTTGTGTCTGTTGCCCCTTGCCCTGTCGCTCGCTGGGCACCACTGAAAAGAGTCTGGTCCCATCCTCTTAACACCCACCCTTGAGATATTTATAAGCATTTACTAGGTCCCCTCTCAGCCTTCTCTTCTTCAGGCTGAACAAGCCCAGCTCCCTCAGCCTCTCCTCATAGGAGAGATGCTCCAGTCCCCTCATCCTCGTAGCCCTCCGCTGGACTCTCTCCAGTAGCTCCTCATCTTTCTTGAAGTGAGGAGCCCAGAACTGGACAAAGGACTCCAGATGGGGTCTCACTAGGGCAGTGTAGAGGGGAAGGAGAACCTCCCTCGACCTGCTGGCCACACTCCTCCTAATGCATCCCAGGATCTCATTAGCTTTCTTGGCAGCCAGGGCACACTGCTGGCTCATGGTTAACCTGTCGTCCACTAGGACACCCAGGTCCCTCTCCACAGAGCTGCTCTCCAGCAGGTCCACCCCAAGCCTGTACTTATGCATGGGGTTGCTCCTCCCCAGGTGCAGGACCCTGCCCTTGCCCTTGTTGAACCTCATCATGTTCCTCTCTGCCCAACTTTCCAGCCTGTCCAGGTCATGCTGAATGGCAGCACAGCCTTCTGGTGTATCTACCACTCAGTCCCAATAAAATGTATGTGCATGTATTTGGCTGTATTTCAGCCTCGAGCAGTTCTCTGCTGAATAGCAGATGGGGGTGGGGAAGGACTTTGTTTCCAGCACCAGTTTTTATTACCATTGTTGAAAAGACACCCCAAGGACAGGGTTTATTCTGAAGGCATACTTGAATGGCAGCTGGAGGTGTAAGTACCATGTGGCTAGGCAATGCCTACACTAGTTTTTCTCTAGCTAACAGGGGTAATAACCACAGTGAAGACCGGCAGCGCAAATATAAGTGTAGACTGGTACTTCTCATGGCACTGTGCACTTGGCTGAAGCTTTCATTAGTGCTTCTTCAGCGCATTTGCCACACATACTACCCAGGACAGGAAAACTCCAATTCTGCACTCCAAGTTACAAAACTAATCAAGCATCTTTCATACCAATTTATTTTCACACTGATTAAAATCAGGTGTAGTTACCTTTCGTTGCATTTTTAAACTAGACTATTTACAAGTTTTAGTTGAGCTCTGTACATTCTTAAAGGTAATTACGACAATCAAAACGTATTGTCTCCAGGTTTAAACTTAAATTCAAAGATTTAGTATGGCAACTCTGAATTTAATGTACGGGAAAAGGTCCATAAAAGAAATTCATCTCTTAGAGCAAAAGTGTAAAAAAAGGGAGTACTATACATTATAGTAAAGGAACATCAGCTCAAACGCTGCAGAACATAGCAGCTAATGTGTGTTCTATTTTTTTAATTTTTCTTTTATTCCTTTTTTCTGCCATAGATTGCTTAAAAGAAATGAGACCAAAAAAAGTTCTCTTCAGCTTCCCCACCATTTAAGCATTCTAAGCTAGAGAATGCAATCTATTTATATCTTAGTTTTGTGTATTCTTTGTAAGTATGTTTTTTTTTTTTACTTTTGTTATACACATCTTTCCTATTTTTGTCGCTTATTTTCTCACAGTAATTAACTAATGGAAATATTAGGAAGAAGAAAAATTTAAATGAAGTTATTCTTCTTTTTAGGGAAATGCAGAATAACTTAAACAAACCCAAGACACTGTCAAACTTAGCTGTCTACACCATACATTTGAGAAACCGAAACTTTCTGAGTTATCCAGCTGGAGTTATAGGTGGTTTAAGTAACAGTCTTCTATAACATTCACAGTGGACCAAAGCCAAGCAAATAATCAGTTGCCATGCTGCATCTGAAGAGTGGTAACTTTCTGAACTATGGTATCTTGACTATTTGTAATCATTTATCCATCCACCTAGTAATTTATCCAGATATTGTTACAATCTCTGAATCCTTCAAAATTTTGACATTTATTAATGTTGGTACTGCTGTAGGCAGTCCAGTGATATTCATGGAGCCACAAATCAGATTTTTTTTCTAAAGGAGAGCACAGAGTTGAAGTTACCCAAGATCTTCAGCTTATTCATTCAAGCATAGTATTATGAGCAAAACTCATTTATCACTAGACGGGATGTTTTTGCACATACACAAACAAGTGCCAAAAATCAAAATGTCACTGAGAGTACATATTGCAGCAGACTCCTCTTCCTCTTCATTCAGTTCAGTGCCAAATTGCACTACTATGAAAATATTAGACTGCGGTCTATTTTTCAGTACCTACTTCATATGGCATGGGGGGAACCCCATACTGGCTCACATTTCCAGTTGTGCCTCATTTCAATTAACCAGTCACATAGTCTTATCTAAATAAAAGATGTATTTTTAAGTTGTTCACATGTACATACATTCATACGTATTAAAAAATCCAATTGCATACACAGCAAAAAAAAGGCCATTTCTTTTGTAAATAATTATCTAATTTACTGAGTTTGATGTTTGCTCTCAAAAATATTTAATACCAAACCCTGATCATATTTAAAATAAACTGCCCAGACATTTACAATTACACTCTATACAGGTCTAAGCACGTCAGTAACAGCAGGGTGTTAGAAAGCTACAGAGAATTTTAAGCACAACAGTGCAATATTTTCTTTCATGTCTTGTGTCCTGCCCCCTGAACTTATGAAACACTCTTTTCACTTCTCAAAAAGCCAACAGCATGTTTGGTCAAGACCATACCCAGGCTCCAAGCAACCTGATCCAGTTGAAGATGTCCCTGCTCATTGCAGGGGGTTTGGACTAGATGGCATTTAATGGTCCCTTCCGACCCAAACAATTCTATGATTCTCATTCACTCACACTTATTACAGGAATAAGGCTTTTCCACTCACCCAAACTCCATTGAGACTTTCTTCATATCAGATTTGGTTGAAAGAGACTTAAGAGATTTCTGCTTTTGGTAAAGTTCAAAGTAACTCTGACTTGAATAAATTCAATGGGTCTTGGACTGAGATTTTTGAAAGAAATTCAAGTGTTAGAAGCCTCATGTGTACTGAAAGCTCGGTTCAAAATGTAAAAATCCTAGCTTCAGACAATTTCAATGAAGTGTTGTTAATGCAATCTGAATCTTCTCCATTTCTAGGACTATTCCAGTACATGCCATGAATATTGCCTATAGGATAAACAGAAGTGAGATCAAAAATAAAGCACCCTGAAAAATCCTTCTACTTTATTATTTCCATAACTGCAAAAAAAATACATTGGTTCATGTTCAATTATAGAGCTGACAGTAAAGAATACAACAAAAGAGTATTGTATTATGTCTGATCTTTTGCCTTTAATATTAGACTATAATAATGATTTTAGATATGAATAAAAAAGGTATTCACCAGAAGCAAATACTGACTGACTCTTCATTGTTTTTATCTTTCTCATTTCACATGGAATTTGACCATACAATTGTTTCCTCCTGAAACAGGTGAAGTTTCTACACTACACAAATGAGCCCCAACCGTGATAAATACGCCTGATTGCAAGCACAAGAAATCCCTTACTGTGGTCCAAACACCTATTAAAACAAGAGGGGTAAGATGCTAGTGTACATCTGTGATTTTAGAAGAACTTTCCAGGTCATGGCAAGTTCTCAGCAGAGCCACCCCGAGCATTTTCTGTGGAAAACAGGGGAAAGCAAAACAATAATAGAAAAGGCAGGTGATTGTTTCAGAGCATTTTTCTAATTTACATACGAGAAAAATAATTCTGGAAAACTCTTAAGTTTCATTTGTAAAATTATTCAAGCAATGCTGTTGGACACTTAGAGTGGAGCCCTGCCCAGAACTATGAACCTGCGTCCTCAGCTAGAACAAACAGGCTCAGAGCTGTTCCAGTTACCACACACAAAGACCCAATCCCACAATTAAAAGCCTAGGCGTACATCTGTCAGGGGTTCTGTGTTCCACCACGTCTCTAAATAGCTTGAAATTCAAGGACATTAGGAAAGTGGATGCGGATGTTAATTCCCAGAGCTGAAATCAATAGAAATGCTTTCTGCTTTGACAGAAAACTCCCTTTGGAATTACGGATGGTCCTCCCTCATTTTCGTAAGAGTATGCTTCTGAGGCATTCAGCTGGAATACAATTAATTGATAGTCAGTAGTAGTGGGGAACCTGCGTGCCTCCCGGCTGGCCACCAGAGAGGACAGCAGGGAAGGGCTTCTCTCCTGGGGTTCACTCCTGCGGAGTTGGGAATTGCAGTGGGGGACTCAGCTTTAGATTTATGGGATCTCTCCCTTCAATGATTTGGTCACTACATTGATATAACTTCTGATTTTTTTCTCTATACACGTGCTGAAGAAATAAACAGCAAACATCCGTAGTTGAACGGATGAACGGATGAACGAAGAAGAGCAGGACTTAGTCTCAAGAACATAGCAAAGACTAGATTACTACTTCAATTTTAATTGGTCTTGAGCAATATAGCATTGCACTGATGAAATGCAGCAAGGCCTCCTCCTACAAGAAGGCAGTTTATAAAGCTGTAGGGCAACTGTTTTCTATTGTCCATCTATTCAGGAGGGCCATGATGTAGATATCCTGTTCTAAACCACATAGCCAACATGAGTGCTGAGTCTAGGTAGTATAGCTGGAATTGATTAAAGGTATAAATGCATTTTACATTGCAATGTTACACGCTTCTTTTCTTCCTTTCACAGAAAGCAAATGTAAAATGTCCAACTACAAGAGCTCCTTCTGTGTAGGTCGGAGACCAGCGACCCATCTCAGCGCTTTCACCTCTGTTAGCAGGATCAGGTTACTTTTCTATTTAATATGACAATAGGTAAAGGCTTTCTTACACCATTCTTTCACACCTGGTCTATTCATGCTGAAAAGACAGTGAGCAAAGAATACAGAGGAACACCAAAACCTACAGCAACATCTCTGAAATGTGAGACAACAGAACCTTTAGGCAACAGTAACTTTTATGCTCCAAAGCACAGAAAAAGGCCAAAAGAATTGCTTATTTTGGTGTACCAACCAACGAGGAAGAAATTCAGAGAGTTTCTGGTCAATCTGCAATCAAGGCCACTGCTATTAAATTTCATAATGATTTATGAGCAATATATACTGAAATACTCCAGGGGCAAGAGGGCAGCTGGTGTCCTATGGAAACAAGATTTACAAGACTGCAATGTGTACGAGCTGATCCTATAAAGCAATTTTGACAACATACCCCTGGCAGTGTTATAATTAATAGATATTAATAGTAAGTAGTTACTAAAGCAATCCATCTATTTAATAACAGTCCACTATTTTGGTAAACTGTTCAGTGACCCTAGAACAGGGATGCATGCCTGACTAGGCTGTGATAATTAAACGTTAGTTATATTATCAGGAAGCTATATTTTGATAGCTGCTGAAGAAAAACAGGGCATTGTGGTAGGAACTCAAAAAAGTTGATGATAATAACAGAAGTTTTGAAGATATTAACACAGTGTGATATCAGACACCCCAGGGTATAAACAAATCACAAATTATAATTACTGATCCCTAAAGAAACATAACTTGCGAGTTAGAACCAGTTTTAGGGCTGAAGTTGAGCAGATAAAGAAACCATTGTGTAACAATCTATTACAGCTGCTAGGGATTGATAGCACAGGTGGGGACATCTCTAAATTCTGTATAAACAAACAACAATAGCAACTTGTTCACATGAAAACCTGAAAATTGGTTGAACCAGACACTCTGCTATGCTGCATTATCTATGTAAATCTCGTTTTATTACCCTTAAGGGGAGACACATCTCTAGTGCTTGTGCTTCATCCATGACCCCTGCCTTTGAGGCAAGGTGAAGATTTGTGCCCAATGTGTTGCTCATTCCCTAACTTACGTGAAAACCCACATCTGTCTCAAGATGAGTGTCCCACTGAGGGAAAAATCAGCTTTTTGCTTTGTTTGGCCTACTTGACAGCCGGGAAGCACAAATGCTTACTCAGCCACAGCTCACCCCGCGTTTATCCAGCCATCAAAGGAAACATAGATAGGAAATATGGAAGGAGGCTTTGAAGACAAGATGATAAAATTCATGGGGATGAAAGAATATAGGCATACATAGAAACCTGGAGACATTGCTAATGTAGAAATGGTGATATACCATCATAAACACTGGAGAAAAATGGCAGGTATTTCATGAAAAAGAAGATTACTAGTGTGAAAGAAATATGAGATTATCATGGCATGCAGAATGCAAATTTATTTTTAAGAAATCAAGACTTATTAGTTCCCTGGCTCGCAGAAAAAAACTTGTGAAATACTATGATTGCCTTCACAGGGGCAAGTAAAGAGATTTTATATTGAGTAATATTTTAAAGGCTGACAAAGTCACATTCAGAGAAAGACTGATTTTGCATGTATCCAATTTTTGTGCAATAACAGACTATAAAATGTTTTTACAATAAGTTAGTAATGGTTCAACAGTAATGCAAAATGATGTCATCTCCCCAGAACCAGAATGTGTAGACAAGCCAACAGAACTCGATGTCCCCTTTTCCATTCCTCCTGTCAGTATGCTTTAACCCTGACATGGAGAGAGCTCATATTCGCTCAAAACATTTATTTTACTCATCTGCTTAGTAGCCCACTTTCCTGCTAATACATCCCCTTTTCTCTTGGAAGGGTCCTATTTATGACAATTATTTTTACAATATCAGTGTCTGACACCAAGAAACAAAGACCCAGAATATTTAATAGAAAAACAATATGTGGATATAACAGGTATTTTCCCATTCCTGTATTATAAAAAATTAGTCAGTCAATCACTCCTGCCTTTTTGTCCTATCACTGTATATCTGTACGTTCTGCATGATCAGAAACAGAGAGATGACTTACATAAAGTTGTGTAACAGCAGCTGCATTTATACCAGTAAGCTAACTACAGCCAGGACAGAGACCTGAGCACTTGCACACACTCATCCACCTTCTTCAATTGTAAACATAATCCTTACCAGAGTTTTAGCCTAAACGACNTCATCTACACAACACATGGTCTCTCTCATTTCTATTAAAAAAATGTGGGCAAAAGAGATGGCACAGAGAAGCCTTACATCGCAATCTGTTCTTACAGGCAAGTAAAGGACAATGAGGTGAGAAAAACTGCATTTATATTTATTTCTCTCTCCTCTTCTGAAAGGGGAATACATTAAGAAAAGAAAGGCAGTATTAATTATTCAATGTGCTCAAATTCATATCCTCAAATCATATTTCTTTTTAATTTAAGACTGTATTCTTCTGGGGTTTTTAATAGAATTTTGTTTTTGCTATAGCACTAATAAAAATGTGGAAATTTGCATCTTAGTTGTAAACTCAATCATACAGTTTATTTGATTAAAAACTGCTACATTCTGACTCAGTCTTATGTTTTATCCCAGTTCTCCCACATTTGCAGTTCTATGCATGAAAGCTGATTACCTTTTTAAAGGATCATCATTAGCTCATAAATATCCAAACCCATTTGAACAAAAACATGATTATTTCTTGTGTATTAGAGTGATGTTTCTGTCTGTTTCTCTGACTCCTTGAAAAAAAGAAAATTGTCGTGTGAATGCAGCTCACACACAAATAGTTTTTAATAATGAGATTTTATATCAAAAGCTCTTCATGTGAGTTTTAGCATTAAACATTAAATGGGAACAAACGTATATCTGAGAAATCAAAACACATCAGAATTCTAAATAGAACCGCAGAGATCTTTAATTCACTATGCTCTGATTTATGGTCCTCTCGGCATGCAGAGAGCACTATAAGAAGTCCAGTGTCTCTCCTATTAGACTTTATGGCAATGTCACTATGCGTTTGGGCTCTTTTGTAAACTGCTAGTTCAATGTCTGTGGACAGTGCGTCCATGATAAAGCTGCGGAGAGCCTGTCCACCAGTCCATCTTCACAATTTTTGAAATGAAATTAATCAGAAGCTTAAAGTAACACAAGCTTGTGTCTCAGTGAAAATGAAATTCATAAAATTTCAATGAAAACAGGCAACTCTTTTGAGGACAGAAATCTGATTAGCCTTGTAATGCCTCACTGAGGAATGAGTTTACGTGGTAGCCCACGCTGAGGAATTCAAGTAGGTGAGAAATTTCATAAACACTGTGGGAAAGGCTTCAGCTGGATCTGACACTCGACCCCAAAATGCAAATCTCTAAGAAACCAGGATTCGTAACACCTACTGTTTACAGAACTGCTTGCCTAATAAAAGATAATGCTTATCCCTACAAAACTACAGCAACAGTTGCACATCTGAAAACCCTTCAACTAGGAAGCAGGAATTACTGTGTTTCTCAGGATTCCATGTTGGTTACAAGAAGTCAGATTTGTAGTAAGAAGATGTTTTAGCACAGTTTTATAGGGACTCCTGACCTTTGTGAAAAGTTTAAGCCAACACTGTTAATATCACTCTGCACATGTGAAACCCCAGGTTGAGCCCAGGAGTTGCTCTCTAATTTGGTTTCTTGTTTCCATAACAACTTCTCAGTAAATCACCTTTAAAATTAGCTACAGATGAATTAATGAATTGTTAGAGTAGATTTTTTTTTTTCCCTTTGTTGATTAGGAAGCTATCCTTCATTAAATCATAGGTCATCATTCAGTTTTCCAAGATCTGTCTTTAGATTAAATGATTCCTGAGATATCATCCTAGAACAGGAAAAAAAAGAAAGACATAGAAAACGCAAGGACACACACAGTAAAATGAAGTATTACCAAGTCTCCTCTCAGGCCCATTCCGTGCTGTTCTCAGAAGCAGTAATTGCACCCAGGAATATGTCTAGATAAGGTGATGGACATTGACGGTACTTTTTTTTAAACCCACAGATTTCTTCTCTGTGGAGCAGGTGAGGCATAACACCTCCCTATGTTCTGCTTTAGGAGTAGGCAAATCAAGTTTCTTTTAATCTGGGAATATTCTGGCCAAGTTTGATTAGCTTCATCAGGAGAGCAGATACCACGGGAAGACCAGTTTCACTACACCAATCTTAATATAATGTTACTATGAGTCGTGGAAATTGGAGCTGAAAGGAAACTTGACAGATGATGCTCCTGTCAGAATGCAGGATCAGCTGTAGCTAAACCACCCCGGCAGATGTTCTTTTCACTTAGTCTCACAAGTCTGCACTGATACCAGTTCTATGGATTTCTTTTCCTGTATGTGAAACATTTAATTACGGAAAACAAATAGCAATAGTGTGTGACGAGGTCAGATTTACTAGACCAACTGCAACGGGTGTGCACTAATTTGCGCTCAGGGCCCATTCAAATGCATGTTAAAAGATTGAGTAATGACAGCAAGCAGGAAAAAAAAACGAAAACAATCCCACTTTTCTTTCCTCTGCATATTTCTCCTTTGCAGACTCACTGTTAGCTAAAATCTGGGTGTGAGCTACTAGACTTTGAGTGAAGAGAACAAGGAAAAAACCATATATCTACTGTACAGCAGTAAGGCTATTTGCATCCATTATGACTATCTTTACATACTTATAATAAATTCACAGAATTTTAATAACTTAAAAAAAAATAGCAACCAAAAAACCCTTAAAATGGGATCTACCGTGAAGCTTCATACATCGTTGTAGGTGATATTTTTAGCTAAAAGACATTTTGACATCCTTTCACACTGCTGCTTATGCATGTGCAGTTCTGTGCTGGAAACACCACCGCAAAAGATTATTGGTTGAGCCTAAACAATTAATCTTGTAAATTAAATTTCCACTTATTACCCAGGTTCTTACGATATCTTTGTGCACTTGGAAGATGAAAGGGAAAAATATTAAAATATCTCTTTGAAGGATTTTTCTTTCTCCGACAAGTTATCTTCAGAACAGGCGACATGCTGGTTCGTCTGATCTGTTTAACACATTGTAATTTCTGTCTCTACTCAGATGTCTGTAGTATCATAGACTCCCCAAATAATGCAAATATAATGATAAAATTTTTGATCACTACTTATGTCATGTTGCTTAAATTGTACCACGGTCAACTTACTTCTATTTATTTGAAAACCAACCCCTGTTCTCACAGTGAGAAACACCAACAGAAGCCCTGAATATATTTAAACGTGCTGGCAAATTTCAAATATAAATTCTTTACATTTTATGTGTAAGAGTAAGAGGCAGAGGGGGTTCAAATGCAGATATAAACAAAAACAGTTCAGGATTTGCACAGTAAAGAACTGCACATCACATTCAAATTTTCACTAAGTGACATAATCCTAAAGTAGAAACACAAAACTCACCAACTCCAACACAAAATGACAAAGCTTCATTGTTCAATCTATCCAGTGAGCCAAAGCTGAAGACCCCCAGCTGATGTACAGCAGCTCTGTTCCACTTCAGCAAAGCTTCAGTGATTCACACCAGCCTTGGCTCATATAACCCACTCCTTGGTCAATAATTTGTAGCTTTGACAAACCAAGGCAGGATTGAATTCCACAAAACTTCCACCAACGATACACAAACGGTAGTAAATGTTGCTCTGTTTTCACTTCTTTATGTGTACAATAGCATTCCAGAAAGGTTTATGGGACTTTATGTAGAAGTGTCTCTGTAGTGCTAGTCCATGTATAGAAAGAGGTGAAGAAAATAGGATTTTCTAAATGCGGCAATTGATCATGAATGCTTTTCTTTCATCGGCATGAAAAGGACATGATTGGTTGACCAAAGAACATGTTGTAGTCTGTATAAAAAAAACCCCACATATATCATTGCTACTAGAAATAATGAGTAATGTATTACAAAAATACATTGTTCCTAAATCCTTTTATTCTTCTAGCTGGCGTCTTTTTAATGGTTAATTTATTACGAATTCGCTGAACAACCATCAGCATATTCGCACTGCTACAAACTGGAATTTATTCATCTAGCTGCACACTGGGATTTGTTTAGTTATCGGGGGTCAGTGAACATGCAACACAGCTTTATAAACTGATATTGAACAGGAAGAAACTGCATTAGAATGAAGACAGAATAACAATAAGCCAGGTGAGTATTTCTTGCATCAGCTGCTATATACACATATTTTTATCACTGTCTGGAAGCTGATGCTTTCTTTTTTATTGTTATTTTTAAAAAATTCTTATTTTCTTTCCTTTACAACTTTTTTTTAGCTCTTTAAACCCCTTGGCAGCTACTGTGATGACAGCCTCCTGCCTGTGAAATGGGCAGGGGAAGGAGCGGCACAAGCAGTCTGACAGCACATGGCTGAGCTAAGCATGCAGTGGGGTTGCATCCCAGAGACAGCGAGTCCCAAATGGCAACACAGTGTGCTGCAACTTTTCAGTACTAAAACCCACTAATACTACTTTTTTTTTCTCTGTCTGTCTTCAGAAATTACAGTTTCCTACCCTATCGCTGATTCTTATCTTTCCATGTATTTAGCATTACATGGCCTTCAGCTCTGGTAGAATTAATCCTGATTTACATCAGCATGAGTGACAGGAGAAATGAGCTCAGTAGTTTGAGGAGAACAGCTGTTGAAAGGGTTTATTTGCATAAGCACAAGGAAACCAATTCCATTTCTGAGTCAATGGAAACATAACCTTCCCATAACTGTTCCCATCTGACAAAACACCTTTTCTGAGCGAATGACAGTCAACAGTCTGCGAGCTATTACCTGCCACCTAGTTTGCCACCATGATGCTGTAGTCTTCAGAAACACGTCAAGAAACAATGTAAAATCATACAGAATTATGTAGTAACATGAGTGCCATTCGAATTAGGTTGTGAATAGTTGTTGCGATGTATGTTAACCTGTTTGATTAAAATTATGAAAAATAACAACACACACACACGGATGCTCATGCAGCTGCTAGGGATTCTTTGATTATAAAAAATGTGAAGAAAAAAATAGTTTTCTGTTTATCGATTGAGGACGAAATTCCTCAATTTTCCTTTCGTAGCTGTCAAAACTTGATATAAGTAATGGTAAATGGATTTGTGCTGAGGATATTTGAATAAAAAATATGTTGAGAAAACACTGGTGTATTTAAGATCAGGTTTACTCATTTTCGAAGTTTACAGAAGAACAGCTGAGTTTCATGTTGTGTTGTTCCCAGTTTAGGCAAGCATTCAATTTGAGAAGGGAGCACAGAGGTGATTTACATTGAATAACTCGATCTCATTTCAAGAGAATGGCTTAGATGTAAACACAAGTCAAGTTGAAAGTCTTAATGTTCTGCTTGAATTCACATGATTTATGGGAGGAGAAAAAAAAAAACCCTGCATTGTTTCAACAGGCTGAGAGATGCTAGTTTCATCTACATGAACTAGAGGAACCCAAATTCAAACAACAGACACTCAAACTAGCATTTAACACTCCAGCTGACATTCGACACTGACATCCAAACTAACATTCCAGCTAAGAATAAATCTTCTTTTGAAAAATCCTAAATGTAAAATAGGGCAGACACTGCATTCATCTATACTGCTATAATTAGACATCCTGGACTGAATTCATGTTCTTGCTCTGGATTTACGCAGTGTAATTGAAGCCTACCCTTCAGTCTTCAGACAAACGCCAACTATGCTGCTGAGAGTGCTTGAGTGATAGTTCTTTCTCCTCAGAAACATTGTTCAAACTGAAATTATGAAAAGATGTCCAAATATGCCAGTGAAAGCTTGCAGTGTTGTCATGACATATTCCAAAGTACTTGAAGCATTTTTGTCCATTTTCAGATTCACTCCTTGGCTTTAGGGAGCTGTTCTTCAAGTCTGAACTGCACTCGTATATCCCCAAATGGTCTGCAGGGAAGTGCTGCTTTTCCTTTTTGTTAATAAGTGTCCTTTTTTCAAAGAACTGAAGTCTCTGCTTTCCAGTTCTCTAGCCATTCATCTCAATATACGTAGGGTGACCATAAAATGGTAAAAGTTGACAATCTTTACTTGCCCTTATGTGCTTCCACCTCCACGAGACCCTTACGGTTCCTTGGATGTCTAGGTCAGACCGCAAGCAGGAGTAACAAGTCCCTGCCACACTGGTATCAAAGTGGAGAAAAGCAAAGCTAACCACTCACAGACACAACCTAATGAGCATACGCAGAGTGACGAGCTTGCTTTCCAGACTAAAACTAGTAAATCAGGCCATAAGCTTTCCATAAAGCTCCCTGAATGTGGGTGAAGAACAAATAGTAACACAACAAGCTGCAAGGAGCTTCCCGAGAGTCTGCCTTTTCTATGGTGTCCAGTGTTTACTCGGCAGAATTGAAGGTCTTTAATAAATAACTACACAATCTCGCTTATTTTTTCCACTCTAATGCTGAGTGGAATTTTCCTTTCTACAGTGGATAAGCCAATTACAAAAAAAATCCCACCCAATCCAGGTATTAAATATTCTACCAAACTTGAGAACAATTTGTGAGGATTGGTGGAACTAGAGGTTTCTTCTCTAGATTGCTGGCACACAAGTTGTTTTCAAGTCAAGTAAGATAATAATCTTCCTTAATATTCACTAATAGCCCAGTTACTACTATCAAGTGGTTTTCTTCTTTAACAAGCTAAAGCCTAAAGTCCACTGTGAAAAGGTAGATAATGTATAATTAACTGGTCTAAATTTGTAATTTTAAATTATCAGTGATGTCCCAACTCTGCTTTATAGTGAATTTATCTTTTGTCTGTATTAAAAAAAAAAAAAAGTACTGACAAAGATGAACCAGAGACAATAAGTATTCTGTTCTTTTGCCATTACATTATTTTTTCCAGGTTAGTTCAATGTGTTGTAGTGGTTATGAAGTTTGGAATGGAGGAGCAGAGAGGCCTCAGCTTCTGCCTATAATACTAAAAATTTGAAATTCCATTGCTCTAGCTGATTAAAAACTTGTGTACCCAAAAGATATATATTTTTCTCCAGCTTTATCAATTTAATACAAACTAGAAAACTGTTCTTACTTAGGCCTCAGCTAGGCTAGTATTGCTTTCTGTAGCCAAGGAATACTTAGCCTTTTCATTCAGCTCCAGTGGTGAAAACTAGCTTCAAGACCTCAGAGCAACTTGTAAGAAACCAGCTTTACAGAATCTCAAGCTGCTTTTGCTGTCATGCATAGATGAGTGAACCAAGGCAAAACCTCTCTGTACTAAAGACTCACAGCTGATAATATTTTTCAGGAGGTGAGAAGGTGTATCCTCTCCCCTTTCCCCTCCCCAACAGCAGTAGTGTCTCCTTGATTTTGAAACATGTTAGGAAGAAGAGTTAATACACTCCTGTCATTGTACAACAATTTTATTTTTACACGTCTAGGACTATTTCCGTTCTTTGCCTGAATGTGCTCAAACCCACCGCTTTAACCCCTGTAGACAATGCTCAAACCACCAGGCTACAAAGCACTTCTACTTCCTGCCTTTGTACAGAAGTTTTAACAATATGCAAAAAAAAATTTTAAGATTGAGTGAAAATCATACAATCATAGGTTGGAAAAGACCTCTAAGATCATCAAGTCCAATGATCCACCCAACACCAACATGCCTACTAAATCATATCCTGAAGTGTCATATCTACTTGTTTTTTGAACACCTCCAGGGATAGGGACTCCACCATCTCCCTGGGCAGCCTGTTCCAATGCCTGACCACTCTTTCAGGAAAGAAATTTTTCCTAATATCCAACCTAAACCTCCCCTGACACAACCTGAGGCCATTGCCTCTCGTTCTATTGATGGTTACTTGGGAGAAGAGACCAACACCTGCCTCACTACAACCTCCTTTCAGGTAGTTTTAGGGAGCAACAAGGTCCCCCCTCAGCCTCCTCTTCTCCAGATTAAACAGCCCCAGCTCCCTCAGCCGCTCTTTGTAAGACTTGTTCTCCAGACCCCTCACCAGCCTTGTTGCCCTTCTCTGGACACACTCCAGCACCTCAATGTCCTTCTTGTAGTGAGGGGCCCAAAACTGAACACAGCACTCTAGGCGTGGCCTCACTAGTGCCAAGTATAGGGGCAAGATACTCAATGAAGTATCAAGAGAAATCAAAGAAATCAATCAAATCAAGAGAAGGTTTTGTTCTGAACCCAAATACAGCCAATTACACATAATTCAGAACCTCCTTCAGAGGAGTTGTAAATAAAACACAGGCATCCTTTGGTAAAATTCAGCTTAAAGTGGTTAAAAGCGCTAGTATGCAACAAAATTTTAGTTCTTGAAAACTGAAGTTATCCTACACATTCATTTATGCCTCAAAAAGAAGAAATATCAGCATTTGTTTATCGGTGTATTTCTCCAACAGTTAGCAAAATTGAGGTTTATTAAAGACGGTAATTACAAACAATACTTTATGTCTAGAGTATATGATCCTGTATTAAACTGCTACAGGGTTTAGAAATACTAACATATATACTTCTTCTGATCACTATAACATTAGCTTACTTTTTTCTTTTTAAATAAAAATATCCGTTCCTTCAATGTCAGTAAAATACAGCTTTACAGGATTTCCCTTCTCTCTCAAATTATAGACCGTGTATCTCGGTCCATTGACTGCCAAGTAAAAAGAAAGACAAACATAGGAAATGAAACATTATAAATTGTTTCCTTGTAATGGTTTCTTTGCTCCTGGCCAACTGTGGCTCACTGAACACCTTAAAAAAACAAGTTAACGCCAAGAAATAACCAAGAGAATGTCATTCTGCTGTAGTAATTTTCTCCCTAATGCATGCATTAAATAAATCTTGAGATCAATTTTATTTCCTTTAATATCTATATGCTATTTTTCATCACACTCACAGCTAATAATTTTTTGTCTTTCCAGAAAAGTCTGGTGGCTTTTGTAATGGAGTATATCAGCTGTTTACATAAAAAATCCTGGCAATTTCACATTTCAGCCTAAGAAAGGAAATGAAGAATATATTAACTAAACAGAAACGAGGAAGATTGAGTAAACTAGTTCCAACAGTAATTAGTCAGAGCATTATGTTTGCTACTACACACTACTGCAGGAAACATGACCAGGTTTCTAAAATATGTGAGAATACCCACACAATTTCAAAAGATATTATTAATACATTAATTTATCTTTGTATCTTTCCTCCAGATCATTATTGTTACTTAAGTAAAATATATACATGGTGAGGGTTGAGCTTTATTATAAACATATATGACAGATTCAGGAAAATTCTTTCATAATAAGAGTCTAAAAATACAGAAACTGTGAGAGACACTATCTGTATATGTAATGTGTGCCAAAAAATAGAGCTGTTTAAATAATATTTTTTCTATTCAGTAGCTGCAATGAAAAATAATCACAAAAAATTGTCTCAGGTTGACACCAGGTATACTTCTATTGGCCAAATTCAGTAAACTATTACAAATAGTTGATGTCGACCTAAAATTGGATTTCTTACCGGGAAAGCAGTCTCATGAGAAATTTCACACAGCTTCTCCCTAGTTCCAGGTTGTCCCAGAATAGCTCAAACCTGTAATTACAGCATGTATTTGTCTGTTTACCATCCCCAATGCGTATTTATTTACGGGGTTCAGCAGAGTCCGTGTTCAGCTGTATGGATTCATTGCATCAGATTCAGAATGGCTCCACCTGTTACCATTGGGAGGTTGTGGAGTCTCCTTCTCTGGAGATATTCAAGACCCGCCTGGACAAGGTCCTGTGCAGCCTGCTGTAGGTGACCCTGCTTCGGCAGGAGGGTTGGACTAGATGATCCACAGAGGTCCCTTCTAACCCCGACC
>Ga0065711_1040614_pt1 | contig 16821 bp, 9 predicted proteins | sample Hoacrofraction12_FD_59098 | JGI IMG/M metagenome (GOLD analysis project Ga0065711, IMG submission 59098) | Hoatzin crop microbial communities from Cojedes, Venezuela - Epithelial fraction 12 v2 (version 2) | ecosystem: Host-associated > Birds > Digestive system > Esophagus > Crop | place... | reverse complement strand
GTGGCGCGAGCCGGTGTGTGTGCTGGCTGGCGTCGCGCCTGGCACTGCAGTGCCGGAGAACTCTGGGGGGAAAAAAGAGCCGTTTGGGTAACTGCTTCTGGATACTAAGTGAATTGAAAAAGAATTGAAAATGACATTTAAAGGAAATGTTGGCCTAACTTTCAGCTGAATTTGTTTTGTTGTTGACTCGTGTTACCTGAACAGAAGCCAGCTGTTAATTTCACCAGTTCCTTGCATTTTTAGCTGTTGCTGTGGTGGTTCTTTTGTGTGTAACCACCGTGTAACTCCAGTGATGAAGGGTTGGTGGCTGCAGCTGAAGCCTGAGAGTGTTGGGCAGCTTTGCGTGCTTTGCAGCAGCTTGTCTTTTCCCCCAAAGGTCAAACATAAAGACGTATGGAAAATATTAGAATAAACTTTTAAGTTTTATATTTTAAACCACCCTTATTTTACAGCAGGGAAGCAAAAGGAATGTGGGCATAGATAAGTTAGACATGAGAACCAAACTCTCATTTTAATATAATTTTTAAAAGATATTGGCCCAGAAATATTTAGGAGTTGGATGGCATCCCTGCTGTCACTGAGGGAGAGCGAGGGATTTGGATTGAGATCCTTGGAGTGTAAATCTAGTGCTCTAAACCGTTTAGCAACAGTTCTTTCCACAGTAGCAGTGAGGTTTTGCTGGAGGTTTTGACAGGCAACAGCTCTTGGCCAGCACAGCAGAGGAAGTGGAAAGTTTTGCCAAAGATCCGGGTGAGGATGAAATGCTGGGGAGTTCTGTTCTTCCCTTCACCGACGTTTTAAAGGGCTGTATTCAACAAACAGCTCTGTTCAGTCGGGGCTTGCACTGGAGATGTGTACCACTTAATTCTAGCAGTTATTGAAGTGTGTGTGGTTTTGACACCACTTGCAAAGCTGCCACTGCTTCTGAGTTTTTGCTTTTCAGAGAGCCTGGCTCGGCATCTCAGACCTGCTAGGTACTTGGGGCACCTGTTTTCTTGAAGTGTGAGTTTTTGTGCTCTGCTGCCTTCAGTTTGGCTTCCAAAAGTAAGAATACCCTTAAACAAATAACTATAATACATAAAAAGTTTATTTCTGGAATAACTAAATTCCAAAATCCTAATGTACAGAAATGCTGAGCATTTTTTAATGTTGCTTTTTCTTAATTGCACTGTCTGTATAAAAAATAGCCTGTGTAGATGATCATCTTGAAATGATTTAAATAAGAGGCAGACTTGACTAGCATACTGCAATTGATTTACAGGGAATACGTCCTAATAATTCTTCTTTTTCATGGAACTTCCATCAGATTTTTCACATTCTTCTTTTGATTTTTGGCCTGTTTGCTGGTTCCCACATAAGCTACAGGGAGTCTGACCTACACAGTGGGGGTTACTGATCTACTGCTTGAGGGTTTTTTGGCAGATTTTGAGACTCTGCTGTCTAAACTATCTGTCTTGTGGCTTAGATTGCTGTAGAAAAAGACAGCGGTCTTTGCCATTTTTAAACAATATTCTTGGGCGTCCCTCAGCTGAGCTTTTTTTACATTCAAAGCTGTTTTTTGTTTCTGGTGCAATTTCAACTGAAGTAAAATATAAGATGCTGGAGAAAAATTGCGTGAAGGTACTAACTCAGGGAACTCTTTCATTCTCAGAATAAATTAACTCCTTACTTAGAAAGTGGAACTGAGTAAATTAAAATCTCTGTAAGTTTGCTATAGAGTAAAATCACGTATGATGACATGGCTTTCTCGTAACCTCGCGCAAACTGTTGCAGTGAGTGTTTCTTGTTAACTCTCCTTTGCGTAAGCAGTATAACCGTAAGATTAAACCATCATGCCCTGAATCAGTGGCCTCTTCCTTCAGGCCTGTAGTTGGTGTTCATGGTGGAAAATACGGTAACCGCAGAGGGAACTTCCATGGCCCATGTGAAATGCGTGCAGGTATTCAGGCAGAATGCTTCCAACCTCTGAAATATTTCTTGTTGGTAAGGTCATTGTTTGCAGAATGTAAGGTAGCGATTTTTTTTTTTCTTGGACTAAGTCCAGCTGAATTAAGTTTGTTACCAGAGCATGTCTGATTTCCCCTGACTCACCAAGCCTTGCCTCTTGTTACGGGTTCTCCAGGAGGTACTGGGCAGCTGGATGTAGAGAACTGGCCTGAGCATACTACCACTTCTGTCTTTCTGTTAGCCTCTAAAGTAGCCTCCAGCATGAGATAAGGTGTAAATTTACCTTGCTTGAGATTTCTGCAAGGTTTCCAGAGTTTCAGCCCCGCTGGAGTATTTTATAGTGCTCTCCTCCCACTGAGAGGAAGCCTTGGTTACTCTGTGTCACCTGTAGTTTCAGTAATTGCCTTACAGGCTGACAGGTGGCCTTTCAGAAGGGGATTCATGGTCTTTTCATGTTACGTCCTCGTTAGCAGGAAGTCAGATGTGGTTTCCCAATCTTAATATCTCTTGTCTAGCTATTCACGCTGTCAGCTTGCTTGTCAAACTTCACCCCGAGCATCCTCCAAAAGCGTGGCGCAGAGGTCGAGTTTTTTGGTTTTCTGCTCAGAATCCTTCCTTCCACCCGTGCTTTCTTGGGAGGCCGTGGGAAGACCAGTCGTTGCACATCAGCAAAGCATGTGCGTTTTCCTTTGTGATGAAAAGTGAGTGATGGGTGCTCTAAGAGTAAGAGGTAAACCTTGTTGCTTGTGTGGGAAGACCTAAATTGGGAAATAACACTACAGTGATTTTCCAGGATGCTAGGCAGAATCATACAGGAACAGATTATTTCTGTTACGCAATCGCAGGATCAGTCTGTAACCAAATAAAATTCTGTAATCTGATTTGGTGAAAATGGATGGTGACATACTAAAAGCCTGGGTCAATACTTAGATTATTGCGTACCCCTTACTCTTGTCATATTAGATTGAGCATTAATGACTCCACTGGGGAGTCACACTTCTTCACTTATTTTTTAATTGTCTGTGTCTTTAATTTTTAAGAAGAATTGGCCAGCTTGATATAAACAATCTCCCTTTTATGATTTTTCTTACACTCTCGAGGATGTCTTCTGATTCTGGTGCTAACATTTATTCTGTGTTCTGCTTTACTCATTTTCAGAGCTTTTCCGCTTGGTGAGACTAACTGTGAAGTAAGCTCATACTCATGAAATGGGAAAATCTCATTATTCTTGCCCTTTGTCCTCGACGTATCCTGTAAAACTGAATTATCTGTAGGAATTTCTTGGATCAACACTGAGAATGAAAATGTTCCGGTAGTAATCTCTGTCTCTGTGCGTGAACTTCCTTCTGTGGAATTGCTCTGTGACTGTAGGTCTTCAGGGACAATAATCCCTTACCCATTTCACTCTGTCGCCTCAAGTGAAAATGAGCTACGATCACAGAAGAGCCTTGATTTAAACAGCTGAACACCTGTCAGGGAGCAGCTTCCTCCTTTTGATGTCTGAAACTGTGCTGAGCAATTGAATGCTCTTGGGCTGACCAAAGCAGAGTTCATTTTTGGGTGAAAGGGGGATTCAGGAGCTTGGCAGAAAGCTGTCCCTGCGTTGCAAGACCAAGCTAAACTGTGGCCTGCTCAAGAGGCTCTGCTTGCTTTGGTGCTTGGTAAACTTGGACACTTGTCAATAAAACATCAAGAAATAGATTGTTAATCAGTCTGCCAGCTTAGTTCGTTCTGGTGGCACCGGGTGAATTGGCAGAGCTGGTGCGCATGGTGTTGCAGAGGCGCTGCCTGCGAGTGCTTGGTGAGCCCCTGGAAGGAGTGCGGTCAGCCCGGCGAAGGGCGCAGCGCGCAGCCAGTGCGATGCCGCCGGCTGTCAGCGGGACAAAACAGGATGTGTTAATAACGTTAAGGTGTCCTTGAGGATCTGCTTGGTGCTGGTTCTTGCTCTGCTGGCTGTCAAGGGTTGGCCTGCCACCACTGCAGCTGGAGTTCAGCTCTTTGTATGCGCTTGCGATACAGTCCTTAATGAGTTGGTGATTTTTCCATTAGGCTCTGTGGGATGGAGAGGGTATTGTGGCAGTGTTAAGATACTCACAGCTTTATGTACTGTGGATGTTAGAAGTAAACATTCTCAAAGGCTTGCCTTGTGACCCTTGATGAGCTTAATAGGTGGCTTCTGGTCATGCTGTATTTTGGCTCCTCTGTGGCACCAAGACTTTAGATACAGAAATAGGTTAGTGGGCCTAACCCAGACTCTGTTGATAATGTAGTGCAAGCTTGCAAAGGGCTACGAGGATGGTGAGGGGACGGGAGCATCTCTCCTATGAGGAGAGGCTGAGGGAGCTGGGCTTGTTCAGCGTGGAGAAGAGAAGGCTGAGAGGGGACGTAATAAATGCTTACAAATATCTGCAGGGTGGGTGTCAGGAGGATGGGGCCAGACTCTTTGCAGTGGTGCTCAGCGACAGGACAAGGGGCAACGGGCACAAATGGAAGCAGAGGAAGCTCCAGCTGAACATGAGGAACAACTTCTTCCCTCTGAGGGTGACGGAGCCCTGGCCCAGGCTGCCCAGGGAGGTTGTGGAGTCTTCTTCTCTGGAGATATTCCAGACCCACCTGGACGCGGTGCTGTGCAGCCTGCTGTAGGTGACCCTGCTTGGGCAGGGGGTTGGGCTAGGTGACCCACAGAGGTCCCTTCCAACCCCGACCATTCTGTGATTCTGTAAAGTGTGTGGTGTAATTGCATTAGGGGCAAGTAACTGTGATTTGAATTAAATCCACTGTAAAGGACGCAGGTGTTCAAGTCAGTTAAGCGTAGCTGTCTGCTGCCACTTCTGTTGTCCTGCTGGCTTCTGGCAGAGCATGGATACCCGTCCGCCTGCTGGCCCCAGGGTGCCTCAGGTATGCTCTCCAGTCTGAAATGGCACTGGACGCTTGTCGTTGGGGTCCTGCCTCTGCTTAACGCCTCCGGAAGGACTGCGAGTAAGACAGCAGACCAAGAGCTCCGGTTTGGAGGGCTACCAGCATGCCTAGGGCTGGGATCCATCATGCCGCTGACTGGAGCCGTACGGAAAAGCCGGCCGTTAGGCTGCGTGCATCGCGTCAGGGTCTGCTGGCTCCCTGTGTGGAGACTCTCCCTGCATCTCTTGCTTGCAGCTCGTGCCTGTGTGTTGGGATGCAGTTGTTGATGACCTGATTGTGTATTTGTCTGTCTGCATGATCCTTGCCTCATTCAACGTGAAGGGCAGATGGTGCTCAGGGATTCGCTATGGCTCTGTAGGCAGAGACTGTTGTTTGCAGGGTCACAAATGTTTTTCCAGCAGATGTTGAAAGCAGTGAGGCGGGGGGTTGTAGGAAAAGAGAGGATGATCTCATGTCTAAGCCGGTCGAGCAGCTGAGTGATGAGCTGGAGAACTGGAACCCTGCCTTCAGGATGCTGGACAGATAACTGAACCAGGCATCCTGTCCTAGGCCTAACCCATTTTCTTATGTCCACAGGCAGAGCAGCATCCTCAGCCCAGTGTTGTGTGTCTGCTCAAAATGAGTGTGGTGCCTTGCTGGTAGATGAAGGTGCAGTTAGGGGAAACGGCGTATTTTCTGGTTTATGACTTACAAATTTCCTCTTCATGGCAGTGGTTGGGTAGCCCTCACTGTTCCCGTTCCCGGGTGGCCTTTGGAGTTTGCAGCGTTTCCTTGAAAACTGATATGGCAGGGGTTGTTTACCAGGGTTCTCCAGTGTCCTACTTTAAGTAGGCACAGAGTGAAATAAACTTGAGTGTAACAAACCAGCTGTACAATATGCCTATAAACACAACGCCGCTTCCTCCAATCTGCCTGTTGAAGCCACTGCTGGTAGAATTTTAATAAAAATATATAATTGTCATTACAGTAGGAGAAATTACGGTCAATTTTTGTTAGAGATCTTCCTTTAAGCAACTGTTTGCTTTCTGTGGTAAAGATGCCTTGTTCCCCGTGCCTGGCGTTGAGCTGCCTTCAGTGTAAACGAGGAACTGAGTGTATGTTAGTCTTGCTTGTTCAGGCTTCCTTAGCTAAAAAACAAATAAACAAAACCAGGGTAATTTCTAGCCTTGAGCTATTGCTAGGCCTGACAGGATCAAAGAAGGGATAGCATTCTAGTGATGATAATGAAATAAAATTTTTATGGAAATGCCTGCACATCATTGCTCAAGAGCAAGGGTTTTGGGAGTGACATAAATCATCCTTTCTTAGGATTTATTCCCCCCTTTCAAAATCGGGAGTTAGGAATCATTTCCTTGAGACCAAACCCCATGCGGTGCCTTTTTAAATTTTCATTCTGAAGCTGCTGGTGATGGTTCAGGTCGGACCGTGGTCCAGCTGAATTTGAGAGCGGATCTTGTCTCGCAGTTTCTCTGTGTGTTGAAGTGATGCAGAAAGGAATGACCTCTCTCTGTATATCTTACTTTGATGGTTGGAAACACTTCTGAAGTTGAAGGCCCCTGGTGGTCCCTGATTTCAGTAGAAAACTTCACAGAGTGTTCAGAAACCAGCGGTCTGTGAAGAACCTGTTTGAACCTTGCCAGTGGGTACGTGGTTTGGCCAGCAAAGCCTCTTGGGGGTCTCTGCGGATGGCTGGGCGGCCGGGAAGGCTGCACGCCGCTGCTGCTGGAATTAATTCCCTGCCCGGGCTTGCAGAGGGCACCGCTGCTGCTCCGTGGTGGCTGGGCGAGCGGCTGCCGAAGGAGCTCTCCTGTGCTGTTGCTGTCGGCTGGATCTTGGAACTGATTTTCCGTTGTGTTCTTAGGTGCGGTTAGGTGCAACTTTGGGAATTTGCTGTTTGTGGAAAAAGCTTTTGAAGTGAAGGTGGTATGAAAAGCTGCTTTAAAATCGCTGCACGGACCCTTGCTGCGGAGGGTTGCAGCTGACTGGTGCAAGTTGCTGCTGTCGTGCTAGTGTTCTCCAACTGGCTCTTCAGTTCTGAAATTTGTGTCCCTTGGTGAGTGCAGGACTTGTCCTCGTACCTCACCTTATACTGGGAGGAAGATAAAGAGGAGCTTCATCTCAGCCCTCTCCTCACCAGGGGAGCGTCTTAACTTAGAAGCAAAGCACAGGAACCAAGAACTTGTCACGACAGTAAAAGGGCTGTTAACTAAACACTGGTTTTTAGTTATCTTTTTAAACTAGGATTGTAATGCGTGGAAGCATGTACATTGGAATGTATGTAATGGATCAGTGTAATTGCTCTGTTCTTTTGTTTGTTTGTAGAGCTGCTAGAAACACTTGGATGACTGGAATTCAGGATATCTGGTTCGTGCTCTTACCCTGAGGTAGAGGAAATAAGCACAAGAAATTTCTCTAGTTCAGGCAAGTAAATATCTATACCTCCATAGCTTGTATGAAATTAAGTTCTTGGTAGACAGATGAAGTGGGAGAACTGTCCAAAAGTGGAGGAACTGATTTGCTTTGCTACAAAATACAGTTTAAAAGGAACATAAGAATTTTAATAATATTTTTTCATTATTTCATAGCTAAAGGATCTGTCATACTGAACCCTGCTTTGGAAAACTGGGAAGCCTCTTCTGTGTAGACTTGAAGTAGACTTTTGACAGTTGTCTTGAACAAAAATCAAGGCAAAAATGTCCGTCATAGATCCTTATCAACACATTGTGGTAAGTAGCTTTGAATCTTCTGTCTTGTATAATAGATACTGTCTCATATAGTGTATCCTACTAGGAGTTACTCTCAGTAGGCACACAGCATTAGAGTTACCATTAATTCCTTAAAGAAATGGTAAGTGTGGTTACAGAAAATTTCTTCAGAAACTTATTTAAATGAAATCTGATTCAGTTTAGCTTTTTGAAAGCACATCATGGCTTAAAAGCCATGTGTAAGTCAAAACGGAGTACAGGCTCCTAACTTCACCTCATGGGTATGGCGTCACAGGGTATTGTTCTAAAGGACTTGCCTGTTCAAAGTGTTTCATCAGAGTGCACGTAGTTCACTGTTTCATACAAGTTTTTCCACACACTGATTGTCACATTGAGCTGTAGTCTGCAGAAGTAACATCATGATCTCAAACGTATCTGATTGGAGTGAGCCAGTTGACCCTGTGGAATTGGGAGAAAAGCAGTTCAAAGCAAATGATTGCTGCTCTGCTGTCAGAGCTGGCCCAAGGGAAGGGTACGACCATGTGAGCACAGAAGTAGGGGCAAGGCTAGGAGGAGCAGGGAAATGGGAGCAGAGCTGCCCTTTGCACGGCCAGCCAGTGGAGTGGCTCAGCAGCTGGTTGAATGCTGGTTTTCAGCTGTAATGCTCACTCGTGTATCTTTGAGTGACTTTCCACAGTAAAGACTGAAATTGCAATTCCTATTCAGACTGAAATCTTGAAACGAGCTGGGTGTGTGCATATCAGGCGCTTTTCGTAACAGTCCCAGAATCTCACGGCAGGAAAAGTGATATGTACTCAAAGATAGTTACCATACACTTGTCACAATGCTGAACTTTTACGCTGCTAAAAATACAGCATACGCTTCCTTGAAATGATCCCTTATCAATTCTGTGGTTCCTGCCCACACAGTCACATCCTTTGTATGAATGTGCAGCCAGCAGATGTCGAACTGGTGTTTTACTCACTCTGTAGTTCTGTGACCGCTGCTGTAAAGACAAGTTTCAGGTTGACGTCTGGATTGCACAGCATTAAAGCAACACACCACCTTCCTCCTCGCCGCATCAGTGCCCTCCCCTGGATGGAATGCCTGGCCTGATCCGTGCCTGGAGGGAAGAGGTCTCTGAGGCACTCGGTTGTGTTTTGTGGAATCATTCACGTAACATCTTTTTTGATACCGATACATATACCGTAATGAACAAAACGCAGCCTTAGAAGTTTGCGTCGCTGCAGTCCTCTGGCAGTGCCGAGCGGCTGCTGGGGGAATGTTCCCAGCGCAGGAAGGAACGCTGGTGGTGCCAGAGCTGATCCTGTAATTGCTTGAAAAGTGAATGGGAATCCTCGAGGCTTCTTAATTTGAAAATTGTAATTGCATGGGAAGTTTTACTGAAATTTAGAACAGTTAAGTGCAGCAGGGTCATATCAATGCAAAAATCTTGAAATTTTTTTTAATGACATTTGGCATTAAATGTCTGAAAAGAATTGTGCAGTTTCCGGGAGTCCTCCTTGTGTTTTCCAGTCTCTTTATTTTTCTTTTTTTTTCTGTTTTATGAGAGGCTTGGAATAAAATAAGGTGTTCACAAAGTTACTGCAGGTACAGACAGAAATGACTGTACCAAAAACGTTTTTAGATTTAGGGAATAAAGAATTAAAATGCATAATACATCTTCAGTTACGTTGATAGATTGCTATGTATTATAACAATGGGGTAAAATCACTTCAAGATAAAATTTGTGTGTGTATGCACAAATGTTTGTCTTAATTCATGATATCCTGTGAAAGAGGAGCATGGACTTTATGAAAATCTCTTACTTAAGAAAGCTGGCAGACGTTTTCATTTGTCCAGCCCAGCTGTCAGCTCAAGCATCCTTAATGTTAAGGAAGTAAAAGTAATAAGTGCTTGTTACACAATCTGTCTATACCAGAGCTTCCTGATTGGTATTCATGTGCAAGTATATCTCCTGATTGACTTACCTTCTGTGACTCAGCATTCTGGGATATGAAAAATGTTATATTCAGTGCATGCAAATCCCTCACTTTCTCAGTAAGAGTGGAGAGTAGGTGCTACGGGAGACCTTAGCACGTTGTTCTGCTTCCCAGTCCCCCAGTGGAAAGGCAGTAGTGTTTGTGTACGTACAAATGTGGTGATATGTAAAACAGGAGATCTGATAATCAGGGAAATTTGACTGGGAGGAGAAAGGCACATGGAGGTGGGAGCGGAGCAAAGGAGGCAGGAGGAGGAGTTGGAGATGGAGAGCTGTGGTGTGTGAACAGGAGAAGCTGAACTACGGCTGTGCAGGGTACTTGGAAAACGTTGTGGACTGAACCAGCAGAGAGTGACTGCCGTCCCCAGGAGCTTCTGTAATTGAGAAAACCCATATTCAGAGAGGGCATGTTGACAACTCCTTTCTCCTTTCTTCTCTAAACTTACGGAGAAAGAGGAAGTGAAGTGAAGCACATACGTAAAGCTGGGTCACTTTGGGTGATAGGATTTAGGTTTTTGAGTTAATTATGAGCTTCTGAAACTTTGAACCTGGCTTAGATTTTTAAAGATATGCAGATGTTGCTCCACTCAGTGTTGCAATGTTGAAGTGATTTATATATCATCATCTCTTTTTCAAAAGTAATTGAGGAGTTGGCAATGTACAGATTTTTATCAAGACTTAAGGTGAACATAAGCCACCTTAGAAAATGCAGCTTAGTCATCTAAACCAGCAAGGGCTGGATTTATAAAGGTATTTAAAGTCAGTATATTTCTTGTGGTATTTTCAGTGGACATCTAACTTTTGCAGAACTTGGGTCTTTCCACAAACTAACCAAAATAATGTTTCTGAAAGTTGTGCTAGCTGTTACTATGGACATTTAGGCCTCTTAATACCCTTAGAAACTGGATCCTAACTGGAAAATTGCCTTAATTTCTGATTGCACTGAAGTTGCATGAAGAATGTTTATTTTGGGGTAAGAAAAGATCTAGACTTTTGAGCTTCCTGTGTGTATCTGTGTGGTGTTTTTTGTTTTTTTTTTTTATGAAGAGGGAGATCATTTGTTTTAATATCGTTCTGTTGCAAATGTCTTCCAAGCATGTGATTATGGCCAAATATTAATAACTCTTTAATTATAAGCCTCAGTGTGTTATTTCGGGTGAGGTGCAGGGAAAGAAGATAGTGGTTTTTCTGTCTTGCCAGACCTCTGTGTACTCGTGTTCGTTGCAGAGGATACCAGGTCTTAAACCAGACTTAACTTCCGTGGCAGAGCAACAGCTGGAATGACAGGGCTTGCTGCTTAAGTCAATCAAAAGCAGTTCTCACAGTAGTGTTTGCCGAACAGTTATCAGCTCGTAGTGGAAAGTAGTGACAACCTCTGTACTGCTGAAATGGGAATACACTGGTGGTGGTGGTGTGGCCTGGTTTGGATGGTAGGCATTTTGTTTAGGCATAGGAGTTTCATGAGTAGGACTAGGAGATGCAAGAACATTACTTTATAGGAGTGTGTTTTGTCAGCAAGCATCTCGTAGTATCCCCATTTTACAGCCAGGACTCTGGGGCACCAGAATTGCATGCGAATTCCACGTAGCTGCTGAGAACTAAATCCAGCGCACCCATGTCCCATACTTGTGGCTCCATCCTTCCCTTGGTTGCTAAATGTTCAGTGATCTCTGATTTGTGGTCTCTAGTGAGGACAGGCTCTTTCTTGACAGCTAAGAATAAGGTGAAGGGTGGTTTGTTTATACTTTGGGCTGTTTCTCTTAATTATAAGGTTGTATATGACAAAGGAACGACATCAGTCTGTGAGCAAACTCTGGGCCAAGGCCGCGTTGTGAAACCGACCCTTCAGCGAGCTGACGTGTGTGAAGGTGGCACACTGCTCAAACAGCTTCGAGCACAGGGGCAGTGAGAGGAGTCGTTTTCTGGAGACTCACAGCTTGTAAAAATTCTTGAAGCGAGGCAACGTAGCTGTGCTCGCAGTAGTACCAGCTGTTCCCAGACTGTCACTAAAATCCCTGTTTACTCTGCTGGATGGGAAACTCCGGGCTTGTTTTGCCACGTGGCAGAGGCAGCAGTTTGTTCAGAGAGAAGTCCTCTTCCCGTTTATGCATCAGCTCTGGAGGCTGTGATGCAAAAGGTGATGGGTGTCACAAAATCACTGGTGTGTCTTCGTGCCAGTGCAAGGCAGGTGGGTGAATAGGTGCTGCTTCCTAACAGCTTTGAGTTGGCACATCCAAACCCGTTCTGTGGGGCCTGATACGCTTAAGGGGAGGGAACAGTCCTGGGCTGGGAGAGTCTGGCTTCCCTCTTTACTGTGGCTGGCAAACCACTTGCTGTGCAGTGACCATTTCAGCGTACCACTTGTAAGGTTATAGTTTGCATTGCCACAGTTTTTCCCCCTGCCTGCTGACTTGTTCTTTGAACCAGACAACTACAGCTCATAGGGGAAAAATTACAGAGTTGAAATCTACTGCTGGGCAGACCATCATGAAATGAGCCTCCAGCAGTCGTCACAGCATGTGGGTGATTACAGCCTTAATGAAGGTGCAGCAGTTCAGTGTCTGGGCCGGCCAGTGTCTACGCAGGAGTCACACCCTCGGAATCCCCTTGGGCATTTTCCCCGAGGTTGCAGACCTCCAGACTGCAGACTTGTGGAGGAGTTTGTGCTGGTATCGTTGCCTGGCTTTTAACACACCCTGACTCAACTGTTCTTAAGCATTTGCAAGCCACTGTCTTTAGAATTTGGGTTTGGCTTTTTTCTTTTTTGAGAAAATTGTACGTAACCTATAAGAAACTGTCATTTTTTTTGTTGCTTTGTGTTAGAGATCCAGTTTGGTTCTAGTCTCTGGGTGTAAGCGTGTTGTAGATGTGAAATAGTGAGGCTGGGCTGCAACAACCAGTTCTGAAACAGCCAGGAGAACCTCCTGAAGGCCTTGCTGAAGTCTGGCAGTTGAAGCAGCAGTGGCTTAAATGGAGACATGTGCCACTCTTGAACACTGAGCCATGAGTGGGTTGAGGGGTTTTGGTGGCTTATCTGTTTGTCCCTTTAAAAAGGAGTTTAGAAAAGAAAGGGAAGTATCCAGATGAAAACTTAGCAAGAAAGCACCAGGCACAGCCAGAGCAAGTGTGTCCCATGTCCCACATCAAGGGTATTGTCTATCACTTTAAAGAGATTTCAGTGAATTCCCTGATTCTGGTACTTGCCCTTGTTCCTTCTGGTTGGAATATGTTGTAAGACCTGTAGTATGAGTTGTTTTGGTCCTCCTGGCTGACATGCAGTGTTTATTTTAGTGTGTTTCACAGAGTTAGTGGATGGTTAGGAAAAGATAGCAAACATCGCTGTTTCAGTTTTAGAAAGGGAAACCTGAGCTAGGGGTCTATCGCTGCATAGGAGAGGGGACGACCTGCGGTCCTACAGGAGATCTGCTTCTGGCAGAGCGGCCCGAGCTGCAGGAGCCGGGCAGCTTGGACCTGGTGCTCTCCGTTGAGCAGCAGTGCCCTCCTGGTGCCCGATGCGGGAGGGCGAGCTGGGGCCCTCCAGCCTGTCCCGGCGCCAGTCAGCGTGGGTACTGTGGCAGTCCGGCAGCTGCGGTGTCCGAGGGCTGGCTTGAGGATGGCAGCGTAGATGTAAGTGCCGGAGGCGGTTGTGCGAGGCCTGATCCTGGCTCCGACGCCGGGAACTCACCCGCAGGCTCGGTGCTGTGTCCCTGTGCAGGCCGTTGCCTTGCAGCGTGCAGGGGTGCTTCTCAGAAGGGCATTCAGTAGGTCGGTCAAACTTACCACTGTGTAGGCAAAGTGACAATAAATGCGAGTTACTGGCCTCTTGTCATTAAGGTTTTTACTGTTGTTTCTGAATTTCACGCCTTTTGCGACTCCCCTAGTTTGTTCAGGACAGACCTGCTCTTAGGAGGGCAGCTCCAGCTGCCTGCTCAGGCTCCGCAGGAAACGGGACGCTCCAGAAACCGTGTGAAGCTTGCTTGTGAAGGTTTTAACAGCTTGCTTTCACCTTCCTCCGTTGTCTTACGGGCACTTGCACTTTGAATACTGATGTATACGGAAGAGATCTGTTCCATGCGTTACTAACTAGATCCTTGGCGTGTGCAGGATGCATGTGTCTGTTCCAGAACATATGTTTTGAAATAATTGCACCCATTCTTTTTACTGGGGGAAGGTAATTACAAAGACAAGCACATTGTATAATAGCCCCCTTTTTTATTTTTTTCCTACCGTACCAAGGTGTCCCTGACTGACTAAATGCCTTAAAGCAGGCTCTGTGGAGAGGAGGAGTGTTATTCATTAAGATTAGTAGGTGTGGCTGCAGGAAAATCAAGCAGCGCTGGTATAAGGTCTGACCTTTCAGTAAAGCTACGGGGTGCAGTGCAGCTTTGAGATGCTCTATCCAGTATGAGCTTCACTTACGTTTTGGCTGGGTGATTTCTCTCTCTGTTTTTGGACAAAGTGAAACCTGTTTTGGTAGGTGGTTTTTGCTGCTGGAGCTTAATCACCTCTAACTCTCTGACTTCCAGGTGGAGCACCAGTATTCACACATATTCACTGTGACAGTAAGGAAAGCCACCAATGTCACAAAAGGAGCGATTGGTGACATGCGTGAGTATTACTCTTTCTATTCTGCCTCTTTCTTCCAGGAGACTGTTGCCGTAGGCCGGGGGAGATGACACATCAAGCTTGTCATACAGTCAATGTTTGTTACTGAGTTGGTGGCTTTTTTGTTTGTCTTGTTAAAGCTCGGGCAAGGTACCCATTTCATCGCTCACTCATTCTAACTCAGAAAGCAGATTTGCCGCTCCTTTCCATTGATCCAAAAGAGCAGAGTGAGTTGTAAACAATTTTCCAACAAGCAAGCAACACCTACACTTCGTTTTTTGGCTCAGTCGGAAGTGCTGTTCTGTGTAGTGAAACTGGCAATTGCTGTATCTTCAAAAGGCTGTGGTTTGGTGGTGGGAACGCTTAAAAAGAAAAAAGCCCAGAGCTCTGCTGAGTCAATGCAGCGAGAAGGAAAAAAAATCTGAAACAGATAGCAGAGCTTATGGTGGAGAGCTGTGCAGGACACCAGCGCTGCTTCTCCTTTCTCTGAGGCTTCCGAGCCACCGGGCTCAGTAGCTGAGCTGGAAGCCACTAGGAAGAATGACCCGTGAAAACACTTTTCTGCTCTTCAGGGGGTGAGAGAGAGAGAAATACCTCGGCTGAGTCTGTGAAAAGAGCATTCCTGCTGCCTGGATGATGGGCGGGTTGCTGTCGGGTCGCCTCTGCGCCGTGCCTCATGCGCAGCCCGCGGCCGCCAGCTGGGCTGCGAGTGTGTGCCCGGCTCCTGCGCGCCCGTCGGGCTCGTTTGACGGCTGTGGTTGCTCTCCCAGCACGCTCCTGGAAACTGATTTCAGGTCAAATAAGGCAGCTGCTCTGACGCTCGGCTTTGCTTTAGCGAGTTAACAGCTGGGGTTTTTAGTATCAGCAGTAGGCACTAATTACAAACTTGGGGGTAGGAGGGAGGGGCAGTTGGGAGGAAAATTAATGGAAAGAGAGAGACAGGTTCTGGGACACAGAGGTCTCTGGTGTGAGACGGTGTGGGGGACATGGGAAGGGAATAAAGGGGGTTGAAGTGAGGACCCCATGAGGTGATAGTAAAGGGAGAGTGGAAAGGGTGAAGAAAGGCAGAATATCATGGTGTGCCTCCCCCTCCACCCAGCACAAGTATGGCCCTGTAACAGAAGTCCCAAATATCTATTAATATAGTTGGGTTTTTTCCAGACAAAATGCTTATCTTACAGAATCATCAAAACCGAGAAGCTCCCCAGGAAGAACTTTTTATTTTGATAAAACCTGACAGAACTGTGCTCAAGGGCCCCTGAAATCTGCTTGGTTTCCTGTCTGAGGCAGCTACAATGGCTCCGAAGCCCGAGGCACCCAGAGTCTGGAGGCCTGGCAAATCCCTCAAAGTGGAAAAAAAACAGATGGTTGCTTCTGGCTTTGGGAAAGTGAAAAATGTTTTTATATCACATCTATATACAAAACGTGGTGTGTTGTAGGCTGGAAGCTATTGGGTCAAATCAGTAATCATGTGAAATGCTTAAGAAAGATGCATGATGCTGTGAGCGGTGGAGGGCCTTTAGGTGATTGTGCCAGCCTATATATCTAAATATTTTTGTTTGTTTGTTTTGTCAAAACTGTAACTTGTTGAAGGAATTTCTGAACTTTTACACTGAGCTGCTGATCTGCAGGATAGGATTCACTACCAGGGAGGGTGGTTATGAGATGCTGTGGTTGGGGTGGGTACCGGGGCGTCGCTCTCCCATGACAGACACTACCAAGCAGTTGGCTCTTCTGGTAGGTTTCTCCTGGTTTATTTTGCTGTTGTTGCTCCACTTTGTGTAGACAGTGACTGCTCTGTGGTCAAGAGAGGTAATTTTACGTTATGGTGGTGATGGGGGTCCTGGGGACATGAGAGACTTTGTATAATGTTTTGATTTTTTTTTTTTCTGTTACAAGGCTTTCTGGAATAGCTGTGAAAGATCTGAGTAAATCTAAGTTTATCAAATGTGTGGAAGTGCTTAGAATTTTGCCTCTGCTCAAGGAGTTTTAGGTGAGAGGTCTAGTGTGTGTGGTGCCCCATCTCTGTGGGTGGGCATGGAGGGCCTGGCTTCTCTGGCATAGCTATCCACACCATTGTCTCCTCAAGCCTAGGCTGGGGAGGCAGGCAGTATTTTAAGCAAATTTTCCAAGATTTCTTGAGCTCTTCATTAATGGAGAGCATAAATAGTTGTGTCATCCCTTAAACTAGGTGATAGATGCCCACTACACCGTCACTTCCACAGACACTGCGTTTCCTTGAGGGAACAGTTCACACGAGCAGCACTGCTGGTTCAAGGCGTATTTTTTAGTGTCCTGGCTGATCTGGGTCGCTGGAACAACAGAGAAAGCTGGAGCTTAGGATAGCTTCCAGCCCTCCATTTTTATTTTGTTTGGCTGAGATTTCCCATTGTTTCTGTAAGCTTTAAAACTTCTGTAGGGTGTTCTGACAAAGACAAGCAATCAAATCTGAATCTGGGTCATCCCAGGGTCTGAGCAGCTAAGCTACAGTAGCTGCTTTTGTTTCTCGCTGATAAGGCGCATCAAAATAAAAGAGAACAGCAATAATTGCATCATAGAAATTTTCCATGCAAATGCTTGTCAAATATGACGGAAGTTGGTGTACTTACACCAGTTTGTCGTTCTGTGACTGTGTGTGGGGGG
>Ga0065711_1040613_pt1 | contig 16821 bp, 21 predicted proteins | sample Hoacrofraction12_FD_59098 | JGI IMG/M metagenome (GOLD analysis project Ga0065711, IMG submission 59098) | Hoatzin crop microbial communities from Cojedes, Venezuela - Epithelial fraction 12 v2 (version 2) | ecosystem: Host-associated > Birds > Digestive system > Esophagus > Crop | place... | reverse complement strand
CATCTTTCTTGAACTGGGGACCCCAGAACTGGACAGAGTACTCCAGATGGGGCCTCACTAGGGCAGAGTAGAGGGGGAGGAGAACCTCCCTCGACCTGCTGGCCACACTCTTAATGCACCCTAGGATACCATTGGCTTTCTTGGCAACAAGGTTGGCATATGGGGATGGGAGATGAGCCACAGGTTTCCCTTATTTACTTCTCTGCCTAAACTCAGGGCTACCTCCGGGAGGAAAGAGGGGGTGGCAGGAGATGAGCCATACTTTCCTCCTCATTTCCTAGTTCCTGCCGGAGAAAGTCCTCAAACTCTGTACGGTGTTTGGTATTGTCCATCTCCCTCCGGAACTTGCAGGTGCTCTTGACGATGTCCTGAACAGCACACCAGGCTGACCGCTATGGAGACATGGCACAGCCCTGGGGAGCCAGCCCCTGGCTGCAGCAGTGGGGCTGCTCCCAGACAGAGCCCTCCCATTTGGACCCACCACTATGAGCTGGAGCACCAGAGCTCAGCCTTGGCACTGGGGTTTGTGACCCAGCCATCATCTTTGCTTTTTGGTATTTCTGGGTTTCACTGGGGGGGCCATAGGTAACAGTGTGTGAAACACTTGGCCAGTCCTGGCCAAATCTAGTGAAGTCTTCACAGACCAGGACTCCAGAGCCTGTGGGAGTGAGGCTTTACCTGCCAGCTGCCTTTTGCAGCTCTCCAAGTCTGACCCCCTCACCCCATTTACATGAGAACTGCTTGACCCACAGCATCTCCTCTCTTTCTTGCTCGGACAACATCTGCCTGCCAGCAGAGAGTCTTTCCCTACCAGTTTGTCTGTACTGAAGTTCCCCATCCCATGCTGCAAACAAAGATTAGACTTATGTGTATCACTCGGGCGAAACAGGTCCTGGTACTCTTTAAACCTGCCAGATATGAGACCAGTGAGAGACCATCAAGGGCAAACAGATGCATGAGGAGGGCAATGGTTTGGTGGGAGGGTGATGGAATGTGGGGAGCAGCTGACAGGGATAGTCCTGGGGATGGAGTCTCACAGGACTTCTGTACCTGGAGAGAGTTGGAGAAAGGGACAGGGAGCTGAATCCCCTCCCCTGGGCTCTGTTCTTGCATGTAGCTTGCTTGGGGAGTGTCCACCCTGCTTATCTGCAGCATGTTTTTTCCTCCATCTCAGCACCCTGCAAGCCCAGCAGTGATTTGGTGTCCATGGGAAAAGTCCTGCTAGCCTTGCACAGGCAAATGCATCAGCAGCTGGAACCACAGTTTTGCTGGGATGAGGGTCTGGCTGGGATTTTGATGCACCATCTGATAGTTCATAGGGAAATATGTTTGTAGCAGCTGCTGTCTGTCACCTTCAGGTTCCCATGGGAAGGATGTGTTTGTGTAACCCCTGGATTTAGGAACCAGCTCAAACCAGGTCCTCACCATCGTTTTTCCATTGCCTTCTGGACAAAGACTTGTGCTGTCATCAACATGAAGGGGCTGACTGCTTCTGCCTCATGTATTTCTTTGATGATGGAAGTGTGACAGTCCAGCTGCTCCTCTGGAAGAGAAGTGCAGTTACTGCCTGTCCCTGCCAGCCACCCCTGAGCTACCGTGACATCTCTTCCTACCCTCACATCTGTAAGTGGCCCCCTGTTCCATCTCTGCCTGCCTGCCCTGCCTGCTGTTTGCTGAATTTTGGTTTTTAGTCCGTTTTGCTTTCTGTACAGCGCTAATTGCATACTTTGTGAGTGAAGCTGTGTCTCCAAGAGCATCTAAAGGTGACAAGCTAGGGAACAGCTATTTCGGCCACTACAGGAATTGCATGTTGCAGGCCTTGGTTAGTAGATTCTGCCAAAGAAATAGACCACCTTCATAGAAATACAAGTGGCAGCGGAAGGCCTCAGCAAATAAATACTCCACTAGACAGCAAAGGAGAATTGGCAGGTCCCTTCAAGGGGATATAAAACCTGCAACCAGCATCCAGCTCAGGGAAAGGAGGCTTTCATCATGAATGGAGTAAAGTGCAGGGTGGGAAGGTGCCTACCAGCTGGGATTTTGGCATGGAAATAATTTCCAACAATGCTGTTAATAAGGAGGTTCTTCATCTTAGGGTTGGTCTCTGCGACTAGCTTCTCCACAGCCATCCAGAAACACAGTGGTTCATCTGCGTTGCGCTCCTTGAGGAAATGCTTGAAGAACTGCAGGTGGGCAGGGTTGTGCAGTACTTTCATGAAGTGCCTGTACACGAGGAGATGCCAGGAGAAGTGATCTCTGTGCCACCAGTAACCTGGAAGAGAGCCAGGACCTCTATGCTTGCTTCTCCAGGACTGAGACACCTGAAGAAGAGCTACAAACATGTGGATGAGTGGTGCCTGGGGATCTGTAAAGCAGATGGGCCAGTAAAGATACTGGTGGAGCACAGCTTCCCTTGTGTGCCTTGCACATCCACCAAGCAGTTGGGAATCCAGGGGGGAAATCTCCTGACAAGCTGTTTCTTATCTGTTGTAGGTGCACCTGCCCAACAGCTTTGCTGCCACGTATCCAAAGGGACTGATCTTAGCCTGAAGAGGTTTCACCCAAGGAGTCAAGGAGGAGGCAGGACTTTGGGACCGTGCCAGAGACCTCAGAACCTGTAAATGGAGTGGGACAGCCCTGCAGAGACTGGGGAAGGAGGCAAGTAAGGAAGGGGCACCTGGAAGCACTGGTGGGAGGAGATGGTAGTGCTGCCCTCTGGCATTTGCTGAGAATGAGCAGTAAAGTGCCACTGGATGGCAGAGGGCTTCATGGGTTTGGCCGTGGAGAGGACATTTTGAAGTGTAAAACCCTTGCCGCTTGCAACTGGTAGATCAGAAAATTGTCAACAGCTGTAAAGCCAGAGGACAGCCACATTAAAAAGATTCAGCAGAGCTTTAGAAAACCAGAGCTGGGAGTGGATGAAGGTTTTTGGGTTATTTATGAGGTTAGCAAACCCTTATTTGAAGATCAGTGGCCTGTGTCAAACATTTTCTTTGTTTAAGTGTGGCTCCTGAGACTGACTTTCACAATGAACAATAAGAGCTGCTCCTACTCGGGACTTGTGTCCTGGTTACCATTTATATCCTGATGTATGTGAAGCTGCGAGAACTCTGGACTGGAGTATTCCCAGGAGGTGACACGTGAGCCATATGGACATTTATGTGGTCAACGAGTACAGAGATTTATGTGTTGTCACAAGCTGATATCACGTGATTTTGTGGGGGAATCTAAGAGTTGCCCAGCTGTAGTACAGGTGGCATGCCAGGGAGTGACTGAGGATGAAGTGCATGAGATGCGCAAGGTTGGGGGTTTGCTACAACATTTTTCTCCTTTCCCCAGTAACTCTACAGTTCAGACTCACAGGCCACCCATGCCTGCATCTGAGAGGGCCTGGTAATGAAGCATGGAGCAGTGGAAGCTCTGGGGAAAAATCTGCCTGCTGAAAGAGTGGAAGTAGCAAAAACCAGCAAAGCCCTGTGCTGCAAGGTGCCAGACCTGGGTCTTCTAGACAGCTTCTCTACTTTAACAGTGGTGGACTTTGCCATTCTTGATTTGGGTTTTCTCATAGGAACAGTCCTCCTCTTTCTTCTCTCAGGTTCAGTGTCTGTGGAGACAGAACAGTGTTGGCCCCTTCTTCAGGTGACAACCAGAGTCTGTTCACAGCTGTCTGCAGAGGAACCCAAAGAAGCCCAGGCTGTCCCCAGAGCCACTATGTCGATGTCTGCACGGTGAGCCCAGCTCAGGAAACACTGGGGAACTCTTTGCCTCTGTGTGGTTTGGCCACCTCAGTGTCTGCTTCAAAGAAGCCCTCCCACTCCCACCCTCTCTGGCTGGATTAACACCCCAAAACATATGCCTTTCAAAGGTGGCTAGGCCTCTCTCTCTCCTTCTGGAGATGTTCTACCGGACGATGGGATGCAAGCAGGGAAGACCCCTGCTTGTCCGGTCCCCTAAGGGTAAGCTGGAGCACCTTCAAGGGCATGATAGTTGGGGGCCCACCCTGCTTCTTGCCTGCTTAGGCTGGACTCACCAAGTGATGGGCTTTTGAGACACAGAAGCTCATTTTCCTTGCCTGGGCTATCCATGGCCAGCGAGGGTTTCTGACCAGCCAGCTCATTTGACATCATCTTCTGGGAATCTGCATCAGACAGAGAAGAGCAGAGATCCAATGTTCACTCCTCCTGGCTATGACAGCCCTTCAGCACTTGCTGCCAGTGCTGTATCATGATCACCACTTGCCTTCCCTTTCCCCTTGTGTGTCCTGTTCCCATGATCTGCTCATGACACGGCATTTCTCAGGTGTGATTGAGGTCTCACAAGCTACGTAACCTGACTGCTGTGGCTCCCAGTGCACCAGCAAGTACCCAGAAACTTGATGTCATTCTCAAAAGATGATGTGAGAAGACAAAGCTGAGGTCTTACCTCAGCATGGCCAGTCCCAGTGTCCACAGGACAAGGTCAACATGTGGAAGTGGGGTGACAGTGGCTGTTGCTGGCTTTGGGTTTCAGTCACTTTGATCTGGTGACCCAGGCCAGTGCAGTAATGTGGTGTTTGGTACCTCTGGTACTGCCAGGAGGGAATTTGGCCCATAAGTCACTGCCAAGGCTTGGATTACAGCTCATGGCTCACAGATACCCTGTCTCAACCCACTTTATGATGTCCACATGCTGTCAGCAATATAGCAGTGCACCAAAGCCCGTGTTTTATGGGCAGTGGTCACCACGGATGCATGAAATATGGTCTATCAGCCTGAGCCAACATGAGCCTTGGCAGAAATCCAGACCCTCCTCTTACCCATCCTGGACAGGAAAAGTTCCACCTCTGCCTGGATGGAGCCTCCTTTCCGGAGGTCCCGAGTGACAATTAATTGCCAGTGTTTGGAGGAGAGACCTTCCAAGTTCCTCGTGCCATGCAAGGCCTGGCTCAGCTTCAAGGACTCATTTATCCGCTGGGACAGGAGAAAACATTCATCTTTCCCAACAGCATCTCGGGTAGTGGGACTTCACCCTGCGGAAACTACGGCGAGAAGAGCAGAGGGTGATTGCACAGAGCTCATACCCCGTCTGAGGAGCTGCTCCTGCAGTGTGCCCGATGGGCTAGCTGCACGTTTTACTGTGGCTTAGAGTGCAAACCTACCAAAGTCAGGTCTCTGATTTAGCTTTAAACTGTCCGGAAGAAATGGCCTTAAGTTGCATCAGGGGAGGTTTAGATCAGATATTAGGAAAAAATTCTTAACTGAAAGAGGCATTGGAACAGGCTGCCCAGGGAAGTGGTGGAGTCCCTGTCCCTGGAGGTGTTCAAAAAACGTGTAGATGTGGCGCTTCAGGACATGGTTTAGCAGGCATGGTGGTGTTGGGTTGACGGTTGGACTTGATGATCTTAGGGGTCTTTTCCAACATTAATGATTCTATGAAATCTATGTGAGCTCAAAGCTCGGCATAGACCTTAAACTTACCCGTGCAGCTGCTTAAAGCTGGCTCACATCTGCCTGCAGCTGGGATGTACCAGGGACAGGCAGCAGGTCCCCCAGGTAGTCCAGACAATGCCTTGCCAGCAAAGGCAGCAGCTTTCCTCAAGAGGTCAACATCCACCCAGGAGAGCTGAAGACAGCCCCGAAGGTGTCACCAGCAGACGTGGAACCTCAGGTGCCTTTTCAGTAGGCTCCTTTCCCTGGGACTGGCTGTGGCCTCCCTCGCCCCCCCACTAAGACCCTCCCCACCAGCGAGCAGCTTGCACGGCTCGCTGCACAGCAGGGTCAGAGTGGCCGGTTTCTGAGTGAGATACGCGCTGCTGAGAGCAAGGACTGAAAATAACCCTTCTAAGCCCCCAAGCGCTTCCCCTGACATCAGCGCAGCAAGGCCCAGGAGGAGCTTGGCTCAGGGGATGGTGCCTGTGGAGAGCATGGCCTCGACACCTGCTGAAGTGCTAATTGCACTCCCAGAGCAGGGCTGTGCTCTGAGGAGTGATTTCCTTGATAAGAGATGCTTAAAAACCTGGGCAGCTAATTAACTTACAACCAGGAGCATTTAACAGATCAGGGTCAAGAGCTGCCAGCTGACTTTTCCGAAATGCTCAGCTCTTGCTGATGGAGACTCTGACATCTCTGTGAGCCAGGTCTTTCGGGGCACTAGCCCTGACAGCCTCTCCTTACCATTTCCAGGATCAGGTGCTAATTTTACATTGCAGTCTGGCTAGAAGCCTAATGATCTGATTGAAAAAAACCATCTGCAGTGAGCAAAATTGTCTGTGTGGGCTGGGCAGGGATGTAGGTGGGATGCTGGGGGGTGTTCGGTCTGCGAGGAGGTTTCCTGGTGTAACACCAGCATCTAGGGCGCGGATAAACATGAGGTATTACTGGGATTTCTGCTGCCCAGAGGAACAGTAATCTGGGAAGATGAGTGCTTGTGTGTGACTCTGCTTTCTTAAATCATCCCTTTACACAGTGGAAAAACTTGGGCACCTTTGAATCATAGGCTAAAAGGCTGCAGGCCCTCTTCCCCCAGTATCATGTGCTGGGACAGGGACATATGCATGTGTGTCTGCACATGAGTCACATCAACAGCAGTATTTGCTGTGGGCAAGGAAAAAAGGGAGAGAGTTAATTCCCAGAAGTGTTTTGCCCATGGGGCAGTTACCCAGTGCACACTGCCTGCTGCTGGTCTCACCCCCGCCTACGCTGGAAGACTGCTTTTGAGTCTCCTTGCTTTTGGGCTGGATGGTGGCCTGTCTCAGGTGAGCTCTCGCAGGGTGCTCCTGCAGTGCTGCTGTCTTACTGGATGCTGCAGGATCATCGCTCCAGGCATCTGGACCAGAGCAGGCTCTGCTGTATCGCCCTGTGGCAGCGTTGGCCGGGGGACACAGTGGGATGCTGGACCACTTCAGCTAATGCTGGGCTTCCCCTCCCTCCCTCCCTGCCTCCAAATTTTCACATCCCCACTGGAGCCTGCACACCCCACGAGGATGCCTGGGTCCCCTGTGCGTCCCCTTTACCATAAACTGGAGGAACGTCCTGTCATCGTCAGCCAGAAATTCCTCGTAGAAGCAGCAGAGCACCTGAGGAGGAGCAAAGGTGGGTTGTTTTTAGCCAGTGTCCCAGCAGAAACCGGCACCCCTCAGCCCTGCCGTACCCTGAGGTCACAGCAGTGACACCATGGGGAAGGTCACACCTGGCTGAGACACCCAGGACAACTCAGCTGGGAGCTATGTGCCCAGGTTGGCCAACTGGGCTGCTCAGAGGTTGCCCAGGAGTGCTTGGGTTGTAAATGTGTTTTACTCATGCTGTGCTGGAACCAGTGACTCAGATGCAAAAGGACAGCCATCGTCCTGCCATCCTGTGTCCCTTGGCCTATGGGTCTAACAACCAAGGTCATCAGCTGCTAAATGACTGCTTGCCTCTGCTCCACTGCCCAGCAAACCACTGAGGATGCTCCTCTCCACTGGCCTGGCACATCTTGGTCACTGGTTCCAGTACTAGCTGGCTTGCAACTCTAAGTTCTTTCCTTCCTAATCTCTTTTCATCTTCGTTTTCCAAACACCTCTCTTCTTGAACATGCCTGCAGACCTCATATCAGCCTAGGGATGCCAATGTCAGCTGTATCTCCTAGCTTGACCACTGCCAGAACTGCTCTGTACCTTGCAAATCTCCTTCTGGGCTCTGAATATCCAGGGGGAGAATTCTCCAGACTTCAGACGGTCCCACAAGCTCCTGAGAGTCCTGGTCTCCAGAGGAAGCTGCTGAATGGTGTCGTCCTCCAGGTAGGTCTTGCATATCTTCTCCCCAATCACATGACGTAGGAAGAAACTGTTTTCTCTGCCGGGGCTCAGCAGTAGAGGCAGAAATTCCTCCAGGTCATGCCACAGGTCCAGGAGACGAGTCTCCATAGATTTGTCCTGGCACCTCAAGAAGTCCCTGAAAGGCCGTCCCGTGCAGGACTCGGCGCTAAAGGCCCAGGGAAGGAAACTCAAGGTCTCAGCTGGCTTTTTCAGAGATGGCAGCTGGACGAGGGGTGTAGAGGAACGCAGGTTAGAGAGGGCATTCTCTTCACAGAGGTCTTCCAGGTGAAGGACCCGATCTGCATTGGGTCTAGGTCTTTTGGGAGAGTTTGTGCCTCCTTTGGCTCCGAAGGCAGTGTATGCAGGATGCTCTGACTGCTGAGGAATCGGTCCCAAAGCACCCTTATCCAGATGCAATTCCTTTGTGAAGCTTTGTGTAGCAGTTCTAGCTGGCCCTGGCTGCCTTTCTGGTTGCACCTGAAAACTGGGCATCTTTATTTCTTGGGTGTCTTTTCCCTCCTTGATCAGAGTCCAGACCTCTGCTTTGGCTGTCTTGCTGCAGTAGGGCCCTGACAAACCCTGGCTTCTTCTAATGTGCATTGGGAAGAGGTTCTCCGAAAGGTCTGAGGGCTCCTGCAAGTATTGCTTGGGGGGAACAGATCGCAGTAAACGCTCTCGATATTCCTGCAGCAGAGGCCAGCATGATTTCTCTGACTCCATGCCCATCTTGCAGTGGATGAAGAACTTAGGGAGCCAGTAACTCTGAATCACAAAAAGGGCATGTTCCTGTATCTTGCTTAGGATCTCTCTCCTGGTGTTGATGGGCTGAACGTGCCTGGGTTTTGTCAGTGACCTTGAAATGGATGCAGGGGATTATGATAGAGCAATAGCTCCATATAGACTGTTCCCCAGCCAAGCAAAGCTGGTGATGGTATCTCATCTCCCTGGGAGCATCCAGGAAAGTCCACCCTGCTGGAAGGGCACTGCTCATCCTCAGCTCCCATGTTTCTTACCAAGGGTGGTCTTGCAGAGAGCGATGACACTGGAGCCTTCATGCAGGTGCTTGGCTTTCAGCCTGTGGAGCAAGGAAAAGCAGAGGTCCTTCTGTCTGGCATCTGACACATCAAGCCCCAGGAGCCGTTTGGTGGTGAGCCAGAAGTTGGTCAGTTCTTCTCCTATGGATCAGACAAGGGAGGAGAATTGGAGGGAGTCCCTGGAAACCCCCACTGATGAGTGAAGCAGCCTGGTTTTTTTAAGAAAGAAGGAAAGAATGCCTGGATGAACTAAGGGAACAATGTAGAGAAGAGCTAGGGCTACGCGTCTCCTCAGCGTGCAGCACGCTTGTTGGGGCTCTGCTGCTGGCTTGCCTTCCAAAGCCATGTGTGGGAACGCAGTGTCTCCTGTCCCACTGGCGCCTACCCATACTCCCAGCTCTGTGCTGGTGTCCTGCCGGGCAGCGTGCCCACAGCTGGCTGAGAAGGGACCATGGAGCGCCCCATGCCCACCTGCCATTCCTTGGACGAAGGCCCGAAAGTGCCACATGCCCTGGCTCCCTCTGATGCACTACTCCAGCAGCCACCGGTCAGCACTTTGCCAGTTCAGCATCTTTGCTGTCAGACAGAGAGTGCAGAGCATGGCATCGTGGGGCGTGCACGCAGGAGCGGTCCCCAGGAAAGCCCTCCAGACCACACCAGCATAGCTCAGCCTCCCTGACAGAGGCTGCTGGAGGGCAGCAGTGCTGTGAGGCAGGAGACCAGCAAACCACCCTGAAATGGGAGTTTCAGACAGGTGGTGGGATGCATGTGTGGTGTTTGCGAGTACAACCTGCTTACGTCGGTGGTAGTCTACCTAGTTCTCGTGCCCCCTTGCAAACATGCATCTTTTTTGCTTGAGTTTGGGGCTTGGCCTCAAGATCCTCCAACTTGAAGTTCAACCTGACGGGAGAGGCAGCGGCAATGCGTCCAGAAATGGCGCTGGAGCAAGCCTCGATGAACTGCTTGTTCTTCTGCAATGAAAATCTATGTCCCAGCTGCCACAGCTTTCCGTTTGGTGGCCTTCTCTCGCGTTGACATGCAGGCTGACAAAGCAGGTGGCTGGGCTGAGGAGGCTCGTTTTAGGGGTAAACCGAGCACGATTCAGGCTTGCTGCCCGTAGGACAGACCATGGCATAGGCCTGTTTTCCCAGCGTAGGATGCGTCAGACTAGGAGCACATCGCAATACAGTGCGAGAGCTTGGGGCACCTTGCACAGCAGCAAACCCGAAAAGCCAGGATCCCAGTTTCCCATGCCCGAGGATGCTCTCCAGCCCCACTCCACCCATGAACACCATGGTAAACCCTGTGAAGCAGCTATTTTGGCTCAACTCCATGGAGGCAGCGAGCCTGCACTACCAAGTCTGTGCGACAAATCCCTGGGCATCCCGTGGAAACCCTGGGATCTGCTGCATCCCTAAAAATGGCTCGTGCAACGCCTTTTTAACCCGGAGCAGAGGCACGACCCACTGGGCAGGCACCAGGCAGTGACAGCCCCAGCGAGAGGAAGCCCTGCTGCGGTGGCGAAGCCGCTCCGATTTCCTCCGTGCCGTGATGACTCACCTGCTTCCCCCGGCCGAATGAAACCCAGGAGCTTCTGGCAGAGGATGAGGTGGAGGCACAGGCTGGATTTGCAGAAGTGAGGCAGGTGGTGCTTTTCCAGCCAAGCCAGTAAAGTCGAGGGGCTGGGATCCTGTGTCGCAGCCCTGGCGCCCAAGGAGAGGATTAGGCTGTGAGCAAGGAGCTGTCTCTCGCCTGGGGATTAGGGTGAGTACGGGCCTCTGCGACCGGGGAAGGAGGCAGGGGAAGGTGCCCTATTGCTAGACAGCGATGCACACCATCCCTGTGCTGAGAAAGAAGGGGGATACTCGAGCTGTAGCCCCTGCTTGCATCCCCCCAAGCTCTCCCTGCAAACCTGGGAGACCCAGCGCTGTGCGGCTGCCTGCAAGGCTGCCTCTCCTCGCAGCCTGCCTGCTTTCCCAGAGCCCAGGCAGGAAGGCACGGCAGCTTTCCGGCAGCTCCGAGAGGAGCAAGGTTCCCTTTTGCTACGGGGTCTGAGCACCGCAAACGGCCCTCGTGGCTGTGGGGAAGGGAGACGTCAGTGGGGAGGGCTGAGCCAGTTTTTGAGGAGCAACATGACTTCACTCCTGGTGAATTCAGGAGGAATACAGGACACGAGGGGCTGACGTTTGTGTGCTCCTTCTCTGCCACCACACGCGCACTCCCTAACTCCTGCTGTCGATGTTTACTGAGGGTGGCTGGACGCATCCCATAAGCTGCCCACGCACCAGGACTTTAAATGGCTTCTGCTCCTCCCAGGGCTTAAAAGCAAAATGACACCTGGATTTGAAATAATCGCCTGGCTGCATGAACAGGAGAGCCAGAGAGTGGCCTGGGCAATGAGAAACCAGCTCCTTCCCTCCCCTGCGCCCTTCCTGCCTCCTCCTCACCCTCCTTGCACGGGGCATTATCTCACCATGTGGCCCAGCAGCTCTGGTCAGAGGTCCCACCGGCCCATGCTGCTGATGTAAATGGGTGTCTGGCCAAAAACCTGTGTCGAAAGGAAAGGGAGAGCTGAAGGAGATGGAAGGTGGCAGGGGATCCCAGAGCCCAGCTGGTCTAGTTAGTCCTCACTATGGAAAAGGGCATCATCTTCCCTTTCAGACCTCTATCTCCAAGCTGAGGTCCTCAGGCTTCCCTCATTTTCCAGCCTGGGTGTGGTGTATTCCCAGTCTTCCTGGGGCCTTCAACACCACAGAAGCTGAAATTTCACCTGGGAAGAGCTCAGTAAGGTCCCGGGCTTTATGTTGCGGAGTGGACTTACAGGAAGATTCAGGAACGTGTTGAAAAAGTAGACAAAAACGTCATCTCTCAGCAGCAGCCCTATGTCCTTGGAAGCTATGGTTGCTACAAGGGGGAGAAGAGAAAGTTGCCTGGGCTTTGTTTTGCCAAGTGTGATATAAATGCGAAACAAAGGATGAGTTTTGGGAGGGACTTTGTGTGGTATGGGCTTGTCCTGTGCACACACAGGAGGATTTGGACCTGAGACAGTCTGTGAAATTTGGGTCCCAGTGCACCTATGTGCTCTGGGTGGGTGGCACAGGGTGTTTGGGAAGCACCAGGTTCAGCTGGACGCAGAGGCTGGAAAATTGGAATGGAGCTTCCTAAAGAGCAAAGGTATGTGGTTCGTGGAGGCTGGGCACGAATGTGGTGGCATCCATGGGGCAGGAGAAAGGAGATGCTGTGAGTGGAAGGGACGGGGTGTGCTCCTCCACCTTACCCAGACAGCAGGTATAATCCTGCTGTCACAGAGAGGAACCACGTGCTGGTGCTGCTGCTCCAGCCCCACCACGCCGGTGCCCTCTGAGTCCTCTTGCTCAGGTTCCGGTAGCAAATTCTCCCAAATTAGCAGGCACCGTCAGGCTGGGGGCAGGTTGTGACAATCACTGCAGACCCCCACCCCACCCACCCAGGACATCAAGGCAGTATGCCAGTTGTGCCCAACACCTCCCGCTATCCCGTGAAGTTCTATTCATGTCTGAAAGATCTGGATGCAAGGGGCTGGGCTGGCATCAGCCTACTGACGGGTGGATGCCCTTGGAAGTGTCCACTTACATGAAGGCACAGCTGTGTCACAGGGAGGACCCACGTTTCAGAAGCCTAAGACTGCTTTTTCCCTGCTGTCCCCTTTGGGGTGCGCTTAGAGGGGCTGTAGCCTCCAGCAAAGGTAACTCACCGGTGGCCACCATGCTGCCGTGTCCTGGGGATGTGTTCTAGAGTGCCATGCTGCTTGTGACCCACTTGTTCTGGTAGGTCCTTGGAGAGCACAAGGCTCTTGGCACCTCCAGCTTTGCTGTCCTTCGGGGAAGTGTCTTTCCTAACCTTCAGCCCTGCAAACACACTTGGGCAGTTCTGAAGCGAAGACCTTCCCCTCTCCCTGCTTGGGCAAACTCCTCACCTTCAAACCAGGTTTTTGGTAGGACCTTGGCACCGTGCATGGTTGCCGTCACGTTCACATGGTGATGGAAATTTCACAAGAGACCCTGCTATGTCTGCCCCGGACAGAGCAACCCCGGCTTCCTTATTAGCTGTCCTGCTTCATCCGACCTGGGGCTGAGGCCCAACCTTGGAGAACCTTCAGCAGGAAGAGGAGCAAGAAAGAAGGAACCACATCCCTTTTGCAGCAGCAGTGACCTGTTTCCCTGGAAGGAGGAGGAATCTGCTCCCCAGGTGGGTGTTTGATCCCCCTGTCTATAATGTTGTGGTGTCAGACCTGGCAGGGCTGCTAATGCCCTCCAGGTTTCGGGCACCATCATGAACGGGGTCTCTGATGGGCCTCGTAGTAGAGAAGCGGGTCTGCTTGTCTGTGGCTCTGTGCTGTCGGTGGGAGTGGGAAGTGTTTCATGGCCTGTGTAGAGTGTGGAGCAGAGGTTTTGTGGCCTCTCCTGCACCGGACATCTCTCCCTTGCTTGGCTAAGGTGGGGCTGCAGGATGGATTCTGCCAAACTTGTGTTTGTAAGAAGCCCTGAGCTTTCTCGTTCTGGCCATTGACAAGCCACCGTTGTGTTGAGTGTCACGTCCCCTTCTGTCACCGTGGCTGCAGCCCCTCTTACCGTCCCCTGCGTGTTAAAGGCAGGGGGAAAGCGTCACCACCAGGCCTGGCTCTGAAAGCTCACCTAGACCTCCCACTCACATTGGATCAAGGTGCTGCAGGCTCTTGCAAGGATCATTTGTGACAACAGGCAGCTTTGTGCTCGGACCAAGGGAAAAAGCAAATCCCAGTCATGGCTCCTCACTTGGAGCTAGGCTGAAGTGACTAGATGTTTGCGTAAAGCAAATCGTAGTGGCAGCCTGCAGCCCCAGGTCAGCCTAGACAGTGTGGCAGGGACCCTGCTGACAGCTCCCAGCTTCCTCCTGCAGATGCCGTGGCAGGTGTGAGGAACCTCATTTTCTCCAGAGTTTAAACCCATCTCAGACCTAGAAAGGCCCTAGCCACAGAATCACAGGATGTTCGGGGTTGGAAGGGACTTCTGTGGGTCATCTAGTCCAACCCCCTGCCGAAGCAGGGTCACCTACAGCAGGCTGCACAGGACCTTGTCCAGGCGGGTCTTGAAGATCTCCAGAGAAGGAGACTCCACAGCCTCCCTGGGCAGCCTGGGCCAAGGCTCCGTCACCCTCAGAGGGAAGAAGTTCTTCCTCATGTTCAGACGGAACTTCCTCTGCTTCAGTTTGTGCCCGTTGCCCCTTGTGCTGTCGCTGGGCACCACTGAAAAGAGTCTGGCCCCGTCCTCCTGACACCCACCCTGCAGATATTTATAAGCATTGCTAAGGTCCCCTCTCAGCCTTCTCTTCTTCAGGCTGAACAAGCCCAGCTCCTTCAGCCAGTCAGTACTAAATATCAATTTTCACCATCTTTCCTCTAGAAAACAGGGGTTATTCCCTACTTTCAGGACAAGTTACAGATCGCTGGAGAGGAGGAAGGCTGGCTCTTTGCCCAGGGAAGGAGAAGAAGGCGGGTTAACACACAGGTAAGGAGTGCAGCCTGCCTGTCCCCGCGGGTCCCCACGCATGGGTCCATCTCACGAGGTGGCGCTGTCAAACCGGGAATGGGAACCTGGCCCTGGCCGCGACACCGCTCCGCGCCTCGGCGACAGGCTAGGGGCTCCACAGCCGCAATCGCGACAGGGGCGACTCCTGATTAACGCTGGGGCTGGCGCTGGGGACCCCGGGGTGGCAGCCCTGGGCTGCCGGCACCAGTTCGCTCCATCGCCCCCAGCAAGCGAGCTCATTTCTTTGCACATCACAGCGCTGCCTCGTGCGAGGAGGGTAACTGGTGTGACACCAAGCCAGTCTCTCCAGAGACCCGTGAAAGTGTGTTAGAGATCATGCCTGAAGTGTCCACGCACATGCGTGTGCCCCCGGAAAGGTCACCTCCTGCCACCTTGCGCCAGCCACGCTGCCTTCGTTCAGATGGTTGGGGCTGTTTGGTCTAACAGCGGTGCATGGGATGCGTGTGGGATGCGCATCCTCATGGTGAGAATGAAGGGGTGTTGTCCTCTGGGTGATGCTTTGCTTTTGGGAGGTGGGGTAGGGGCGAGGACTCGCTTGTGCCCTGCCGCTTGGTAGTGCCTGCGCCGCGTCCGCTGTTGTGGGGTCGGCTCCGGGATGGGGCCGATGACAGCCCCTTCGGTCACAGCCCGGGCATGTTGGCTGGTCACTATGCCAAAACCTAAACTGGCATTGGGAAGGGGCAGCCATGAGCTGCAAAACAGCTACGAGAAGAAGCTACAGGAAACCCTAGAGAGGAGCAGCTCCAATCACAAATTCGTAAAGATTCGTGCTGCTAAGCCTGAGAGACAAAAGGAGGGGGTAGGGATGAGCTGCTGTGACCCTTTCACACACAAAGGACTCGTAAGTCCTCGGGGAAAGGCCGCAACTGTCAGAAAAGCATATTTTCCTGTTGGCAACTGTGCAGATGCTCCATGAGCTCCTTGGACATTGGCGTAGCTCTGCTGGTGCCCGTCCAGCTCTGGGTTGACCTCATTGGGACCGTGCCGGTTTCTGATGGGAAAGGACCAAGGTTGTGAGCAGGAACAGGGCAGCACGGTTACTGCGGGAATGTGAGGGGCGATTTCCGTGGAGTCTCTCCCTAAGAGGTCTGGCAGGACCGAGCCCCGCTCAGCCCGGCTGCAGGTTCCCGGGGTTTGCTCGGTGCGTGTATGGGCACATCTGCCCTGTTCAGTGTGCTGCAACAGCTCCTCGCAAAAGGAGCTCACGTGAGCTGGGTGGCTATTAAACAAACAAAAAAAAGCTAAAAAAAAAAAAAAAGAGGCTTAAAAAAAGAGGTGGATGCATGAGCACAGCCCAGCTTTAGCAGGGGGCTTGGGAAGGCGTGGGGAGCAGCTGGAGTCTCTATGCAAAGATAAAGGTAGATTTGCAACACCAAACACGTCAGAACGGCTTCTCTCTGCCTCTGCCCGAGCCCAAATCACCTGCGTCCTCCATACCCCCGGCACAGGGTGCAGCCCACCCTCGGCAGACCTGAAGCCACCTCCGCCAGCAGCAGAGCCTCACGCTCCTGGGGTGGCAGAGGGGACAGGGCTGAGTTTCTTATCCTTGCCCAGCATAAACTGGCACAGCTCGCCGCGGCAGCAAAGTCCAAGGCTGCCCAGCCACGGGGTCGCTGGCCGCTCGCAGCCTCCCCAGGCAGCCCAACCAGCCCCTTTCGCTGCCTGGAGGGGAAGGTGAGGGTTGTTCTCCCCCCAGCTGTGGTCGGTACCCACTGACCCATGGCAACCCCGAACACCTCGGAATTGCTTTTATTCTCAGGTGATGGTCTATAGCCCCTGCAAGTTGGGAAACTCCAGCGCGAGGGAGCAGTGCAAGCACCTTGCTGCACAATTTTTCCTTCTAGCATAAATATTCTATGCCCAGAGTGAGCTTTTGGGGGGAAGATCGGTGGGTTTTCCCCCGTACAGCCCCAGCCTGTTCTCATATAAATGGTTTAGGAAACCTTAAAGACAGCCAGCAATGAATTTGCTCCTTTTGGGCCCACAGCACCTTAAAACTGGAATTGTCTGAGGTCTCAGGTATGGCAGTTCAGCTTTATATATTTGTTCCTTTTTTGAATATATTAGGATTATTTTTTTTTAATGTGATTTTCATGCTCAGTCTCCTGGGTGCGTAAGACTTGTTTGAACAGCGAGGACAACTCTGGTATTTCCTTACATTAGCTAGAAGTATTTTTGAGCCTATTGCCACCTATCTGTGGTTTCCTTGCTTGGGATTCCCAGGGAAGGCTGGGCGCTGACCCATCACACCTGACAACCCCTGCAGCGAGCTCTTGGTGTGTGTTTGCCTCTGCTCCAGCTACAGCGAAACCGCTCATGTAACCTTATGTGAGTGTGCCCTGGCTGCCAAGAAGGCCAATGGGATCCTGGGGTGCATCAAGAGGAGTGTGGCCAGCAGGTCGAGGGAGGTTCTCCTCCCCCTCTACTCTGCCCTAGTGAGGCCCCA
>Ga0065711_1040611_pt1 | contig 16821 bp, 10 predicted proteins | sample Hoacrofraction12_FD_59098 | JGI IMG/M metagenome (GOLD analysis project Ga0065711, IMG submission 59098) | Hoatzin crop microbial communities from Cojedes, Venezuela - Epithelial fraction 12 v2 (version 2) | ecosystem: Host-associated > Birds > Digestive system > Esophagus > Crop | place... | reverse complement strand
ACTGGAACAGGCTGCCCAGGGAGGTTGTGGAGTCTCCTTCTCTGGAGATATTCAAGACCCGCCTGGACAAGGTCCTGTGCAGCCTACTGTAGGTGACCCTGCTTCGGCAGAGGGTTTGGACTAGATGACCCACAGAGGTCCCTTCCAACCCCTACTATTCTGTGATTCTGTGATTAATCCTGTCTTAAACGTCGAAATACAGAGCTGTTCAGAAATTGCGGAATATGTTTTCCTAAGTAATTCCATGCACAGAGTAGCTTTAAATCTTCATAAACTAACCATAGTGATATGTGGAACACCAGATATTGCAACCAGTGCTTTTTTTTCTAAAATTATGAAAAGAAAAAAATAAAGGGAACTATTGTGGTACTCTTGCCTACAAAGTAACATTTCAGGAATGAAAATAACTGAAATTATGTAAAATGTAACAGTTCAGATTCTAGAACTTATTTTCAGGGAAGATCAACATTTACATTACAATGCAAAGATAAGGAAGGGGGAGGTGAGACATGTTAGGTTTATCTCTTCACAGTTTTCTTGCATGCCAAAACACCTCCTTTTTGGGTGGAGTTTCTGAAAAGGTGGCTGAAAATATCACCATATAAAATGATTTACTTATGTTCTCCTTTACATAGTGTTGTATCTCATGCTTCAGGCTATGAGCCTACAAATGGATTCATATGACTGTATTTAGTTTACTGAAATGTCTACTCTGTGTCATGTTTTTATCCTGAGATGATTCACTTGTATTAGGTACCTAACTGAAAAATATGTCTGTCATTAAATGTTAAGAAAGGTTAAAAGCTCTAGAGCTAAGGTCTTTGTCTGAGGGTCAAACAAATACTTAAGCTCTAACTGCAATTCATTACAGCTGCTGTCTTTTTGCCACCATATGAAAAAAGAGAAGTCAATTCTTTTAAATTCTACTCATCTATATGCAATGCAAGAAGGAATTTATGTCATTTTTATCTCTGAAAAATCAGCACTGTGTAATGTTATGGGACCTCACTGAATTTCACAGTGACCTGATAGCTTCCGTCACACGGTCTCGGAGCAGTTAGGAAGCAATCTAAAGCATTTGGCCAGTTGCATTGGGCTGTGTATGAAAGGCCAGAACCCTTCCTGACCCTGTGCCAATGAAATTCAACCTCCCTTTTATTGGGTTAATAAAACTATAAATATTGTCAATGGCCCTAGACGCATTCATTCCTTTGTAAAGTCCACTCACTGCATTTGGTTTGATGACCTTTTCTGACAATAAACTAACTCTATAGATTATTAATTATTATCAGGAAACCTTTATGTATGATTTCAAAGGTGTGAATAATGCCTCACAGACAGGAAAAACAAAAGGAGACAGATTCTTGCCCCGTGATTTCTATTCCTTTTTCTCTCCTGCCATGCTGCAGGGAATACCTGGCAGGGAGGCAGACAATATCCATTTACTCTTCACGGTGTTGACCCCCATAATTCCAGCTTTGGGAAAGCACCTGCCTCTGTGGGTGTGTGTGGGGCACACATGATGACTGCCGCAATGAGGCCGGCGCAGACTGGATGCTGGCTTTGGTAGTAATGGCAATTTAAGGCTCTCTAGCTGATACCAAGGGATGAGTGCTGGCTCATCACAGCGCCAGAGGTGGGTAAGTAGATATGGGATGCAACTGGCTGTGCCGGCTGTTGGGGATTGATATTGGGCCAGGCTAAGTGAGAGGATCCCCAGGAGCAACAAGCCCATGTCTCACCCAGCAGGCTTCACAGAAGCCTGGAGATTATAAACCGCCTCTGCTGGAGACTGCGTGGAAAATTCGGCCACTTTTATAAGGGGAGGTGAGGCACATTAAAGGCCCGGGAATGTTTAAGCTTACATGCTTCCTCCCTGTGTTGAGTGGTCTCTCTGTCTAACTGTACTGCAAGCTCTGAAGCAGCTCCTGGGATCATGGACTTTTCCCACTAAGCAGACATGCACCAGGGGATCCTTTGGGCTAGTGGTGGTCATATGGTCTCTATTTGGCTTTCCTTGATTATCCACTCCCAAGCCAAGCTGAGAAAGCCCACAGTGAAGGACTTGACTAAGCCTCTGGTGTGCAAGGCTTTCCACTAGGGTACTGGGTACTTTGAGGTTGGGCAAGGAACCGGTCTATATGGCTCACATCACCTCTTGGAGCAGATCACACTGATACTATGCAGCTACCTTGAAGTCACCCTCAGCTCAAAGCAGGTCTTGAAGGCAAAAGCAAATAAAAAATATTTATTTCCAAAATCCAAAATAGACACTACAGTTACAAAGATTTATAAAGACACAGGTGACAAAATGGAAAGAAAAATACATTTAATCTACTTATCCTGAGATTAAATCTAAAGGTTGGTCTCTTTCCTTGTATCTAGCTGACAAACTGTCAGACATTTATTTAACCCATGTGGTAAGGGAATCAATCCTTGGGACAATCTACATCTTATACTTACATTTCTAGGAGATATCCTTGAGCTACAAAAGTATGTTAGATTCTTTATCTAATTATTCCCTCCAGGTTTCCTTGGAGCTACACGTAAATTCTTAACTCCCTTTCTCTCTTCATAACCTCCCCTCAAAGATTTTTGATCCTTAATGTATTTTATCTCAAATAAATATGTAAAATGACATCCACATTTTATACAAACAGACTTTTTTCTGTTCCTTACTGAGCCTAGACATAAGATTATCCAATTATAGAGAGATGACAGCAAGTCTGGATGATTGATCTCCACCTCTGTTTTTATGGGATAAGGCATAGACTCTCTTTTCTTCTTCATGTATCTTCTATTCTGTGGTTGGGCTAGAACAGCAGTACCTTTTCTTTTGGTTCAATTAACGGGAAAATGAGACTTTGTGTCTACTGTATCCCTGTTAACATGACCTAGAAGTTTATGGTCAAATCACTGCATACAGAATGAGCAATCACCACTGCTACTCCATCCATGGTTCCCCTCTGGTGCCCCTTTACCCTGGCTCTAGGCTGTAGTAGTCCTCTACAACAGAGGTGAGCTTAACACTGCAAATTACACCCTGCTTTACAGTGTGGCTATATGGAATGGAAAGAGCAGTGTTTGTGGGATCATCCTTGGTTTAGATACTGCCTATTATGATATAGTCTGAAGAAGAAGTTATGAATTTCCTTCCTTTCAGTGAGCTACAGTGCATCATTCCTTTGGTTTGGAGGTAGTTGGAGGCGTCTTAGTTGCCATATGTAGAAAACAGAGTAGGGAGGTAAAATAGTGTATGCCAATTCACTGCACAGAGGCCTCCAAAGCAGCCTGAGGAAAGGCTCCGGGGCTCTGTTCATCTCTCTCACTGCAGGCATCTAAAGCTATCTGGGATGCCCTACAGTGTTCTGCCTGGCTTCCAGCTGCTCCTTCAGGGTGTCCCATAGGTCCTGCACCATGTCTGCCAGCCCTTTGTGAATGTTTCACATACTCCCAAGGCATTTCAAATGTTCCTGAATGCTTATGCTCAGGGGGAGTGACTTAAGTGTTCAATAGCTATCACTACATGCACTCACTTAGAACAATGACTTTTATTATCTGTATGCTACTCTCATCCCTGTTGTTCTGCTGTTAGCCAAGAACCTTCACTAAGACCAGAGCCTGTGTGTGCCAGGAGCTCTGCACAAAGCTAATGAGAAACAGTCCCTACCCCAAAAGAATGGGGAAAATAAACGGTGACAGGTCTTGCCCAAGATTATGCAAGGGATCTCTCGCAGAAAAAATAACCAAATTCACATCTTCTGAATCCAGACAACAGCTACGCAGTCCAGACTGTCCTTCTGTAGGGTCCTTTTGCAGGGTCCTTTTGCAATATCTGCATTATATTGTCTGCAAGAAATCTAACACCTTGTGACCCAACAGGGCCGGTGAAGGAGGGCTGAGTCTGAGTCTGTAAAATAGAAGTTGAATTAAGACAAAAATCAGTCTTGAAATGCAATTATCCTTTTTCTGTTCCTTGAAATATCTCTACTCTCCCTGCCTTTCCCTACCTTCATTTCATGCCACTTGGAGTAAGATTCATTTTCAAGCAGAAGTAGTGAATTATGGCCACGGTGCTGCAGCCTCTCAGACCCTATATATCACAGAAAGCTCTTTACCAGCAATGTATTGCTAAGAATATTTTTGCAAAAACTTCGGCTACTCCTTGGGGATTTCTTTACACCACCACAACACAAGAAGCAGTTCAATGTTATGGTGATTGTGTAGGTGTGTATCTCTTCTTGTTTCTGCTTGCTCTATTCAGACTGAAGGATGCATTTCAGGGACCTTTTGGGTGTCAAACAAGAGTGGATTTCTTGCTGTTGACTCATAATCCCTGCCAAGCAAGAATTTTGAACAGAAACATGTTTTTCTATTCTGAGAACCACTGAGGAAACAACTCAACCCCTAATCTCAAATAATTTTGGAGAGTCCCTCTTGGATATCCCTGGTGCATCTTCGTGCCTTGTTTAAGGCAGAACTCCGACTGATACACTTCCCAGTTTCACAAGGGAAAAAAGACAATATATGGATAAGATACTGCCTTGTTGAGCAGTTGTGACATTCAGGTCTAATGTGGTGACTGTCAGGGCTGTCTGCCTGCTGGCAACCACTTTGCCCTGCATCATCTGGCTTTTGTGGTACAGAAGATCAAGCTCAAGGAAGAGTGGCTCTCTGCAAGGGTCTGGGCTTGCCTCACGTCAAGTCAGGTACTCAGATGAACTGGCAGCAGTAGCTGAGGACCACAGGCTGAGAGCCTTGCCCAGCAGAAACATTCCCAACACCCAAACCCATCACACTCATCACCATGTACTATACAGGTGAATCATGGGACATAGATATTTCATCTTGATCTGTTGTTGACTTTTCCCCTGACTGCTGGATGTAAGCCTCCTGCGGGACTCCACTGACAGCAGTGCTGGCCAGACAGCAACCTGCTGTGTGTGGATGGCACAGCCTTAGTGCAGGAGCAAGCCTGGGCTCTGCCCTTGTCCATGCTGAGGCTCCACGTGATTCTGTTTCCATTTCTCTCCCAAACTACAGGCTCAGAAACACGGTCTTCGTCTTCCACTCACTCATGACTGGGAGACGTTCATTTACAGGTCTAGCCACCCAGCACATGCAGCCAGCCACTCCTTCCATGGTTAGAAGGAGAGAGGCTGAATAAGAGAGGGGAACAGAGTTAGTTTCTTAGGCAAATAAGGAGAAAATGCTTTATGAAATTGTGGAGGCAGGTAAATAAGGCCAGTAAATAGGATTTTAAGGTGTGGGACACTTCTGCCTTGTGCTATGCAAACCAAGGCTTTTCTTACTTGCTGCAGGCTGCAGCAGAGTGGAAAATCATATCCAGAGTTTCTAGCTAGTACCAGCTAACCAAACACCTTGCTTCATTTCAGTTTAACTAGCAGCACTTGCTGAAATGTTCTGAAAGGTTCTTTTCCCTGTATTGAGAATAAACAGAAAGAGGAAATAACTTGGAAAGTAGCAATACAATGCCAAAGCTTTTGCTTCCACTTTGTTTTGGTTTATCACCACTTTTGACCAGCTTGGTACTGCAAGGGCTAGGAGTCGACGCAGTTGCATGCTGGTTTGCATTGCCGTAGTCAAACTCACAGTGGAAAGGTGTCAAAAAGACTATGATGCAGATTGCATTTCTGTTGAGTTCTTGGGAAAAACAAGAAGCTGGTTTTGTAGCCTCTCTTTCTGAGAGATGGTCCAATCAATCAGATATTTCTGGGGAGTGCTGACAAAGGGATTCTTGTGTTGCATAATGGAAAGTACTCTATGGACACAGCAATTACTCTGACATCTTCACCAGCATGTGACTGTCTAGAAAGCACATTTCCGGAGGGGTTTGCCTGTCTGTGTGCTGTAGCATTGTGAAGTTCTGGCTATTTGCTGTAGTGCTTTACTGGGAAGATAACATACTTTGGAAAAAATCTAGTCCTACAGATTTAGTCCTGTGAGTGTTTGATTCTGGCTCTTGGAAATATCTGTATGCTAGGAAAAAGAAAAGGAAGGAAAAAAGTCATTAGTCTGATGATGCTGAGTATGTGGAGAATGCCCAGCAGGGAGTCACAGATAGATGCAACTCAGAATCTTTTTTTTTAAAGAAACCAACAAATATGAAAGAAAGATATTAATAATTTCAAACCAACCTCAAAAAGCCAAACTGAAGAATCAACCAACTGCAAATCAATTATGCACAAATGGATAAAGCAAAGACAGAAAGATACTGGTCGGCTGCTTGGTTTGTTTTCCTTTACTGTCTCCTGCCGCAGTGGATATGACATGCACATTAGCCCCAGATGAATTCATAATAATCAAGAAAGTCATTACATGACATGAGAAATGAATTTTTAATGACAAAGCACTGAGTAGAAAGCATCCCCTGAACCAAGTGGTGCATGAGGGGTTCAGCATGCTTCATTGCCATGAGGGAACAGGGGTTCAGTTGCTGGTCCCAGTCTCTTGCTCCCCAGAGACTGGGAAGGAGGACGACCCGACATTGCTTGGTTAGCATCTGCAAGGAAGGCAGCTCTTGCCACCAGCTAGAACAGTATTTCTGCCTAACAGAAGACTGGCATTTTGTGGCTTCAACTAGTGTTTGCATCTTCACGATTCAGAAAAATGCCTTTGATTTGTACAGTGCCACACAGAGGAAAATCATAGAACAGGAGCTCTGAATTCATTAGTAGACACTCAGGCACACCAGGAAAAACAATCCAAGCAAAGATACCTGGTGTGTCAACCATAATCTGAAAGAAAAGCAGGCATTATGATATGAGCAGTTGGTTATCTGCTGTGGCGACCAAGGTCCTTCACCATACGCAAGAGCTAAAAGACAGCTCCCACCTCCTCTTCCCAACCAAGCCTACCACATCTCCTAAGCTGGCTGCTGCCAGCTGGATTCACGGGACTGGGAGCTCTGCTTTTGCTGATCCCTACCACCACCTGTGTGATGCAAGCACTTTTGTACTGTGGGGCTTTCAGTGGGTGTAGTTAGCTCAGGAAATGTTCCCAAGACCCACCAGGCAACAAATCCAGCTCCATTTTCAAAACAAGCAAGGACTTGTAGAAGGCCCGCCAAGGTAATTATGGGAGTTTTATTTTGTCCCAGGCACAGTGTGCCTTCCACCTTGGATGAGACCTTTCTCCTTTCCCCTCCTAAGAGAAAAACTTATGGGTGTTTGGAGAACAATGTGGGAAGTTGAATACTTTGGAGTTGTTTCTTTGTTGAAGAAGTTCTGCTGGGACATCTCTTCTGCTTTGAGCAGTGGTTGTATAAGGGAAGGAAAATAGAGATGCTGTCATCCCACAGTTCCCCTCCCTTGTGTGCATCAGACTTCCTAGAGCTGCGTCAGGAAACGGTTTCGGGTAATTTGTTTAATTTATATCTCATTTCCTGGTTCTTTAAGGATCCCTGAGGTTTAGATCTCCTGAGTTCTCAGTGAGCAAATGACTGTTTTGGCTTTTTGTCTTTTCCCAATAGATATTTTTTTTTTAAAAAAGAAGATAAAACTCACTGTGAATGTAACACATGGTTTCCAATAGGTAGCAAAGGCAGTCAGCTGAATTTCCTTTACTAGCCACAAAAAAAGCACAACAGAAGATGCTGTGCAAGGGCACTGGAATTGATCTGGGAAAATGCAAGAGAGGGGACAAACCCAGCGGGCTTGGGAAGGAAAGGGGGGAACTACACTCACATGGGGGGAAAAGTGAAAGGGGATGGCAAGGCCTGGGTGTGGGGACACGGGCTGGGAACTGTGGGGGAGCAGGGCTGCTGCTGTGGCTCAAAGTCCTAAATGAAGGGACTCACATGTTTCACTTCAGTTTGAGAGAGCAGCATTTCTGTTGCCAGTTAACTCGAGACAGACATACTGTCAAAGGAATATTTGTGCTCGTGCAAAATCCCTGGTGATGGCTGCAGCTGCGTTTTTAAACAGGGCTCTGTTTCATCGGCGTAAAGGCTGGACTCGGCACGGAGGGATGGCATAGGCAGGGAGGATTCAGTTCAACAGAAGAGGTGTCTCTCGCTCCTTCTCTGACTTGTGCCTGGATAAACCTGCATGCAACGCTGTGGCCTGGGGTCACAGGCATCTGCTCTGTTGGTCCCCCCATTATGGGAGTCCTACACCCCAGAGAGTTAGAGGTCAGCAAAGAGCAGCTTTGCTTTTTTTAATTTGCACCACACTGACATTAATGAGGGCTTAATTTGCATAAAGCACTTGCTTCACTGGCCTCCAAACCATCTCTGGGGTGGAGGCACATGATGTGCATTGGGAATCACAAGTCCCCCGGTGTCGTGGAGGGGGGCACAGTCAGCCCAAGCAGCAGGCAGGTGAAATCCAAACCAGGAGGGAAAGGGCAGCACTGTTTGAGTGGAGAGGTCTCTGAGTGGCTACCACTAGTCTCAGCTCAGAAGGATAGGTCTGGTGAGAGAGGAGACTACGTCCTCGTCTCCGCACTCCATGAGACCAGGCAACACTAACAGGGGAGACATCTCCTCAGAAACTTTCACGCTCTCCCACAAATCCAGCCTGATGTATGGTTTCTTTTGCACGTTGAAGCAGCAGCTGAACTACTGTGATCTTTCTCCTGGCTTTTATACACCCTGTGGGTGGGAAAGAGATATTACAAAACCCTGGGGAGTGTGCTCCACCATTTAACTCTTTTCTGGCTGCACTCCCACCTCTGCACAGCAGCAGTGGAGGCAGGGCTGGAGCAGGACTGTTCAGGCAGGTTTGAGGCCCAAACGCAGAGAGCTTTCCTGGGAGCCATGTGAGCATTTACCCCTGTAACAGGATCTCATAGCTCACATCTCACACACGATGTGTTTTCCAAGAAGGAAGGCTCCAGACACAAGCACTTACATGATGTACTGTGTGGCTCAGGCCAATTCAGAAGATGCGAAATGTCACTTTGTTATTCTGTCCTTCATTCTACTGCTGTGGTTCCTTGGTGCCTCCTTGCAAGGGCCAGCTGGTTCTGGCTCAGTTGTCCTGGAAAGGGTTTGAAGGAACACACCAAGAAGGTGACAAGGACAAAATAGATGAGATCGCCTCAGCTTTTGCATGGCAGCTACAGCCCTTTCTATCAGGCAGGGCGAGACAGGAGCTAGGTCCAGCCCACAGCGCTTCTGGGAAAGTTCATCGGAAAACCCTGTGGCATCTTGTTCTGTCTCCAAATCTCCTGAGAAACTTGCTGCTGCTTCAGCCGTGTGTCCTGGCCAGACCCTGAGGGGTTAAAAGGATCTAGCAAGCAGAGAGAGGAGTCCCACGTTACCAGCAGCAGCCAATCTTGCGTGCCAGGTTTGCAAGAGAAACTTGGAGTTGCTGCCAGTTAGTTCAAGAGGGAGCAGCAGGCAGTCATTTTACTGCCTTTCATCTAGAGCTGTTTCAGTATTTGTATTTATTTCTTCGCTTTCTTTATGTCTTTCTCTCTATTAAATTAAAAAAAAAAAAAAGAGAGAAAAAAGAAAAGGAAACAGCTCTTGTCTTCTATTAAATTGGAAGGTAAGGGAATCAGGATGCAAATTAGCAATAACACATCAAAACTGAAATGATGATAACATCTAGTTAAGGCTGTTAAATTGCTCCTTCAGCTCTGGGGGTAAGAGAGGAGTGTGGCAGTTCAGGAGTCTGAAAAGGAGCTAAGATTTGTATTTAGCTTACAACTAAACAGCAGCAGAAATAAATTCTCAGGAGGCATTTAACTACACCAGTGGAGACATACGCGAAGAGCATGAGCTCAGGAAGCGACAGGAGGGGCTGAGGGATGCCTCAGAGGGGACTTTCTGTGGGTGCCCTCTCTTCTCCCACTGGGAGAGACAGAGGAGGGAACACAATTTTTTACTGTTCATATTTTTAACAGTAATGGGGAAAACTCATAAATCTAGCCAGGGTATTTCACCCTGCCATGAGCTTCAATTAAGGTTCCTGTCCCTCCATCACTCTGTTGTTCACCCTGTGCAGCGTGCATTGATCTGGGCTTCAGGTGCTGACAAATGATCACCCTGTCATCCCCAGCTCCCGGCTGCTGCCAGTGCCGGAGCTGTCTCATTATTGAACTCTCTTTCTAGGCACTCTGAGATGGCTGAGTTGCCTGCTGCACCATTATGAAAACCACAGATCAAGAAAAATTACTCTGCCAAGTTATTTTTCCCTCCTTTAAGACCTGTTTTCTCTCTTTGTTTCTATCTGTCATTTACTTCAGCTACTACCGAGTTGCCATTATATTGTCTCTTCCCTGTCAGAGATAATCTGCATTCTTATGGAGCTACCTGTTTCTTTCCATTTCTCGTTTATCACTTCTCCAGCTGCATGGCTAGGAAGAGAAATATTTCCATGCCCAATATCTAGAGCAGCAGTTTTCAACTATTTGGCTTATGAATCCCTAGCAGTTCTCCAGTAGATGTACAAGCTGCTTTACAAATTAAATTAATGTGCAGTTCCTCTGCACTTTTCTTTCAATGCCTGTGAAAGAGCCTACAGATAGCTGAAGTTTTGCAAAGCATAGTTATAAACTACCTCTCTAGAAAGATCCAAATCCCCTTTGGTTCTCGATGTTTCTTTTTGTTCTCGTTTTCCTCCCTTCTCTCTTCCTTCTCCTTCCTCCACCTTTTTCTGTTTCTTTTTCCTCTCCCATACCTACTCTTTTCCATACGTACTGACACTTATCTTTTCATTTCAGCTTCATCACCCAAATGGTGGAAAAACTCCTCAAAAGTACTATTATTTTGCTGGTGACTGTCTTCACCCATTGCCATGCCAGGAGTGCTCCTGCTGCTCTGAATACATATTTTCTGTGCAGCAGGGAGAAAACAGTTACATACGCCAAACCTTGTGCCTAAAGCAGTCTAGATCACACTAAGCACCACTAATCTTGGAAGGGCAATTACTTGCACCATTGAGTCTCCCATGCAGAAATCATAGAATCACAGAATCATTAAGGTTGGAAAAGACCTCTAAGATGGCCCAAGCAAAAGGGTTTGTCTTTGGGAGGGATTTTTGATAGGGATATTGATTTTCCTGGTGATAATGCCAACTATTTGTGGGATTTCATCAAGCTCAGAAGTGAGACAAAGGTGTAGGAGGAAAGATTTAAAAGAAGAATCTGATTACTGCTGATGTTTCCCCTGAAAGGCTCGGGTACATTAACATTGTACAGTGTTTAGTTTGTCTACGTGGGCAAATGTGGATTAGGATTGAGGTCCTCAGGGCTTTCAAGCTTGGAGCTTCACAGCAGGAAAGGCTAATCTCAGCAGGCTAGGTCTGCAGTGGTGGATGTAGGCATGTATTCAGGATTATACCAGGTCAAGCCCAGAGCCTTGTTAATATAGCCATATAGTTTCCAAATTGGAGCTAGCCTGCACTCGCACCTTTGGGCACAGCCAGCTCAGACTCTCCGCATCTGTGTGCGTAGATGTGTCCGGTGACACCTACACTCCTTCAGCCATCCCATGTGGAATATTGGCAACCCTTTCTTTCCTGACAGCCATGGGAGATGTTCCCGTGTGCTTCACTCCTGCCTTCTCTCTCCTTTGTATATTTTTTGTTCATCTCTGCCTTTTTGTTGTTAGGTAGAGCCTGGCATCAGAAGTGATTTTGTTTGTTTCAAGGGAGCTCCCCACAGGTCCAGAGATCCACAGCAAAGGGAATTTCACAAGGCTGCAGCACTTGGCCCATGACTTGTCGAAGACCTGCCTGTACGTATTTAACTTCAGGCACTTGGAAAGCACACTTTAGGCAGCACCGAAGTCAGCTGAAGTGCTCACAGAGCGCCAAGTGCAGTGCGTGCTTAATACATTGCATGATTGGAGCCTGAGGCTATAGACATTCTGGGGCAGGACTTTTCTCCTCATGGTTATTTCTGTCAGAATAATATCCCACTCAAACTATGTGTTTCCCCAGTCCCCAAAGCACTACAGCAAAACACAATCATTCAGGACATGAAATGTTATTTTACTCCACTGTAGTGAGTAAAGTGATCCAGCTTGAGAAGGAGGCCAGCAGTCTGGGATGCTGGGCTTTAGCTTTGCCAACATTATGCATCATGTCACTGCAAAATGGCCTCTGTCACTGCCAAAGCTTGGGAATGCCTGTGGTAATTAAAAAAAAAAAAATTACATTAGATTTCACAGCCTGTCCAGCCTGTCCACAGCCTGGTTCTTGTCTGTTTTGTTTTTTTTTGTTGTTGTTGTAATGTTTTTTTAAACTGAACAGCCCTACAGCTGCATCGAGCAAAAGGTGGTTGAATTTTCATCTATGTTTTTAGAACTGCTCTACAAATTGATAACCCTTTTTCTCCCTGTCCCACCCAAAAATGAATAAAATAATACAGAATAAAATAAAATAAAATAAAATAAAATAAAATAAAATAAAATAAAATAAAATAAAATAAAATAAAATAAAATAAATGCAGGTGGCTGAAGTCCTCCCTAGAGATATAGGAGCAGAGCTTGCCTTTTCCTTTGCAAGTCTGAGCAGATGGTATTATCTGAACATACAAATCAGAACTATTATGCACTTTACAAAAAGATACACCTAGTCTATGAATAAATTTAGCATAAAATTCACTGTTCTCTTGAGACTTCAGGAGTTAGTAAAAATTCGCTTGCTGACTCCAAACAAATAGTTATTATATGTTTCTAAAGTGGAGACTATGTTCTCTTGGTGAAGAGCCTGGTGGAAAAAATCCCAAATCCTCTACTCTGCTGCTTGGAGTCATAATATTCTCACCATACTGAAAACGTTTTTAGGAAAAAATTTGGGTGAGAGTGAGAATGCAGATAGGATTTCATATACCTTCAAGAAAAGTATTTGCTGCATTGTCGTGAAGTTGGTATTGCCATATTCAACTAACCTGAAGTCTCAGCAAGCTCCAAAATCATGGATTGGATTAAATACCCTGAGATTTTTACAGTGAAAAATAATTTCACATTTGCATTCCATTATTTTATTGTCCAGTTCTTGATCTCTTCAGGTTTCTTTTTCCGGTTTTATCTCAGTGTATATGACACGTTTTTCCATGGCTGGGATTCACACGTAACACGACAGTCCAAGGAGCTGGGGTTTGGTGAAAACCAGTGGGCTTTCCTAAAATTTGTCACTGCTATGTCATTTGGCAAGCTTTGACAGTAGGTTGAGGGAGGTGACTTCCCCTCTACTCAGCACTGGTGAGGCCACACCTGGAGTACTGTGTCCAGTTCTGTCTGAGCTGCCCAGTACAAGAGAGACATGGACATACTGGAGACAGTCCAGTGAAGGGCCACAAAGATGTTTAAGGGAAAGAAGCATCTCCCAGGTTGCCCAGCGAGGTTGTGGACTTTCCGTTCTTGGAGATACTCAAAAGCCTTCTGTACATGGCCCTGGGCAGCCTGCTCTAGGTGGCCCTGCTTAAGCAGGGGGTTGAACCAGATGACAGTGGAGGTCCCTTCCAACCTCAATCTGTTTGTGATTCTGTGATTCTCCTCTATTTTTCAGGAGGTGTTCAGTGGTATTTGTGCAGCACACAGGACCTCATTCCTCAGGTATCTTTTATTCAGACAAGGCTCGTGCTTATAGAGGCTAAAACTGTATAATTGTCCTTTGATGCATTCTAGAGAATGCATTGATATATTTTAAAATACTAACTCTTGTAGGTACACTTGTGCCAGAGCAGAATCTTCATACAGGGCAGCCCTCAAACTGCAACAAGAAGAACATTTTTCTTTGCAGTTTGTAAAATTCTCACTTCTCTGCCCCTTTTGTATAAAGTTTAAAGGATATGATACACACTGATTCTTCTAAGTCGCTCTCACAGTCCAAATTTCTTAATCAAGACATTAAGTTTCAAGCACTTTTGAAGCAACTAAAATTAACTAGAGAAGGAAAAAATAGCTCCAAAGTTGAAATACTGCAGCATTAAAAAAAAAATCACAGAATTACTATGCTGAAAAGCCAATGTAACACCACCTAAACAGTCAGGCAGTGTGGGATCTATTCGTTACAGCCTCAAACTCAACCAAACAGCTCTGAGAGAGACACTGACTTAACAAACAAAACCTTTTCCAGCTCTGGGTTGATGTCATTGATGATGTATTTTGTCTCATGGTCACACATCAAAAGTAAAGACCAAAATAATAAGGGGCCTGGTTTGCTCTCAGTCGAAGAGAATAGCTCAGGTTTACTCAAGATTTATGTTAGTGGTGGGAAGTTGAATCTTGCCATCTGAGCTGAGATACACTAAATTATCTGTGTCCTGGAAAAAGAGACTAATGAGAAAAATTCTGTAATCCATGTGTTTCCTGCGTCAATGGTTTTACAGAAAGCCCACTGCTTTCCTGCGGACATACGTCCCACCGCTGTCAGTAGACTGCAATGGGATATCACTTCTGTTTACCTTTTATAACAGAGTAATTCTACCAGAGTCAACAAACGTACCCATGAGAATCCACAGATACGACTGAGGTATGTGAAAATAGGACCTGCTTCTAACCTCTGCATTACGGACCTGTCTGTAATCTCTATCCCACAGACTTTTCTAAGAATTATGAGGACAAGTATAACAATTACAGTACATTGAGAAGGACTGGCAAGAGAAGATTAATTTTGGAGAGAAAACCTGAAGACAGGTTTAGAAATTCATGCTGAAGCAGAGACAGCTTGCACACAGAGTCCATGTATGCATCACTGGCCACAGCGATACAGCTCAGAAGGCTTACTGGCCCTGGGAAAAGGAACTAGAGAACATGTCCTGCTCCCCCTTTTCTTGTTTTTCCCTTCCTCCTCTACTCTAGCTTCCAACTCTAACTGAAACTATCCTAATGATGGCAGAAAACTCATTGAGAAAAAAAGAAAGTAACTACCCTGCTGTCAGGTCAGTGAGCTGAATCAGGTTGCTGATGACTTGGAGAAGAGCTGGAGAGGGCACAAGGGAAGAGAATGGGCAGGGATGAACAGGACCATCCCTTTGGCAGAAGCCAAGGGATCAACACAGCCATTTTTGCCTACTACATCTCCATTACAAATGACTTCCCTGCAACCTTGGCTGCACTGATACTAAAGCACCATCAGTGCATATTTGTAAGACATCCATCAGTAACTTGTGGGTGGGATTACCTATTACCTACCAATAGACAGACTCGTGCTCTCACAGCCACCACTGTGCTTACTGGAAAATATTTACTTCAAGTGTCATGCCCAGTGAGCAACAGGCCTATTATTGTAGCTAACTGGAAATTCCCTGCTTAGTTTACTTTTTCCTTCCTGCAGAAGATCTGCCTATTCATCAAAACCAAAATTCATCTTTGAGATGGTTTAATTGAAATGAAGTTGCTGTGAAGCCATCGATAGGCTTCAAAATCTGCCTGAAAACTTCACCTGGCTGCCTACCAGCGCACCTTTCCACCTGGAGGTCAAGAAGCCTCACTTTTTGGACTATCCTGTACTTGGCAGTTTGGTCTCCTGGCAGGGTGACGAGGGATGGAGAGCCCAGACCCTGTCAGATACCGAGCTTCCAAGCTTCAAAGTCTCCAGGTTCCCACCTGTCACAAGGCTTTCATTACTCCTGGGCTTTAGGCATGCTGGGTTGCAGCTCAGCAGTGGAGCTGACCAGGAACTGGGAACCTGGAAGCCCTGAAACATACTCTGTTTCCGTACTCTGAGGCTCCTTATCCAGAAGATGCTATGAATAATTTGGTTGCTTCTCCCCAGCACAAGGTAGATTCCAGCAGCAGTGGGATCTTTCTGGTTCCTGATCCACTCTTCTCATGAATTTGAAAACCTGTGACTTTCTATGTTTAAAACAAAAACAGCATCCAAACCAGCATCCAAACCCTGACATGTCATTTCTGTATAGTGCTCTACCGACTAGTATCCTATGTAACTAAACAATAAAAAAATACAAACTCCCAGAGTCGCTCTAGGATAGAAGTCTCCAATATGTCAGTGATTGTTTTTAGGAGTATTGCAGTTGCACAATAATACCAATAATCATAGACTTCCTTTCAGAACCCACAGCTATTTTCCCAATAACTGACTCATTGTGTGTCCTGCAATGATATTATTTTGCATTCACTTTTGTCACAGCACCTTACTATTTATTGAAATTGCACGACTTGGGAAAAAAGCCACGGGCTTTTCAGGTACTTAAGGGCTTATTTTATTTTATCGTAATTTCTTTTTCTTTGATGTCACTGTGCTGTTAACACAAATACAGTGTTATTGCAGCTTAAGCAAGACTCCTCTCCACAAGTTCAGTTAACAATAGCAGACAGCTCAGATGTGTCTAGAGAGCAGTTTACCCAAATTACTGGAAAGCTACCCTTATATGAAAATCAGGAGGATCAAAGCTAAACATGTTCAACCTGAGCCCTCCCCAGAGAGTTGCCTTCCTTGAAAAATGTCATGGTATCGTCTGTATTATGCAGAAACATGTTTGTTCTCTAATGGAAGCTCCATTTTCAGTTCTTTACTGTATCCAGAGAAAATATCTGCACCTAGAAAAGTGTAGTCAGATCAACATACAATCCCAATACAGAATCACAGAATCACAGAATCACAGAATGGTCGGGGTTGGAAGGGACCTCTGTGGGGCATCTGGTCCAACCCCCCTGCCTAAGCAGGGTCACCTACAGCAGGCTGCACAGGGCCTTGTCCAGGCGGGTCTTGAATATCTCCAGAGAAGGAGACTCCACAACCTCCCTGGGCAGCCTGGTCCAGGGCTCTGTCACCCTCAGAGGGAAGAAGTTCTTCCTCATGTTCAGATGGAACTTCCTGTGCTTCAGTTTGTGCCCATTGCCCCTTGTCCTGTCGCTGGGCACCACTGAAAAGAGTCTGG
>Ga0065711_1040610_pt1 | contig 16821 bp, 12 predicted proteins | sample Hoacrofraction12_FD_59098 | JGI IMG/M metagenome (GOLD analysis project Ga0065711, IMG submission 59098) | Hoatzin crop microbial communities from Cojedes, Venezuela - Epithelial fraction 12 v2 (version 2) | ecosystem: Host-associated > Birds > Digestive system > Esophagus > Crop | place... | reverse complement strand
CATCATTGCTGGGGCCTCCTCCAGCCCCGCTCCCACAGCTCCAGCTCTGCCCTGTGCTGAGGGCTCCAGAGCTGGGCGCAGGACTCCCGGGGGGTCCCTCAACCAGGTCATCTCTACAAGTCGAGGTGACGAGCACACATGGAGGTGCAGATGCTAAGCAGGAGGTAAGATGAATCCTGCATCAAGGCATCCCTTCTAAAATAGCTCTTCCAGCTCTTCCATCGTCATGACCATCTTCTCTGAACCTTGCCTAGCTGTCCCATTCCGTCTTTCATTTTCATGGAACTACTTTAGCTCCAAAGGCTTGTTCATGAGTGGTTCTGGTCAGCTCAGGGCATCCATTGTGCAAATACCTTTGTTTTCCTGTTTTTTCCACTTACCTTCAGACACACTAAATTCCCTGCTCCAGGTTATCACCCATAGCAGGTTCCTCTGTTTTGTTTCACAGGGCTGGCAGGTTCGGCCTTGCTTTGGGGTTGTATAAAAGACTGTTTTCAGTTAGCTCATCTGTACGTAGTTTCGTCATTGTTTTGACCAGACAATCGACTGCAGTTGAAGCCCCAAACCTGTCTCGTATGTGCTGGACTACAAAACCTGATGTGCCTTATGGTCATAGTCTGCTGAGCCACCTGAACTGCTGCAACCTTTTTACTTTATGGGAGAATCAGGGAGAAGGTGAATTGTCAAAAAAAAGGGTAGAAATAGGCCAGTTAGTCTGGGCACCGGGATATTAGAAATGCCAATACAAGAACTGATTGATTAAAAAGCTAAAATTAGGACTATGACTCATTCTTGTCAGTGTCATTTAATGGAAAATAGTTCTTGTCAAGAAACATGACTTCATGCTAACAAGACAATGAGCTTGACTGGGAAAAATTGGGAAAGACACATATTCTGTGAAGCATTCAAGTTAATTCCACGAGATCATTTAAAAATTAGTTAGAAGTAGCCTCTGCCCTCATGAACCTGGCAAGCAGGGTACCGGCTCTTTCTTTCTCCGCTGTTTCTTCCGTCTCTTACGCATTGTCTCAGAATCATTTAGGTTGGAAAAGACCTTTAAGATCATCAAGTCCAACCAAGTCCAACTTGCATCTCAGATGATGCATGAAACTTTCCTTGTCTGCCCTGCCCTGCTGTGCAGCAAACCAGGTCTCTGGCAAAAGATTATCCCCTGGACGTCTGGTAGCACCTCAAGCCACAGAAATCGCATCAGTCTGAGAATAAACAGCGTATCAATAAACCACATAAACTGTAACAAATACATTCAGTCCTTGTTCTTTGCTCTCCTTGTTCTTTGCTCTCCTTTATCTGAGTCATTATACCCTGTTTTCAAACACTTTCTGGAAATAGAGAGGTTGAATGAAAAGAGATGCTGGGGTTTCCCTCCTGGCCAGGGCTTAAAGAAGTATCACATGAGTTCTGATGAAGCGGCAACCACTGAAATACAAGAACAGATTTCTGTTCTTTTGTGAAGAAATTGATTTTTGCCAGCAACAACGCACTGCGACCAAGCGTCTGTTCTTGTTAGACTTCAAGTCCTTCCAGGATCAGTCCTTCAGCAAATTGGCTCATTTAGACACAACAGCCAGGAGCATGGAGGGTGAAAAAAAGGGTTTTGTTCAAGGAAAGCCTCTGTATTGTAAACAGGATAAAAGGGGATGGAGAGAGTCACTTATCACTGGCTAATGTGTCCCCAGGTCATTCCTGTGTAGCACCTACTGGAGAAAAAGGATTTCATATTCACTGCTGTCTTAGAAACCCCAAGCCAACTGTGGGGAATTTCTCTATCAAACAATCTGCAGACATCATGTGCATCCAAACCCCCATCGGTGCATTCCCCATCGCTCTCCTCTGGCTTGTACTTTACAGCCTCGCAGCATCAGAGGGAAAGCTGGATCCTTGGAGGGTCTCCTTTGTTCTGCCCGTACCAGTCCATTTTCCCCTCACAGCTACAGGACTTTGTTGTCAAAAAAAAAAAAAAGGACCCGGTTGCTTCATTTAAAACCAGACCCTAATAATGTGTCTCTCCCTGTTTCTCTAAGCATGATCCCAATAGGCACAGAAACTCTCTTCCCCCCTCCGCTCTCCCTCCCTCCCTCTCTTTTTCAGGCACACAAACTATTCCCCAGCTCTTTGCATGCTTGCTTGATACTAATAACTGTGGCTTTAAAAACAAGGGAGTGCCGAACCTGAGGGCATGCCGCAGAGGCAAGACATTTAGATGAATGCTTGATGGAGACTCCTCACTTAGTCCAGCTGCAGGCCATGGGGCTGCATGTCCCAGCTCTGACAGACTCCCTTACACAAGCCAGACCTCACAGCACGCCTCTCAGCATTTCAAGGCTGTGGAAGTGGAGAAAAGGAGAAGGGGAGACACGACAAGAATGTCGGAGACTCATCTATCAAATTTCTTGGACTGCTGGGTGATGTGCTGGACCCAGGTCTTCCCGGGCAGTAAGCTTTTTAAAGACAATTGCACCTTCCTTCTCATCTTCCCAAATTAAGAATATTTCTGCACTGCTGTCATGGGCGGTTTTGAGACTGATTCGTCAGTCATGATGTTTGGACAATCATTCACTTCTTCACCTGGTAAAGGGATACGGCAAGGGTGGGGAAGGTCAGGCCAATGGAGAAAGAAGTCAGGCAACATCTCTACTATTTCATTAATTCCCTTCCTTCTTCAGTGATGCCAGGGAAATATGCTAGAAATAGAAATAGAAATAGAAATAGAAATAGAAATAGAAATATAGAAATAGAAATAGAAATAGAAGTGGAAAAAAAATCACCCAGGGGTGCAAAACACTGCAGCATGCCCCAGCCTTAGGGATGTTTGAGACACAAATGGCTGGAGGTTTGGAGAATATCCTGGGCAAGTGTATTTGCCTCATGCTTCTATCCTTCCCTGGGTGACAGCTACAGATCACTGCTAGAGATGAAAAACTGACCTCGATGGATTTTTGGTACATGCACTACAGCGGGTGTGTTTGGTTCCTCCTTGCCTCCATCGCAGTATGATGTGTTATATTATCATCGTAACGATTAAATGTGGCTCGGTCCTCCATGCAGGGCTGACATCCTTGTGCCTTTACCCTGCTGATCACATCTCAGTTTGACCTTATCAATGGAATTCATGAAATGGGAACAGAAGAGCCTTCTCCAACAAAGCCAAGGAGGCAGCAGGGGCAAGGAACGACATTGCCTTCCCCAGTCAATGAACAGATGAAATTGCAGTCATCCTGCCAAGAAATGTAGCACGTTGCTTCCGTTTGCCCAGCATCAGGAACTTGCTAGGAGTCTCAGCTGCCTTCTACTGAGCTGGCATTCCCCCCTTAATCCCAAATCCCATAGCAATCGCTGGGTCCAGGCCTTAAAAGCTCTGGTTTTGAAAATCTGAATTTGTTTACTGGGTAGCCCTATTTGATGCATAAATGTATTAGGACAGATTCTGTTTCGGCACTAACGTAGCCCTGAACTGTATGCATAATTTTAACACTTACATAGGAAAATCTGAAAATGTGAGCGAAACCCTGTGTGATTATCCTAATTTTTCCAGGGGTCAGTTCCCTGACAGCCAGTCTCTCTGAAATGCATCAGGTTAACAATTCCATCAGAATTAGACAAAATACATGCTGCTATTTTCCACTGAATAAACCCGCATTCCTAGGTCTAATTTTGGCAAACTGATCCAGGTAACTGCACTGCTTTGTTCATTAGTTTAATAGAGCAATTCTGAACTGGGTGTCAAATCTGGATGTCAGTCTGCCTCAAGCTCACATTTTGTCAATATGGGGGGCTCTCAAAATTTAGAAAAAAATTGTAAGAATCATTTTCATCTGCGTTTCATCAACGGGATAATCCAGGCATGAAGAGATGGACGTGCCGGGCTACCTCTCCCCACTTCTCACACGCTGGACTGGATGCTCCAGGGGCTGTGATATGTTTGTTGTTAAAACAGCCTGACACAAAGAAGCCCCGGGAGCTGCATGCATCCACAGGATAGATGTCTTCTTCTGTCAATCCAGCTGGAGTCCCCCCAAGAGGGAAAACTGGATTGTCTGTATGGGTGAGGGGAGGGCGGGGAGAGTCCTCTGAAGAATGTCATAGAGGAATTTTCCTAATATCTTCTCCAGTGAACAAAACCTTACCAAGTCTTTTGCCATTAATGGAGGCCAGGAGTAAGTGTGAGGACTGAATGCAGACATAGAAGATGCGATTCACTGCTCAGTCCAGCCTGGTAGCTCCCATGCCAGAGTCCAGAGTAGCCAGCTTGACTGGATGTTGCTCAGACAGAGTGTAGTTAAAAAAGTGCGGTGTTTTTCAGGCCATTTTCCAATGCCCAGGTAAGTCTAATGCTCTCCTCAGAGGGGTCCCAGGAGTTTCTTATAGTCCAGTAAACTATGGGCTGTAGTGGCATTCAGGAATGTACAGCAGGGGCTCTAGATAGGGCTCTCTTCAAGGGGGTTTCCTTGTACCAAGTCTGCACTCATCATCTGGCACACTCCGCTACATAGAAAATCCAGCCCTAACACTGACTTTTCTGGTGCTTTTGCAAACTTTCTTCTTGGGAATTTAATTCTACCGCCTTCTCACAAGATGGTCTTGGTACCTGTAAGTAACGTAAATACTATTTCTTTGGGGATGGAAAATACCTGAGAAGGGATGGAGAGGCAGACTGTATCTCATTAGCTTTTCATCATATAATCATCATAGAATGGGTTGGGTTGGAAGGGACCTTATAGATCACCTCGTTCCAAGCCGCCTGCCATGAGCAGAGACCCCTTCCACCAGCCCGGGGTGCTCAAAGCCCCGTCCAACCTGGCCTTGAACCCTGCCAGGGAGGGGGCAGCCACAGCTCCTCTGGGCAGCCTGGGCCAGGCCTTCACCACCCGCAGAGTAAAGAATTTCTTTCTTATATCTAATCTAAATCTACCCTCTTTCAGCTTGAAGCCTTTACCCCTTGTGCTTTTATATTCTTTAAGAGCGAGGTACACATCACAGGCTGAGAAGCATTGTTTGCAGCGGTTCGGCTCGGCTTCCTCGGCCACGGGAGCAGAGCAGGCACTGACGCAGGCAGCTGGAGCTGCAAATGTCCCCTCGGAAGTGAGGTCGCTCCATCGGTGCGGTGGCATTTACCTGCTTGCCAGGATGTCTGCAGGGAGAGGGAATGTGCCACAGCGGGAGCTGTTAGGCTGCCGTCCATCGCTGTGTTGGAGATCTTATCTCCAGCGATTAGCTTGGCTCTGCTGTACTGCTCTGTTCGCTATCCTGAGCTATCTCTCAATTTGCTACTTCTATTTCAAATTCAAAGAAGGGATTGTTTTTCCTAAAGCTTATCTGCTTTACACCACCAGACTGGTGTAATTGCAAAAAAATCTACCTCCAGCAGCCAGCTTTGCACTTTTTCTGTAACAATTCAATCTTCTGCCAGGTTCGGTTGCATTTGCCCATTCCAGTCATTGATTGCAGTGGCAGCAGGGGTTTATTTGCCCGAGTACAAGACAGGTTTGGTTAACAACAAATGAGATCTTAAAAATTGTATCTACAACAAATCTAAACCAAAATGGATTTACCTTCTTGCTCCTTCAAGTTTTCCAACACTGTCCTGGTGACCCAAAGCATCATGGTGCAGCATGGTGCAGCAGCTGGGACTGTGATGGGGGGTTGAAGAGCTCCAGGTTCCATTGCATTCTGCACGTGATTTTGGATTGCCCATGTTGGGAGGAATCCATAGTCACTTTAGTCCCTTGTAAACCAACATCTCGTGAGACTACCCAGGGGTGCTCACCTCCGTGGTCATGCTGCCCATGGCCAGGGCGGCTCTGCTGATAGCATGCAGTGTGCCTGGCAAGCTAAACCAAGCATGATGTGCAAGTGAAAGGCGTGGGAATCTATGGAGGAAGAGAGAGGGCTGAATATGACAGGTGACCAGAGCATTGTGAAAAGATTAATATTTTAATGTGGTTTTTATGGTGTTTTCTTCCTGGTTTTGGAAAAGTAACTGAAATTCAAGAACATTTTCTGTTGATCATATCCATCACTGAATTGGTGGTAGCTTACTATCCTTGTGGATCTGAATTTCCCATATAGCTTTGACACCTGCTGGATGATTTGATGAATTGTAAAAAAATATATAATATTATAAAATTCTATATTATTATTATGTAATTGTAGGATGTTCTAAAACTGTGCTGGTAACAGGCATTCACAGCTTATCTCTACCTGTGCAGTCACAGATCTTTCTGCATCACTTCCCTGCAGCCTCCAAACCAGAGAAGTTCTTTGTTCGCAGCAAGTGATGCAAAATCAGCCCATCTCCACTGATGGCAAAAGACTTTGGTGCATTTCCACCTGCCAAGACCCTTCTTCCCCATGTCCATACCACAAGCTGGTTGGCAGAACCACCATCACTTCCCCAAGCCCACTTCACTTTCTTGCTACAGCTGTCACAAAACACCTGCTTTTCAAGCATTTCAGATGTCACAAGCTTCACTTCCATGATTATGAGTTTAAGCTAGGAATATGACATGTATTTTTAGGGAACCTTTATACTAGAAAGAAAAATGTTGTATCATTTTTGTTGTAAATGCTGAGGTTAATTCCTCTGACCTGTATCAGGTAAGGTGATCTCTCCAACCTGCAAGCTAAAATAACGTTATTTCAGTTGTAAGGCTGAACACAAGGGTGCTCACAAAGTCTCCACTTTTTCTCTCAATCACTTACCATCTATCTGAAATGAGACAGAGGAAAAGCAGAAAGGAAAGTGGCATCATTATGTAATTCCCATTCGCATCACCCTCAGCAAGGAGAGTTGTGTTTGCCAAGACCCCATTAACAACTGTGTGCTGGCCCCGAGTGCTTGATGCTCAGCCTTGTACAGATGCGCGACGTAAATCTCCCTCCCTCCTCCTAGCTGGGATTGCTTCATTTATATCTACAGCAGCGTCAGGTCCGTTCCTGCATTCTCGCAGATGTAATGTGGGAGCCCTGCCTTTCGTGTGCTCGAGCCGACGCTGCAGGGCTAAACACACAAGGGCTGGAGTATTTGTCAGGCTCTGCCTGCCTGTGCTCTGCCATGAGCAGCAAGGACGTGGCTGTGAGTGGTTCAGCGCGGGGTCCCACACTGCCCAATGTGGAGCTCACCTTGGGGTCCCGTTGACGAGGTTCACCGAGGCTCAGCAGGAGACCCCCGTGGCAATGGCATCAGGAGGTCACAATTGCCTGCAGAACCACTCGCTGTTTCATTCCCTCAAAATGGTCATGTGGGTAGCCAGTGACAGCATTCCTTCCCCTCACCATCACCCCCTTGGGAAGAGGGGATGGTCTTTTCACCACACTGCCGCAGAGTGGGAGGTTGCTTGCTGAAGTTGAGGACTGGAGCTAGAACTTGATCAGCAGCATCCTTACCTGGGTGACACAGTCACCTTCTCCTGCCCCTCAGCAAGGAGGTTTCAGCCCTGTGGGTGCTACTGCAAATATGAGTTGGACAGATAAATAGAGCAAGCACAAGGGAAGAGAAATCCTTTGAGAGCAGAAGCCAGGACCATTAGTTCTGTGAGCAACTAGAGACCAGTGATGGACTTGGAGACTGAGGGGTTCAGCGCAGGTCTCCAGCTCTTCTTCAGCTGCTGACAGCTCCTAGATGTTCACAGTGAAAGACAGAATGGGCTCAGTTTTGGAGTGCTGGCTAAGGCTTTTCTATAGCGGGTGGGAATAACTCGGCCAAAGGAGGGAGATGATGACTGCACAAGTTGACCCGTGCACAGGAACAAATTTCTGCAGTGTGGGAGCCTGATCCCAGCTGTGGTCTTGCTGCCAGTGTCCATGTGTGGTCCTGTACAGCAACACTTCACCTTCTTTTATCATTGTACTACCCACAGCTACCAAAGTGCTATCAGTTTCTTTGTTGGAGAATTTGAGGCAGAAGGAGGAGACCCAAGCTGTCTAACAATAGACTTGAGGAAAGACTAGAGCACAACTCTCTCATCCCTGCTGCCCTGACCACTGGTCCCCACTGGTATCTCCTCCTCTCATTGCTAAGGTGCTGAGTATACCTGCAGCTCTGTACGGGGATGTCTTGCCCAGTTGCAAACTGGGAAGAAGCAGCACGGCAGCTCCTCCCAGAGAGCTCAAGGAGCGGCAGTGCCTCAGGGCACTCAGTAAATGAATAAAAAAACAGAGTCAGAACTGATTAGGGAGCTCAGGTTTTGGCTCGGACTCTCTAGGGCCTCCAAGGCATTGCAGAGGCTCAGAACCTCATTACTTCTATAAAGTGGATTCAGTAATTAGCTCAGGTCAAAAGTTTACGGCTTGGAGACTGCTGCTGAGGAAATGGTTCCTCCTGGACATTAGAAACCAAACTGCAGAAAGCAGCAGTAGTTGGTGTCGAGGCAAAACACTTAATCAAGGATCCTTTTGATGGAACTGTCTTGCTGTGTAGTCTTATCAGACAGTGAGTGCTGCAGTGATGTCCCCTCAAACAGAAATACATCGCACTGGAGAAGTAGACAGGACATTGCCACAAACAATTGTGAACCTAGGAATTGCCTAACTGGGTGGGTCCTGGTCTAACTAAGCCAAAATCCTGCCATGGCCAGAACAAGGTTTTTCAGACAAGGCTGCCGGTAGCTGCTACAGGCTGTATCCTACCCCCGTTGCCTCCAAACAGTCCAGCTGAAGAGCAGCCGAGACCTAAAGCAGTAATTCATTCCAGTGGGATCGTGTTGTCATCAGTTGAAATACCCACTCTCTACTTAAATGTTTCTATGTTCCTGGTTTCAAAGATAGCCCAAGGCAGCAATTCTACATCCTTGATTCATCCTACGTACAAAAGCCTTTCAGTGGCTGAAATTTTTACTTTCCAATTTCATGTGCTACCCCCCCATGATATGTTATGAGACAGGAAAGCCTGGTATCATTTGCTGTTTAATCATTTTGGTTATGTTTTTAACATAAATTTGCCTAGCTCCCAGACAATTAATTTTCCTTATAATGATCTGACCTCTGGGTCTCATCCCACTCTTGGAGGCCTCTGCAATTCTTCTGCATCCCATGGAATGCAAAGTGCTCATTGTCAGCAGTCAGAGCTGTGCTGCTGAGCTCTGGCGTGGCACTGGAGGATTTTCCATCCTAGCCTTTGCCCGGGTTATGCTCCCTCACATCCTGCCCATTTCGAGACCACAACGCAGAGATTGTGCCCCACTGCCCGGCACAACCCTCTGCCTGCTTTCCCCTTGCCTGACTGCCAGAGAGAAAGTGGGACGGGGAGGAGGGAAGGGAGGGGCTGAAGGATTAAACAAGACAGACCAGAAAGCCTTGAATTTTTCCCCTAATACTCAGCCATTTAATGACTAGTTTGATGATAAGCATGAAATTAAATAGACAAAGGAAATTCTCTCATGTCTAAGAAGTCAGCAGATAATTAGGCTGTGATGGGGACATTTTGAGATATTTTCTGCTTATTTTGTGAGGTCCCTGCAGTTGAACTGCTGATCTCTCCTGGCCAGACCTTGGATAGATGCTGGTGCTGGCTGATGCCTCCTTTATTCAGGGAGGTGCTAGTCCTCTGGAAGAACCTGCCTCAGTAAGGAAAAGCTTTCTGTTCCTCTCAGTTTCCATTTCACATGTTCTTCCTCTTTTAAATTCATTTTAGTTCACTTCATCCAGAGCAATATTAATGTAAATCTGCATGAAGAACTTGGTATACATATATGTCTTCTCCCCTTGTAAGGGTAAAACCAGTAGCAGCAGTGTGAGGAATAGTCCTTCAGCAGCTTGAAACTCAAATACATTATTTCTGTACCGATTTATCGATGTAAGTGCTTTATTTTAAGTCCAAAAAATTTGAAAGCCAGAAAATAAATAAGCAGCTCAAAGATTCAGACCCAAAACTGCCAGTTTCAAAGGTCTGAGGACTATCTAGGGAAGAAAATCATTGCATACCAAACAGTACGTGAATTCACAGTATCCTGGTCCATCCCAAGGTAGCCATAATTTGAGCACTCCTAAGACCAGGGAAAAAAAATCCCTTTTCTCACATGTAACCACTCCTAAAGATACATTGTGTGTTATTTTCAAGCAAATGCCGGCTCGTTATGCCAACACTCCAAGCCAAAATCACCAAATGCAAGCCAACTCCAACCTAGAAGCCATGAAATCACAGGTCTCACAAGGCAGCCTGCGAAGTAAAGCACATTAACTGTTTGCTAGGAGCATCTCTAAAACCTGGAGGTAGGAAAGAGGCGACTAAATGAGGGAGAATTAGAAAATAGGGGAGAAATGGAAGGAAGGGAAGGACATAAGAAATCCCATTTGCAAAGCTAAAGTGGACAGCATGCCTTTTGACACAGGATTTAAAAAAACAATGCAAAGGTGAGTGTGAGAGAAAAGAGGTGAACGCAAGGCTGCCGACTTTTTCACAGTAAACTTTGGACTTGGAGAAAAGTGGGAGGATTGCCTGGCTCTGGCACAGAGCATCAATAGCCAAGCGTCATCTGAGAGCACAGAAAGCACAAGCTTTGATAAATTCACTGTCCCTGAAACACCACCTCTCCAGGTTTTGAAAAGAAGAAGTTCTCATCATTCCTTTTAAAATGTTCCCAAAGTGACAGATCTGGTTGACTCCATTGACAAATCAGACTGTCAGCTCACCCTGACACTCCACAATTTTTGCTTTGATCACAATGTATAATGGGAAATATTCCAAATCTTTGAAAACTTGCCCTGGGAAGGAAAGAAAACCATTTCCTACTAAGCTCTGATCTCAAATACATTTTGCTGTTTATTTTTGGAGAGAGAAGACCAGCAAACTTGACAGTGCCCATAAGGAATGTCCAGCTGCCAGCAAGCTGTTCACGGCTTTCAGGCTCCTGGAGGAGTGATGGGAGGCGGGGAGGGAGAGTCTGCTTCAGGAATGCTGCTTGGGCGTTTAGGAAGGCTGAGCTGTGTTTGACAGTGTAATAGACCCCCAGAGAAGCACCGAGCCTTATGCATAGCCCGCAGCTATTCAAGAACTCAAATCTCAAACATACACACAAGAAAGGTTAGCTTTTAATGGATGGTAAATGTTTGGAGAGACCTTTGACCAGCTCTAATACTGCAGCTGACCATTTGGAAAGTCTGTAATGAATGACCACGCATTAGGCTCTGCTGCTCACTTTAGTGGACAATACCTGTCAAACCTTGCTGCTTAACCCCCAGCGAGCAATCCTGCCTGTCAAGGGGTAACTGAGCAGGTATCGAGGGGGTTAGACCTGGCTTTGGATCGCACTTGTTCTGTACAACCATCAACCAGGTCCAGAGCACCATGCTGAGTTGGAGAAGATGCAAGAATATCCTTGGATGCCTTCAAAAATGCTTTTTTCCCAATTTTTTGAAGGAGCCAAACCTGTTTCAGCCCTGGTCACTGTCAGTCACTTCATCTGCTCTGGCAATCATGCGAAAGCAGTCAACTGTCTGAGATTCGGATCCTGTCTTGGTCTTTCTGAGCAACCCATCACAGGAGATAGTTTGCTTTCCATGTTCTTAGCATACACATCTAGGCTTAGCACATACCACTGGGCTCATATTCACCCAAGAACCTCACACTTCAGGACATTCAGCATGGGCTGATTTTCTGAAAATATTCACTGCAGAAATTTACACAAGCAATTTTTGTCAAACTGGAAACTCCTAGATCCCCCAAGTAAAATATTGCTCACAGTAGCCATATTTCAGTACCTTCTTCGTTAGCCTTACGTGTCAGACATTTCAGTTTTTCCCTCTTGAACAACTTAAACACTTTCAAGAGACGTTCAGCTTGCCAAAAATTATTCTCATACAAAATGAGTCCTCATTCTCAGCGCCATGCACTGTCTGCAGAGCAATGATGTCTCCGCTTCTAATGCCTATGGCTGCTCTGCTTTGAGGACTGATAGGACAGCAGTCTCCATGGCTTTCTGTCCAGTATCTTCTGCTAGGAATTTCAGGAAAAAATATATTACAAAAGGGAGATGTGAATGGCTCATTAGGGAGAAATGAGTAGGAAACAATGCACCATATTCCATGATGACGTATCATGAAGGAATCTTGACTAATATGAAAAGGAAACAGTGGAGAAAAGGCTCCAGGCCTTGGGCCAGTTCATCAGGAGACCCCCTGAAGCAAATACTAGCTTTGCCCTGCTTCTATGGTTCATTATATGGTTTCATGATCCTATTGCCAGTCCATCATCTTGGGAAGCTTGGAGACTCTGTAAGTCTTCTGAAATGCCACCAAACTACATAACAAATGAAGAATGTTTCAGCTTAGTATATATCTTGGGGATCTTCAGAGAGGCCAGAGTTGAGAATAAGTAACATCAGTGTGTCACAGAGCCTTACAAATGGGGTGTCATGCCAATAGCAACTGTTGTTAATCCCGCCTAAATCAATGGAACCACCATCATTCATAGCAGTCTCATTGGCAGGCTGAGAAAATATGGGCTGGAAAACAGGCAATTGAGCTGGACTGCTGTGCTCAGAGGATAGTCCTCGATGACATGACATCCAGTGGCTGGCTGGCAGTGATGGGGCCACTCCTCAGGGGCTGACACGTGGGCCCATATGGCTCAAAAAATTACTGGTGACCTTCCACTGTGATATGAACTCACTTAGGATCACAGGATCATTCAAGCTACAAGGGACCTCAGGAGTCTCCAGTCTAACATCCAGCTCAAAGCTGCACCAGCTATGAGATCAGACCAGGTTGCACCAAACTTTAAACTTCCAGCAGCTTTGTGGATGATGCTAAATTAGGGTGGTGGAAGGGTAGGGTGGGGTGGTGTTTGGCAAGCTGAGTGGCTGAACCTCAGCACAGAAGGACTTCAACTTCAAGACTGGGCCAGGCAAAAACCTGATGAGGTTAACATAGGAAGAGTCAACTGTTGTTATACTATCTGTCACCCCTTAGCCTTCTCTTCACTCATTCTGCACTGGAGTCAGGATTACCCCCTGCATTGCTACAGGCTGGGAACAGACTGGTTGAGCAACAGTCCTGCTGCCAAAGACTGCTGGTGATGATGGATGCCAGGGTGAATGTGAACTGGCAGTCACTCTCACTGCAAATAACTTGCTGGACTATATGTGGAGGAGCATAGCCAGAAAGTAGCAGGAAGTTATTGTCCCTCTCCTCAGTGCTGGGAAGGCTTCACCTGGAACACTGCATTCAGTTTTGAGCTCCCAGTTCAGACATAATGTGGAGAAACTGGAGCGAGACTAGTCAAGGCAACCAAGATGGTCAAGGCCCGGGGCACGTGAGCTGCCAGAAGAGGTAAAGGGAGCAGGGCTGATTTAGCAAAGAGGTGGAGAGAAGGCTGCACCTCCTCTACTGGGTCAAAGGAGATGGAGCAATGTCTAAGAGCAGCCTATAAATTTTTGAGGGGCCGTTACAAGGATGACAGAGCCAAACTCTTTTCACTGGTGCCAGATGATACAGCAAGGGTCAACAAACACAGACTGGAGCTTAGAAGGTTCATGTCTTTATCCTTCATTATTTACTGGGTTGAATCACAGAATTATAGAATCATAGAATCATTAAGGCTGGAAAAGACCTCTAAGATCACCAAGTCCAACTATCACTCCAACACGACCGTGCCTACTAAACCATATCCCAAAGTGCCACATCTAGACGTTTTTTGAACACCTCCAGGGACGGTGACTCCACCACTGCCCTGGGCAGCGTGGTCCAATGCCTGAGCACTTTTTCAGTAAATAAACTTTTCCTAATATCCGATCTAAACCTCCCCTGACACGACTTGAGGCGATTTCTTCTCATCCTATCACTAGTTACTCGGGAGAAGAGACCAACACCCACCTCACTACAATCTCCTTTCAGGTAGTTGTAGAGAGCAATAAGGTCTCCCCTCAGCCTCCTCCAGACTAAACAACCCCAGTTCCCTCAGCTGCTCCTCATCAGACTTGTGCTCTAGGCCCTTCACCAGCCTCATTGCTCTTCTCTGGATGTGCTCCAGCACCTCAATGTCCTTCTTGTACTGAGGATCGCAAAACTGAACAGAGTACTGGAGGTGTGGCCTCACCAGTGCCGAGTACAGGGGTACGATCACTTCCCTCCTCCTGCTGGCCACACTATTCCTGATACAAGCCAGGATGCTGTTGACCTTCTTGGCCACCTGGGCACACTTCTGGCTCATGGTCAGCCAGCTGTCGACCAACACCCCAGGTCCTTTTCTGCCAGGCAGCTTTCCAGCCACTCCTCCCCAAGCCTGTAGCATTGCATGGGGTTGTTGAGTTGTACAAAACCCTGGTTATCCTGATATACTCCTGGGGATCATCCTGCTCCAGGAAAGGTTGGGCTGGAGACTTCCAAGGGTCCCTTTCCACCAGCACTGTTGTAATTCCTATGGTTAGATTGCTTTGAGAGTTGCTTTCTCATAAAGGTAAACTCTTCTTCAGGTTGCCACTCTTTCATGGAGGGGAAGAAGTTATCTTAACATTCTTGCAAGTTTTCCCTCACACACTCCATACAAGGTCTCTGCGCTGTCATAAATTCAAGCTAAGATCCTTATTGCTCAGACAGAATTTCTCCTCAGTAATGAGGGGCCACCAGTACCTTTGTCCTACCTATAGGCTTTTTCCAGGGCTTTGACCTTGGTCCTACACTTCTCCAATCTTGCAGCACAGCAGCCCTCCCATATGAGTCTCTGCCTAGATGTCATCAGAAGTGCAGTGAACAGAATTATGTCTGCAGGAGATAAAAGAAGGACGTATTGCTTGCAGTGGATCTCACTATGGCTGGGAGTGTGAATCTAGCTTGGGGAGGATGCTAAGCTGCAGTATCAGAAGGTCAGTGTTGTGATGACAGTAAAGCCTGATTTGAAGGCAATGAGCAAGGCAAGGTCCATGTGAAGGTCTATGACAAGGGCAGGACCAAAGGTGCTGACTGTCCGAAGTGGCAAGAAACATATAAGGCCCTGAGATACATGTGGAGGGTGTGGTGATGCATGGAGGCAGTGACTTGAAGATTATATGAGTGGGAAGAGAACAAGAAGGGACTGATGAAAAAGCCTACAGGCAAGCCGAGGGAGGCCCAACAAAATGCTATTTCTGTTTGCATGCTGATGGCATATCTGACATGAAATATGCTGGCACAAAGTTAACCAATCAGCCCTATTGGAAAAAATGTGAACTGGCACCGAAGCTTTATTCCAGATCAGCATGCTGAGTCGTGAGGCTGTGGTATTTCTGCTGTAGCACTAAAAGCCCTCAAGTTAGATGTAGCGTATCGGTGAACTGCAGTTTTAGATCACATCTTCCCCAAGTACTCTTTCCTTTCGGGGAAAAACAAGCATCAAAGGACTCTCTTAGGAGCTTTCCCTCCTACTCCTTCCATCTCATTTTTCAGTTTAACAGAATACATTGTATGCTAATTTCTTCTCCCTTCTCTCAGTTTCTTACATTTGGCTGGTGCCTTTGGTTACTGTTCCAGTGTCAGTGAATATGCAAATACCATTTTGTTTGTCTTGCCTTGGGCCAATGAAGTCTTTGAAATGCAGATGTAGGATCTTCAATTTGTTTTGCTGTCTAAGAACCTACTTTCTCTTTAACTCTTAATTTTTGGTACAATTCAGTAGAAGGACTCTTCTCTTGTCTTTCGCTTTCATTGCCAACTAGCTATTCACTCTCATTTAGACAAAGTGGAATATATTTCATCTGGTCACTGGTTTTGTTTGCTGAACTACATCACAAATTATATATTTTTTAAAACCTTTCTCATTCAATGCCTTAGCAACAAGACAGCTGTCTATTTCTTCCCAGAATTACATGAAGAGTAACAGCATATCTAAACATAGCTGAGAGATGAACAGATTACACAGAGCCCTCTTGGTTTAGACATGAGGACACAGGATTGTCAAATCTGAATCAAGCCCAAGATCCTTTTAGTTCAGTGCTGTGTCCGGGGCTGCGGCCAAGAGAAATCTCTAAGGAAGGTGGACAGGGACAAGATGAACCTCAAGAACCCAGCTGGTAGCGCATCATGCCATGACTCTCCCCTGACTGAACACTTCAGTCTCATCAAAAGCCTGGCTGGTGCCTACAACTTCTTCGATGACCCAGGGCTGACATACTGCTTGCTCTGCTTCCACAAGTGCAGCGTAGTGGTTGCTCAACTTGATACAAACCATATCGCCTTTTCCCTTCTCCACAGCCACCCTAACCACTAAAAATAATAATTTAGTTCTTAACATCATCTTTCACAGGCAATTTCACCCTGTCTGCCCTTGTATGATCTTTTGACTGAAGGGATCTATTTTTTCTCTTTACTGAGGAGGTTTCGGTTACTCCAGAAATGTCTTCCTCCTTGAGCCCCACAACTAAAAGTTCTGGAGACCAGAAGAACATCCTAGGGAAGTCTCCTGCCTGCTTGCCCTGCTCACATATTCATCCCCGAGTATCTTTAGGTGGACTTTTAGTCTAGGATAACAGTTATGTTCTGCTGTCTGCTTTGTTTACTCATGAGACATTCTGACAAGCACACGTGGGTTATTTCTGGTCCTTGGAAGAAAATTTCACTGCATCTCATCATCTCATTGAGAAAGAATTATTGCATTAGGTTAATTGGGTTTAGAATAATGTTACAGATTGAATTCTCAGCTCTGCTAGATGATTTTTCTTATGACTATATTCCTCTGTGCAGCAAACCTGGTTTTTATTTCAAGTGTAGTTTTCACAGAATCACAGAATCACAGAATAGTAGGGGTTGGAAGGGACCTTTGTGGGTCATCTAGTCCAACCCTCCTGCCGAAGCAGGGTCACCTACAGCAGGCTGCACAGGACCTTGTCCAGGCGG